>Ga0114996_10000135_pt1 | contig 97714 bp, 89 predicted proteins | sample ArcticOcean_MG_C_4_FD_87039 | JGI IMG/M metagenome (GOLD analysis project Ga0114996, IMG submission 87039) | Marine microbial communities from western Arctic Ocean - ArcticOcean_MG_CB4_134 | ecosystem: Environmental > Aquatic > Marine > Oceanic | place: Arctic Ocean: Canada Basin | collected...
CCGCATTCTCGTGCCCGGCGGCCTCCAAGAGGCGGCGAGCCTTTCGAGCACGGTCCTCCTGAGCGGAAACCTCGATCGCATCGAGTTGTGGGATCCCAAGACCTACGCGGAGGCCGTCCAGGATCAGGCAGGCGACCTCCAGCAGTTCGCGCATCGACTCTTCGGATGACCGAGATGAACGCAAAACGCGCTGAAGTGGCTGTCAGCTATCACGAGCCAGTGATGAGTCGTGAAGTGCTCGACGTCCTCGCTCCAGAGGGCGAGCGGCTCTACATGGACGGTACCGTCGGCGGTGGAGGTCACACCAAGGCCATTCTCGAGGCGTGTGATTCTTGTCGGGTGCTCGGGGTGGATCGCGACCCCCAGGCTCTTGCTGAGGCCCGTGAGACGCTGGCCCCGTATCGCGACCGCGTTCGCTTCATTCAGACGCGGTTCGATCGCGGCCCTGAGGACATTGAAGCAAAGGTAGAGGGCCTAGACGGTGTCCTTCTCGATCTCGGTGTGTCATCCCATCAGCTCGATGAAGACGGTCGTGGCTTCGCCTTCCGGCGCGGTTTGGCACTGGATATGCGAATGGACTCCACAGAGGGGCCCGATGCGACGCGTTTCTTAGCCGAGGCCGAGGAAGTCGAACTCGCCCGAGTGTTCTGGAAATACGGCGAAGAGCCGAAGTCTCGGAGGCTCGCCCGTGAGATCGTGAAGCGCCGTGCCACAGTGCCTCTCCAAACGAGTGACGATCTGGTTGCGGCACTGTCTGTAGCTCTCGGGAAGTCACCGACGCAGAGGGACAAGGCGCGGATCTTCCAGGCCGTCCGAATCGCAGTGAACGCAGAAATGGAGTCGCTCGAGCGCGGGTTGCCCGCGTTCAGGGAGGCGCTGAAGGAGGGTGGGGTGTTGGTGGTGATCGCGTATCACTCCCTCGAGGATCGCATGGTGAAGCATGCGTTCCGTGAGTGGAGCAAGTCCTGCGTGTGCCCACCGGAACTTCCGCTGTGCATCTGCCGGGGCGTCCCTTTGGGTGAGACCCTTACGCGTAAGCCGATCTATCCCGGTGACGCTGAGATTGAGCTGAACCCACGTGCCCGAAGTGCTCGCCTGCGCGCGTGGCGGAGGGCTGCCTAATGGACCTGGGCCGATTAGCTCTCGCCTTTGTGGTGCTAGTTGGGGCGCTCGGCATGGTTACGTGGCGGCACAGCCGCAGCCTCGAATCTCTGGCTGCGCTCGACGACGTCCGTCGCCAGACCTCGGTCGCGCTCGCTCAGCGGGTCGAGATCGAGCGGGAGATCCAAGTGCTGGTCAGTCGGCAGCGTGTTGTCCCCGAGGCGCGTGAGCGCCTGGGCATGCACATGCCGGAACGAGAAGAACTCGTTCTCCTACAGGGCTGGGTGATCTCATGACTCTGCCTCGCGATATGCATCGTCCGCATGCATGGCGCCGGAAGGCGCTGCTCGGATTCTGGTTCCTGGCCGCCTGCGTGATCTGCGCCCGAGCCATCCAGGTCCAGGCGGTACAGTCGGGTGAGTGGAGTGCCCTCGCTGAAGCACAACATCAGAGCGACCAGCGGGTCGTCGCCGCGCGCGGGAGCGTGCTGGATCGTAACGGGACGCCGCTGGCGGTCTCGCGTGAGCGCTTCAGCATCGCGATTGCGATGGAGCAGATCACAGACCTCGACCTCGTACGCATGAAGTTGGTCGATGTTCTCGGCCTGTCTGCGTCAAAAGTTGCTCAGCTCCTGGATGGAAGCCGGGATTGGCGCCCAATACCTGGCACGTTTCCGCCCACGGTCCGTGAAGAGATGGCGGGTGTTAGGGGTGTGCACGTGACCCGTGAAATGCAGCGCTACCACCCGCACGGTGACTTGGCTCGAGGTGTGGTCGGTGTTGTCCTGGATCATGAGGGTCGCAGTGGTATCGAAAACGCATTCGAGGACTTGCTCCGTGGAACTGCCGGTCGTGAGGTCTTTGCCCACGACAACTTAGGACGCCAGATCCCCGGTGAGCGCCTGACGGTCGAGCCGCCCCGAGCGGGCGGCGAGGTCGTGCTGACCATCGATATGGATCTGCAGGAGATCGCTCGTCAGGCCTTAGAAGACGCGATCGAGAGTTCCGAGGCTCGAGGCGGCGACGTGGTTCTTACGGACCCTCACACTGGAGAGATCCTCGCCATGGTGTCGATTCGTGACGGTCAGACCGCACGTCTGTCCGCGATCAACACTCCATACGAGCCGGGATCGACGCTCAAGCCGTTTACTGTTGCGGGCCTTCTGGACAACGACCTGATCTCGCTCCGCGATACGGTCGATGGAGAGGGCGGCCACTGGCAGGTCAATGGTCGTCAATTGAACGACGTGAGTCCCCGTGGGCTGATGACGATTTCGGATGCGCTCCGAGTATCGTCTAACATCGGGATCGCCAAGGCTGTGTTGCCCATGGAGCCCGGCCAGCAATACGAAAACCTCCGAGACTTCGGCTTCGGCGGATTGACCGGCCTCGGGTTGGGTGAGGTCGCCGGTACGCTACGGCGCCCGGATCGTTGGTCCAGCCAGTCTCAGGCATCGCTGGCCATCGGGTATGAAATCGGCGTGACCCCACTCCAGATGGCGATGGCGTACGGTGCGTTGGCCAACGGGGGCAAGCTTATGCAGCCGCTCCTCGTCAAAGAGATCCGGAACGCCTCCGGCAGCGTCATGGAGACCTACAGTCCTCAGGTGATTCGCCAGGTTGTGTCGCCACGGACGGCAGAGTCCGTCACAAGCGTGCTCGAGGAAGTTGTCGAGGACGGCAGCGGGACTCTGGCCCAGCTCGGGAAATTCCGTGTGGGGGGCAAGAGCGGCACCACGCGCCTGTACGAGCCAGGCAAAGGGTATGAAGCGGGCGCCTACTGGTCGTCGTTCGTCGGGTTCTTCCCGGTGGAAGACCCGCAGTTGGTCATTTTTGTGAAGTTGGAACGCCCACAGGGTACCTACTACGGCGGCGCGATCGCTGCTCCGGTCACACGTGCCACCATGGAGGCCGCACTCGCGTCCAGGGCAACACCCCTCGACCGCGGCAAGCTTCTTCAGTCGGTGCAGGGGCCGGTGTTCGTGCCGATGCGCACGGTTGCTCAGTTCGCCTCACAACCCATCGACCCGCCGTTGCCTCCGGTAGACGCAACGCCGCTGTCGATGTCCGGCTTTGGTGAGGTCCCCGCGTTGGGGGACGGAGTGCCGCTTCCGGACGTTGCCGGGCTCCCCTCGAGAATCGCTGTCCGGCGCCTCCACGCGCTGGGCCTGAGAGTGTCACGCTCCGGATCAGGAGAGATCCTGAGCACCGCGCCGCTCGCGGGCACCTGGGTGATTCCGGGTGACACGATCCACCTGCAGGTCAAGCGACGGTCTGATGATTGAGTCCCGTGGCTCAGTTGATTCGGTAGGCGATGTCCTCCGGGCGGCCGGTCTCCTACGGGAGGCACGCGGCCCGGGGGACGTCGCCGTTATGGGGGTTTGCCAGGACAGCCGGGAGACAGAGCCGGGTGACGTTTTCTTCGCGTGGAAGGGCTTCGGCATGGACGCGCACAATTTCGTCGGTCAGGCGGCTGACAGGGGTGCCGTGGCTGCCGTGGTCGAGCGCTTTGTGGACGTCGACATGCCGCAGCTGCTCGTCGAAAACGGCCGCCGCGCGGCCGCAATCGGGGCTAGCGCGATCATGGGCTCCCCGTCCAACGACATGTTCATGGTGGGTGTGACCGGTACGAACGGGAAGAGCACCACCGCAATGCTGGTTCGTCACCTCCTCCAGCAGCGCGGGCAGGCGGCGGCGATCGGAACTCTGGGCTTGGTGGACGACGCGGGCGTTCGTCCCGGTACTGAGGCATTGACCACACCCGGACCCGTCCAAGTGGCGGTCTGGCTGTGGCAGCTGGCTGATGGTGGCATGGAGGCGGTCGTGATAGAGGCCTCGTCCCACGCGTTGGAGCAGCATCGGCTCGACGGCACGCACTTCGATGTGGGCGTCTTCACCAACCTGACGCAGGACCACCTCGACTATCACAAGGACATGGCCGGCTACTTCGGGGCGAAGGCTCGCCTCGTTGAACTCGTCGCTCCCAACGGAACGCTCGTTGTGAACGGTGACGACCCTGCATGGGCAGCACTCGACACGCGTGGCCGGTCGGTGAGGACCTACGCTGTGGACGCCCACGCGGATGTCCGCGCCGAGAAGATGCGTTTGAGTGCCGATGGCTCCTCGTTCGATCTGGTTGTGAATGGAGCAACGCGTGAGGTCGCGCTCCCGCTCCTGGGTCGGTACAACGTTGAGAACGCGCTGGCGGCCGCCGCGGTCGGTGCCGAGTATGGCCTCGATATCGACCAACTCGCAGCCGGCCTCTCGACGGTGCCGCAGGTTTCTGGCCGACTCGAAGCCGTCGTCACGAGCCCGTTCTCCGTGCTGATCGATTTTGCGCACACTGCAGATGCATTGGACGGTTTGCTCGCCGCGGTCCGTCCGCTGACGTCCGGCCGACTCATCGTCGTGTTTGGTGCTGGCGGAGACCGTGACGCCGGTAAGCGGCGCCCCATGGCCGAAGCCGTTGCTCGCTTCGCGGACGTCATCGTCCTCACCTCCGACAACCCGCGTACTGAGGACCCAGAGCGAATCCTGGATGACCTCGCTGAGGGACTCGAGAACCGCGAGTACTCACGTCTCGTGGATCGGCGAGAAGCGATTCGTCATGCGCTTGATGCGGCTGAAAACGGTGACACCGTCGTCCTCGCGGGGAAGGGGCATGAGACGTATCAGGTGCTGGGGACGGAGAAGCGTCCGTTCGACGAGCGATTGATCGTTCATGAGTGCCTTTCGGAGCTCGGGGTCGCATGAGCTCGTTTACTTGGAGTGACGGCTCAGTGCGGGAGGCGCTCGGGATGCGAGCGGACCTGGCCGATGTGAGCAGCACATTTTCGGGCGTGTCCACGGATTCGCGTGCGGTTCAACAGGGCGACCTGTATGTCGCGCTCGTCGGAGAACACTTCGACGGGCACGACTTCGTCGCCGACGCGTTCGCCAAGGGTGCACGGGGTGCCGTCGTGTCTCGGCAGGTCGTGACGGAGCCGAACCAAACACTGTATCCGGTGGACGACACGCTCGTCGCGCTTGGTGCGCTCGCCTCTCGTCGCCGTGACGCGCTTGAAGTGCCTGTGGTGGCGATCACTGGATCGTCTGGGAAGACGACGACCAAGGACCTTACGCGAGCCGCGTTGGGAAGCGCCCGTCGTGTCCACGCGACCGAAGGCAACTTCAACAACCGGATCGGCATGCCACTCACGTTGTTGGCTACTCCGGACGAGGTCGACGTGGTCGTGCTCGAACTGGGCACGAACGAACCCGGAGAAATTCGGACGCTCGCGGCGATCGCTAGGCCCGACTTGGCCGTCGTTACGACCGTGGGCGAGAGCCACCTCGAGAAGCTCGGTTCGATGGATGGTGTGCTTCAGGAGAAGCTAGATCTTCTGCGCGCGGTCGCCGCTGGTGGGAGTTGCGTGGTTGGAGACGAGCCAACGATCCTCGCGGACCGTGCCAGGACGATCTGCTCCGACGTACGTGTCGCGGGCTGGAGCGAACGAGCCGATGACGGACTGCGCCCGGAAAGCGTCGAAGCCGATGTGTCCGGTGGATATCGCTTCCGCTGGCGTGGACAGACCGTGACGCTCTCATTGCCGGGCCGCCACTCGGTTGCGAATGCGATGATTGCCCTCGCGATCGCTGACCTGGTTGGTGTCTCGCCTAGTGATGCGGCCCAGGGCCTAGCTACCGCCGAGCCGGGAGCCATGCGGGGTGAGGTTCGTAGCGCGGGTGATATCACCCTGATCATCGACTGCTACAACGCGAATCCACAGAGTGTCCGCGCGGCACTCGAACTACTCGAGAGCCATGCGCCGGCCACGAGCCGGGTCGCCGTTTTGGGCACCATGCTCGAGCTCGGGGATCATGCGGCAGTGCTGCACGAGGAAGTCCTGCGAGACGCGCTGGCGATGGGTGTGGACCTGATCGTTGCCACGGGGTTGTTCTCGGAAGCCGCCGACGCCGTGGGCGTCAGCGCGGACCGGGTGCTGTGTGCAGACGACTGGCGGGCCGCCTATCCGGAGCTGCGTTCACGCCTGGGCGGTGGAGAAGTCGTTCTGCTCAAGGCGTCTCGCGGCGTGGCGATGGAAGGGATCCTACCGCTCTTTGAGGACGATTTCGGCGCCACGGACCTAGTCGGCGCGGTGGAGGCCTGATGTTCTATCACTTCCTGCCTGGCCTGACCGATATCCACACAGTCTTCAACATCTTCGGATACATCACGTTCCGGGCCGCTGGAGCTGTGGTCACATCGCTCCTGATCGCCTTTGTGTTCGGCCCTTGGGTCATTCGACGCCTGGAAAGGGCAGGCGTGGGCCAAGTGGTACGAGAGGTGGGCCCAGAGACACATCTGGTGAAGGCCGGCACGCCTACAATGGGCGGACTCATCATCATCTTCGCCGCGGTTGTGTCGACGCTCCTTTGGGCGGAACTCACGAATCCGTACACGGTGATCGCGCTGATCTCTCTGTTGTGGATGGGCGCGATCGGATTCTTGGACGACTACCTCAAGGTTGTGCAGGGCAAGACACGGGGCCTGGTCGCCAAATACAAGATGGTCGGCCAGTGGACCTTCGGACTCGCATTGGGGGCGTTCCTCGTATTCAATCCGATTTCTCCGCACCCGTCCACAGCAACAGCGGTTCCGTTCTTCGCGGACCTGCAGGCCACGTTCACACCGCTGGCTTTCGTACTGTTCGCTGGATTTATCGTGTCGGGCTCGTCCAACGCAGTGAACTTGACCGACGGCCTAGATGGCCTAGCCGCAGGACTCACAGCGATTTCTGCCGTGACCTTCGGCATCTTCGCCTACATCGCCGGCCGTGTGGATACCTCGAGTTACCTCGGGTTCTTCCACCTGCCCGGCGCAGGGGAGCTGACGATCTTCGCGGTCGCGTTGGCCGGAGCGGCGATCGGGTTCCTGTGGTATAACGCCCACCCGGCGGAAGTCTTCATGGGTGACACCGGATCGCTCGCCCTGGGCGGCGCGATCGGAGTCATGGCCATCCTTCTTAAGGCTGAGTTCCTCCTGGTGTTCGTGGGCGGCGTGTTCGTCCTCGAAACGGTGTCGGTCATCATCCAGACCGGTTGGTTCAGGTACACGCGCGCTCGGACGGGGGAAGGGCAGCGCGTCTTCAGGATGGCCCCAATCCACCACCACTTCGAGAAGCTCGGTTGGCCCGAGACGAAGGTGGTGGTCCGGTTTTGGATCCTCGGAATCCTCTTCGCGATGCTCGCTTTGAGCACCCTGAAGATACGGTGAGCGAATATGCCGGGCTTACGCGATATGGAGACCGGTAGTGAGCGGTTTGAGCGGAGCGAAAGTGGAAATCATCGGCCTCGGAGCCAGCGGCGTCGCCGCGGCTCGGTTGGCCCTCAATAAGGAAGGAGACGTCTATGTCTCGGATTTGCGTACTGAACCCGCGATTGCAGCTCGTGGAGCCGACCTCAGAGCAGAGGGAGCCCGCGTCGAATTGGGAAGACACGACGTCGACCGAATGGCGCGAGCCGACCTCGTCGTCGTCAGTCCAGGAATCCCGCCGCACGCTCCGGTGCTCACAGCGCTCAGAGACCGTGGTACGCGGTGGATCTCCGAGCCCGAGTTCGCCGTTCGGTTCTTCTCTGGTTCACTGATCGCGGTTACTGGGACCAATGGAAAGACAACGACGACCCTACTCGTGGGCCACTTGCTCGAAGCGGCGGGAATCCGCGCGGCTGTGGGCGGTAACGTGGGCGGCGGACTCGCCCCCGCGGCGTCGGAGCTCGCCCTCCTTCCGGTATCCCCGGAATGGTACGTGCTCGAAATGAGTTCTTTCCAACTCGCGGATGTGGACACGTTCCGACCGGATATCGGCGTGATCACGAACCTCTCGCCAGATCACTTGGATCGATACGAGAGCTTGGAGGCGTACTACGCCGACAAGGCGAGACTCCTGGATCAGGCGGGCCCCGACAGCAAGTGGGTGCTCCCGTGTGGCGATGCACAGGTTGCGGACCTCGTCGGAGACGCCGAGGGTCACCGATTCTACTTCGGAGGCGAAGAACTCACGGACACACACGCTTACGCGTCCGAGGGTCGCTTGATGCTCCGATTGGCGGGAAGCGACGAAGCGTTGATTGAGGCTGCAGATCTCCCGATGCTCGGCACTCACAATCTGAAGAATGCCCTCGCCGCGTCGCTCACGGCGGCCTTGGCCGGCGCTTCTGTGGCTGCGCTTACGTCTGGGCTGGGATCCGCTCGTTCGCTGCCACACCGGCTCGAGCCTGTAGCGGAGCAGAATGGCGTGTTGTGGGTCAACGATTCCAAGGCGACCAACGTCGCGGCTGCCCGCAGTGCGCTTCTTAGCTTGGATCGTCCCATCGTTCTGTTGGTCGGCGGAAAAGACAAAGGCGAGGACTTCACCGGCCTCGTGCCTGAGGGCGCCGACATGCGTGCCGTGATCGCTTACGGGGCCGCAGGGCCGCGCATCGCTTCTGAGGTGGAGGGTTGCGACTTCGTGGAAGGCGACTTGAGGGAGGTGCTCGACGCTGCACGCGGAGCGGCCCAGTCTGGTGACGTCATTCTGCTGTCCCCAGCCTGCTCCAGCTTCGACATGTTCGAGAGCTACGAAGACCGTGGTCGACGTTTCTCAGAATTTGCGCGGGAGGACGTATGACCGCCCGCCCCATGGACATCGCCCCGGCTCGTCCGGTGCGCCTGCCCGACTCCGGTCTGGGCAGTGGCTGGGAAGATCGGGCGATTCTGGGGCTCACGCTTCTGCTTCTCTCACTCGGCCTCGTGACGCTCTACAGTGCATCGTCTGTGCTGGCCATGCGGCAGGGAAGTCCCGACACCTACTACGTGCTTCGTCAGGCCGCGGGCGCGGTTGTGGGTCTGGCTGCGATGATCGGCTGTGCGCTCATGCCATACAAAAGGTGGGAGCGTTGGTCCTGGCCGTTGCTCTGGCTCAGCGTCGTGATGCTCGTTGTAATCATCCTGCCTGGAACTGAGGCCATTGCTCCTGAGATCAACGGGGCTCGCCGTTGGCTCCAGATTGGGATCACGATTCAGCCGTCCGACTTCGCGAAGATCTCGGTCATCGTGTGGACCGCTGCCATGGCAGTGAAGAAGGCGCCTCACTTCGATTCGTTGAGGAATGGCCTCGGCCCGTTCTTCGTCGTGTGGAGCCTGGTGCTCATCCCGACCGCGCTCGAGCCGGATCTTTCGACTGCGGTCCTGATTGGCATTCTCGGTGTGACGGTGGTCTTCGCTGCCGGCGCCCGGATCGCCCACTTCGTCTTTCTCGGTCTCTTGGTCGTACCGGTCTTCCTGAATCAACTCGCAGTTGGCTTCCGACAGGACCGTATCGAGGCGTACCTGAACCCCGCCTTGGATCCTGCAGGCGCCGGTTTCCAGGTGCGCCAGTCGCTCGTGGCGCTCGGGTCCGGTGGCCTCACCGGCGTGGGCTTCGGAGAGGGACGCCAGAAGTTCGGCTTTCTCCCGGAGGCCCACAACGACTTCATCTTTGCCATGGTCGGGGAGGAGTGGGGGCTCCTAGGTGTGCTCCTCCTGCTTTCGATCTATATGGCGATCGTGCTCGTCGGTTTCCGCATCGCGAGCCGTGCTCCTGACATGTTCGGCGAACTGCTGGCCGTTGGGTTCACGACCTTCATCGCGCTCCAAGCCGTCTTGCACATGGCGGTTGGCCTCGGGTTGGTCCCGACTACCGGCTTGGCTCTGCCCCTTCTCTCGTATGGGCGTTCCAATCTTGTGGTCACATTGGCCTCGCTCGGAATCCTGATGTCGGTCGCTCGGGCTGCACCGGGTGGAAAGGCGGCCCGTGCATGAGCGCCGCGTGGTCGTCTTCTCGGGCGGCGGGACTGGCGGGCATCTCTACCCCGCCCTGGCAATCGCTGACGCGGTTCGTGAGCAATACCCGGAAGTCGATGCGTTCTTCGTCGGTGCTACGAGGGGTATCGAATCCCGGATCCTTCCTGAGCGTGGCGAGCAGCACGTGCTGCTCCCTGTGCAGGGGATCGACCGTACGCGCCCCTGGTCCAGCTGGCGGGCCGTCCCGCGTCTCCTCCGATCGCTGCAGTCCGTGGTCGAGCTCTTCCACCGCCTTCGCCCGGAGGTTGTCGTGGTGACAGGCGGATATGCAGGTGCACCGGCCGGCCTGGTGGCTGGGTTGATGGGAATCCCATTGGTGCTCCAGGAACAGAACTCGGTACCCGGGATCTCCACTCGTGCGCTGAGTCGCTGGGCGGACACCATCCACATCGCGTTCCCCGAAGCCCGCGAGCTTCTTCCGCGCTCTGTCCGAAACCGTGTGCTGGTGAGTGGAAATCCGGCCCGACCGGTCTCCCCACGCACCCGGACCGAAGCGCGTGATGTCTTTGATCTGCCGGCCGGTGCCTTCGTTGTTCTTGTCACCGGTGGAAGCCAAGGCTCACTCGCGCTCAACCGGGTCGTCGCCGATATGATCGCGCTGCGAAGTGCCGGACCTCTCGATGCACAGGTTGGAATCAGACTGCTCTGGTCGACGGGCACGAAACACTTCGAAGGCATTTCAGAGATGTTGTCGGAGGATGACACGAGTTGGGTGACCGCGGTCCCGTACATCGAAGACATGCCGTCCGCGCTCGCTGCAGCAGATCTCGCGGTGAGCCGCTCCGGGGCGATGACGACCGCAGAGTTCTTGAATCAAGGACTGCCGGCGCTGCTCGTCCCGCTCCCGTCGGCCGCTGCGAACCACCAGGCGCACAACGCTGAAGCACTGGCCGAGGCCGGTGCGGCGATTGTGATGCCTGAGCATTCCATCACGCCGGAGGCCCTCTGGGCCGAAGTTCGCAAGCTCGCCACGGACACTGTGGCCTTAGAGGGGATGCGAGCAGCGGCAGGTTCCCGTGCCCGCCCCGAGGCGTCAGGTCAGATCGCCGCGCAGGTCGGCACGTTCATCCGCTCAGACGGGAGGGCTTCATGACCGGCGTCGAGTTGGATCTGCGTTCGCTCGCGAGCCAGGGCCCAGTTCATTTCATGGGTGTCGGTGGCTCGGGCATGTGTGCGTTGGCGGAGCTGATTGTTCGGCATGGTGGACAGGTGTCCGGCTGCGACTCCAAGGACAGTCAGACGGTTCGCGACCTCGAGAGGCACGGTGTCGTGTTGTCGATCGGCCACGATGCCGAGCACCTCGGCGAAGCGGTCGCTCTGATCGTGACGGCGGCTGTTCCGGTGGACCATCCTGAACTCCTGCGCGCGCACGAGCGTGGCATTCCCGTGCTCAAGCGAGCGCAAGCACTGGGTGCGGTTGTGAACGATGGCCACGTCGTCGCCATCGCCGGAACTCATGGCAAAACCACGACCACGGCCATGGCCACCGAGGTGATCGCAGCGGGTGGCCTGAACCCGACCGGATTCGTCGGTGGGCGCGTCGAAGGTTGGGACGGCAACCTCCGCCTCGGCTCGGATGAACTCTTCGTTGTCGAGGCGGACGAATACGATCGTTCCTTCCACACGCTGACCCCCGACGTCGCGGTTGTTACGAATCTCGAAGCCGACCACCTCGATGTGTACGGTGATCTGCGCGGGGTTCGTGAGGGCTTCCTGACGTTCCTGGCTGGTGTGAGGGGCGGTGGACGAATCGTGGCCTGTGCGGATGACCACGGCGCATCGTCTCTACTGCCGTTCGTGGGTTCGGCCGGGTATTCGTACGGCACTTCTGCGGGATCGATGCTGCGCGCGACTGATGTGCGCATCACCGAAAGCCACACCTACTGCACCGTGGTCGAAGAAGGCGTGGTCATCGGGGAGATGGCATTGGTGCTGGGTGGTCTCCATAACCTGCGTAACGCTCTGGCTGCGGCTGCGGCTGCGCGGGCGTGCGGTGTGGAATGGGACGCGATTCTAGCGGCCCTTAAAGCATTCCGAGGAGTCGGTCGTCGCTTCGAACGGCTCGGTGAAACGCACGGTGTGATCGTGATCGACGACTACGCGCATCACCCGACAGAGATCCAGGCCACACTACGAGCGGCTCGCTCGATGTTCCCGGATCGTCGCCTCGTTGCAGCGTTCCAGCCGCATTTGTTCTCCCGGACGAGGGACTTCGCCTCCGACTTCGGTGCGGCTCTCTCCGCGGCCGATGTCACCTGGGTGACCGACATCTTCCCGGCACGGGAGCTGCCTATTCCAGGCATCACGGGACACACGGTCGTGGAAGCGGTCGAGGCTTTCGGTCAGAACCAAGTGCACTACGTCGAGGCACTCGCGGATCTCCCTGAAGCGCTGGCAGACGATCTGGATGAGGGCGACGTCCTGGTCACGATTGGCGCTGGATCGATTGAAAGTGTGGGTGCACGTGTTCTCGAACTTTTGGGAGCCCGTGTCCATGCGTAGAGAGTTGAAGATTCTGGCCGTGACCGGCATGCTCGGGACCGGCCTAGCGTGGGGTGACCGTGTCCCCGTCGCTCTGCGTACCATGGAGACTTTTCGTGTGACCGATGTCGAGATGGTCGGATTGCACTACCTCTCACGAGAGGCCGCTATCGAGGTGATGGGGATCACCGCCGAGACCTCGGTGTGGGGAGATACCGACGCGTGGGCTGAGTCGCTCCGCGAGCATCCGCTCGTGAAGGGAGTGGTCGTAGAGCGACGAATTCCGAATGGCTTACTGGTTCAGGTTACGGAACGCGTACCGGTTGCACTGATCACGACACCGCTGGTGGAGCCGGTCGACGTGGATGGGATCAGGCTCCCAATCGACCCCAGTGACTACCGGCTCGATCTGCCACTGGTGGAGACGACCCAACAGCCAGCGGACGGCTCGCTACTCCTCCCGGAAGACCTTCGCACGATCGTGGCCGAAGTCGGGCGCCTCATGACCGTGGACACCGCGTTCCTTCACATGGTGTCCGAGGTCCGGCCCGGAGAACGCGAGTCCTTGGTGGCCCGATGGGCTGACCCCGAAGTGGACTTTCTGCTGCCGTACGGCCTTCCACAGGCTCGGCTCCGTGAGGGACTCATCGCGCTGGCGGACGCCATCGCTCGTGCTCCGGGCGAGATGCCCATTGAGATCGACTTGAGATTCGCGGACCAGGTTGTGGTCCGGAACACTGCTGGGAACTGACAACTATGCGCTCAAACCTCATTTGCGGCCTCGACATCGGGACGACCAAGACGTGTGCGGTCATCGGCGAGATCGTTGGAGATCCTCGTCGGCCCGGTCTGACCATCCTCGGGGTCGGCCAAGCCCGTACAGGCGGTCTCCGCGGCGACAGGGTCACGAACATCGAAGAGATGACCGAGTCGGTGCGGAAGTGCATCCAGGAAGCCGAACTGATGGCCGGTGCTTCGGTAGATCGTGTTTATGCGGGTATCGGGGGGGACCACATTCGAGCCACGAACTCAATGGGTGTCGTGGCCGTGCCCGAAGAGGACGTCACGCTGGACGATGTGAAGCGCTGCCACATCGTGGCCCGGGCGGTAGCGCTCCCGCCCGACCGCGAAATGTTACACGCGATCCCGCAGGAGTACCTGGTAGACCACCAGCGAGGTATCAAGGACCCACTCGGCATGGCAGGGGTGCGGCTCGAGGCCGAGGTCTTCCTCGTGACGGCGGCGATTACCGCGTCCGCCAACATCCGCAAAGCTGTGAATCGGGCAGGGTACCGCGTTCAGGAGCTAGTACTGGAGCCTCTCGCCGGTGCCAGAGCGGTTCTTACAGAAGATGAAAAAGAAGTCGGCGTCGCCATGGTCGAGATCGGTGCTTCGACCACTGACGTTGCGGCTTACTACGAAGGCAAGGTCCAGCACGTCGCGATTTTGCCCTTCGGTGGGAACACGCTGACGCAAGACTTGGTCCGAGGACTCTCAGTCCCGTATGCAGAGGCACAGAAGGCCAAAGAGCACTATGGGACTGCGTTCGCTCAGTTGGTCGATCCTCGGGAGACCGTCGAAATGCCCGGACCTTCACCGGGACAGATGCGGGCCGTGGCCCGCGAGCTCATCGCACACATCGTCGAGCAGAGGCTGGACGAAATGTTCGGGCTCGTCCAAGGCGAACTCCAGGACAACGACCTACTCGATAAGCTGGGGGCCGGAGTGGTGCTCACGGGTGGCACAGTCGCCATGCCAGGCATCATGGAGTTGGCCCAACAGATTTTTGCCTCTCCGGTACGCCTCGGCGTGCCGAGTGAGGGGCTTGCAGGACTCGCCGACTCCGTCGCGCGTCCGCGCTTCTCGGTTGCGGCTGGGCTCGCACTCTGGGGAGCTGACCGATTTGCCGAAACCGGCCGTGGCGCCTCGACGGTTACGTCGGGGATGTTCACCAAGCTCGGCACTTGGCTCAAGGAGTTTTTCTAGTGGGTGCCGCTAGGGCCGGCACCCGTCACGCTTTTGTATTCCAACACTCCGCTAGGGAGGAGACATGATGATCTTCGAGTTTGAGGACACACCGAGCCAGAACGCCAAGATGAAGGTGATCGGGGTCGGCGGCGCAGGCGGGAATGCCGTAAACCGCATGATCGACGAGGACCTGGAGGGCGTCGAGTTCATTTCCATGAACACTGACGGCCAGGCGCTCAAAACCTCACGTGCGCAGGTAACTCTGCAAATCGGGAAGAAGCTCACCCGTGGTTTGGGTGCAGGTGCGCGGCCGGAAGTCGGTCGGCAGGCGCTCGCTGAGAGTGAAGAGGACGTGCGTCGAGCGCTGGATGGCGCGGACCTCGTGTTCGTGACCGCCGGAATGGGTGGTGGCACGGGAACCGGTGCCGCTCCGATGGTCGCGGAGATCGCGCGGGACATGGGAGCGCTCACGATCGGAGTCGTGACGAAGCCGTTTTCGTTCGAGGGCCGGAAGCGTGAGCGCCAGGCGAACCAAGGCTTAGCCGAGCTCCGCCGCTGCGTCGACACCATGATCGTCGTTCCGAACGATCGTCTCATGGCCGTCGTGCCCAAGGGCACCTGTTTCCGCGATGCGCTCAAGAAGGCCGATGAAGTCCTGTTGAACGCGACGCAGGGCATCAGTGACCTGATCCGCGTGACCGGTGAGATCAACGTCGACTTCGCTGACGTGCGCACGATCATGTCGTCCAGAGGCCCAGCGCTCATGGGTTCTGGCTTCGGTGAGGGCGACAACCGCGCCCAAGAGGCCGCTCAGGAAGCCATCTCCTCGCCGCTACTCGACGACGTGTCGATTACGGGGGCACGAGGAGTTCTCATCAACATCACTGGAGGCCTGGATCTCGCGATTGACGAGGTCACACTGATTTCCTCCATTATCCAGGAAGAAGCGGGTGACGAGGCCGAGATCATCTTTGGCGCTGTGCACGACCCGGAACTCGAAGGCAAGATCCGCGTCACCGTGATTGCCACGGGCTTCGATTCTGCGGTAGACGAGGAGATCATTCCGGGCAACATCCGGGGTATTCGTCCGCAGTCACAGGCAGCCGCCGCTCCGGTTCAGAATCCGGTGCTCAAAATGCCGCAGTTCCAGGAGAAGAAGCTGGTTGCAGTGGGTGGCGGTCGTGAGGAGGAAGTTCTCCCGCTGAGCAGGTTTCCAGAGCGGACCGTGTCTCGCGATCAGCTCGTTGAGCTGGACATTCCGACGTTCATCCGTCGCCAAATGGACTGACCGGATTCCCTAGCCCGGTTATGTTCTGAGGCGATGGACCGCCCGGCGGAGACGTCCGCCGGGCGGTTGTAGCGTCTTTATTCGATGAAGTCGGAAGCGCAGAGCAGGGGATAACTGATTCAGTGAGCATCCGTCACGCGACATTGAAGCGTCTCGTGATCGCGGCGATCGCCGTGGTCACGTCGTCGTGTACGGTAGATAGTGCCCCTGATGTGGGCATGATCGATCCGGTTTATGCCGAGCCTGCCGAGGACATCAGGATCTTGGCGTTGGGCCGTGGCCAAACCATCGGACAACTGCTGGACGGCGCTGTCTCTTACAACGAACAAGCGTCGCTCCTTCTGGCCTTCCGGGAGCATGCGAGCCCTAGACGCATGCGCCCTGGGACGGAGATCACACTCCGATACCGTCCTGAGGACGAGTGGCTGAGAGGCGTTGACGTCCAGATCAACCGAGATGAGTCGGTACGCCTGACCCGAGACGAGGTTGGCTGGTCGTCAGGTCTCATCACCACACCCGTGTATGTAGACACAGTGTTTGCGTCGGGCGCGATCGAGACCGTCTTGTGGACCGCCGTTGTTGGTAACCCGGCGCTGGCCAGTATGCCTGCGGGCGACAGGAATCGGCTTATCGACCATTTGGACCGTGTCTTCCAGTGGCAGATCGACTTCTCGAGTCAGATCAGGGTCGGCGACACATACCGATTCGCGTTTGAGCGGGAGGTGCGGCCGGACGGGTCCATGCGGGCGGGCCGCCTGCTGTCGGCTGAACTGGTGAACAGTGGTGAACCGTACTACGCGGTGTGGTTCGACCCCAACGGAGACGGAGACGGGTCGTACTTCGATCTCGAGGGTAACTCGGTGCGACGTGCCTTTCTGTTGAAGCCGCTCTCGTACCGTCGTATCTCGGGTCGTTTCAGCAGCTCGCGGTTGCACCCGATTCTGAAGACTTGGCGGGCCCATCGCGGGATCGACTACGCCGCCGACGCGGGTACGCCGATCATGGCCACTTCTGACGGCGTCGTTGTGCACCGGGGACCCAAGGGCTCCTTCGGAAACACGGTTGAGATCCGTCATCCCAATGGGTTTATCACCCGATACGCACATCTGAGTAATTTCCGATCTGGAGTGAGCCTCGGTACACGGGTCCACCAGACGGATATCATCGGGTACGTAGGTATGACAGGCAGTGCGACCGGGAATCATCTCCACTACGAGATGCTTCGCGGCGGACAGCAGATGGATCCCTTGTCGGTGGATCTGCCCGCAGGGGATCCGGTGCCGTCTGAAGACAGAGTGCTCTGGCTTGGACATATGGCGACGCGGGTGGCCCTTCTCGAGTCGATTCCGGGCGCGGGGCCGGTCCGTACAGCGTCGGCCGACTCCGAGGATCCCTCGGATGACGACCGCGGGGGAGCATCGCAGTTCCAACAGTGATTCGGATTCTCTCTTTCCTCGCGCTCGCGGTTGTCGTGGCGGGCTACGCCTTTTGGGTCTATAGCCGTGCCGAACTCCCCGTTCGCGGCAGCCGGTGGATGGCGACTGTGCGTGCCTCAGTATTGGTCCTCATTCTTGCCCTGCTTTTTGACCCCCGTCTTCCCGGCACGAATCAGCCCGGACTTTCCCCCCATTGGGTCGTGCTGGATGCCTCGCTGAGCATGTCTGCCGGCCCACAGGGCCGAACCCCGTGGGACCTGGCTCAGGTCAGAGCGCAGCAGTTGGTAGACGATGGATGGACGCTCGTTTCACTTGGCGGTGACGCGGACGCGACCGAAGCCGGCCCGTTGGGTTCCGAGACGCGCTTGGCGCCGGTGCTCGAGCGTGCGGCCGAATCGGGAGCCCGGGATGTGATCGTGCTATCCGATCTGAGGATCGAGGACGCGCCGAGCGTACGCGCGGCCCTAGAATCCCTGCCGCTGCAGGTAGAGTTCGAAGCCATGGGCGACGTGATCTCCAACGTCGGCGTATCCTCCTTCGACGTCCCGGATGCGCCGCGTCCCGGGGAAGAGGTTGTGGCCGACGTCGAGGTGCACGGCCACGGAAACGACAGCGTGACGGTTGATGTCTTCGCCAACGGAGCGCAGGTCGGATCGGAGCGCGTGATTTTGCCGGCCCCAGGGCTTCGCCGAACGGTCCCGGTTGGGATCACAGTGCCGGGAGAAGGAGGGCGTGTTCGCTACAGTGCGCGTGTGAGCGCCAGCACGGACGACTTCCAATCCGATGACGAAGCGATCGCATACGCATCTGTTGGATACGAAGAGGACGCCCTCGTCCTGGTCTCGCTCTCGCCCAACTGGGAGCCACGGTTTTTGTTACCGGTCCTGGAGGATGTGACGGGTCTTCCTACGCTTGGTTATCTCCGCGTGGGTCCCGATCGCTTCTTGCCGCTCGGCCGAGCGTTGGAGCGCGCCGCGCCCGTAGACTCGTCCGTAGTTGCACAGGCCGTTCGCGACGCTGAGTTGGTGGTCGTGCACGGGCTCGGAGGCTCGGAGGACCCTTGGGTGACTTCGCTGGCGCAGCGTCCGGGGCGCACCGTGATTATTCCGAACGACGCCATCGCAGCTGAACTCGTCGGCGTACGTGCTGCTGCACCAAGGTCGGGCGAGTGGTATGCGTCAGGAGATGTGCCCTCGTCGCCGCTGTCCGGTGAGTTGGCGGGAGCTTCGCTCTTGGGGCTGCCCCCCCTGAGCGACGTAATAGTCCCAGATGTTCGCTCGCGTATCAGTGCACCTTTGGAGTTGCAGTTTCGCGGGACAGGTGCTCCGGAAGCTGCCCTCCATTTGATGGACCGAGCGGACGGCCGCCGCGTTGTGATGCTCGCGTCGGGCTTTTGGCGGTGGGCCATGCGTGAGGGTGATGGACATGATGCCTATCGGCGCCTTTGGTCTGGTGTCGCGGGCTGGCTTCTGGCAGATGACGACGTCGCGCCGCCGGAACCGCGTCCGACAGCCTGGGTCTTCAACAGAGGAGACGCGGTCCGCTTCAGCGTTCCAGGGGATACCGTCGCGTACCGGGTGGTCGTGCCGGAGGCGAGTGTGGACACCGTCCTTACGGGCGGAATGACCATGTTTGGTGAGTTTCCGCCGGGCGAGTACTCCTACCGGGTGGATGACAGCGCCGGAGACGTAGTCAGCCAGGGGCGTTTCGACGTGTCGGCTGCTACGGCGGAACTGGTGCCTCCTCCTGCGACCTTCGATCCTGTTGCAGTCATGGCCGCTTCTGCGGCACCTGGTGATGTGGGGCGTCCGTTGCGGACGTTCGCCTGGCCGTATCTGCTGATCCTGATCCTCCTGTGCGGAGAATGGGTCTTTAGGCGACGGAGTGGGCTGAGGTGACCCGGCTCTTTAAGAAGAAGCTCGAGCGCAAGAAGGGCATCTGGAAGCGCGTCGTGGATTTGGCCCTCACAGATGTGCGGGTGGCAGCGGGTGGAATCGACAACGACTCCCTTGAGCGTTTGGAAGAGCGGCTCATTGCGGCCGATTTTGGTGTTCTGGCGACGCTGCGGCTCGTCGACCGCGCGGAAGAAGCCCTGCGTCGAGGGAAGGCACGTGGCTCCTCGGGCGTGAACGCCACGCTTCGCGAAGAGATCGCGGCCATTGTGGACGGCGGTGACGACGCCCACCTAAGAGCGGCGGAGAGCGGCCCTACGGTCTACCTCATGGTCGGGGTGAACGGAGTCGGCAAGACGACCTCGGTGGCCAAGCTGGCCAACCATCTGGTGCAAGACGGCCGCTCGGTCATGGTTGCTGCAGCGGATACCTTTCGCGCCGGTGCCGTCGAACAATTGGCCATGTGGGCTGAGCGCATTGGAGCAGACTTCCTGAGGGGTCAGCACGGTGGCGACCCCGCGGCAGTTGCTTACGATGCTCTGGAAGCGGCCGAAGCTCGCGGAACGGACGTTCTCTTGATCGACACGGCGGGGCGGCTCCACACGAATCAGAGGTTGATGAAGGAGCTCGAGAAGATCGACCGCGTCGTGCGCCGCCGGATCGAAGGTGCGCCGCACGAGACACTCATGGTCCTCGACGCGACCGTTGGGCAAAACGCGGTGCGGCAGCTCGAGGCGTTCAGAAAATGCGTGGATGTGAGTGGGATCGTGCTTGCGAAGATGGATTCGTCCGCTCGCGGAGGGATCGTGGTCGCTCTGAAGCAGGAGTTCGGAGTGCCGATCAAGCTCGTGGGGACCGGAGAAGCGTTGGAGGATCTGCAGAGCTTCGACCCGGATGCCTTCGTGAAGGGAATTTTCGGCACATGACCCGGGCGCGAGTTACTCACAGCTCGATCGGCCTGCCCAGTTCTTGAAGGGCGTAGGGCCCAAGCGTACGGATGCGTTGGCCCGGATGGGCATCGGGACGGCCCGAGATCTCTTGTACCACGTGCCGAGGCGCTACGACGACGCTTCGACGGTCACACCGATCGGACAGCTCGAGGTGGGCGCCGATGCCACGGCTGTGGGGCGCGTGCGCTCCAAAGGTGTGATTCCCACGCGAAAAGGGCTCCGCATCTTCCAGGTCGTGCTCGAGGATGATTCCGGCATGCTCACGATTGCGTGGCCCGGCCAGCCGTGGTTAGAGCGCAAGATCAAGGAAGGGGACGTACTCCTTGTCAGTGGCCCCGTGCGGTTCTTTCACGGAAAGCAGCTGCAGCCGCGTGAATACACGCTCCTGGCTCGGGCGGGGGAGGACCCCTCGGACGAGGGGAAGATCTTCGCCAGTTATCCCGCCAGCGAAGAGGTTCCACAGTGGGTTCTCCGCCGTATCTTCGAGGCCAATCTCGATGAGCTCTTGGGGTTTGCTGACGAGGACGAATACATGGACCCGGCGGAACGGGCCGCCTCGGGATATCTAAGCCTCAAAGAGGCGCTTACCGCGCTCCACCGGCCGACCCGACTGAGCGATGCCGAGGCGGGGCGGCGCAGACTCGCCTACGATGAGTTGTTCATGCTCCAGATCGTTCAGGCACAGGCTCGGCGGAAGGCTGCGGAGGAATCTCCGGGCATTACCCACGTCCGTACGAACATCCTCATTCGCCCCCTGCACGACACGCTGCCCTTTGCCCTCACAGAAGCCCAGGCTGCGGTTCTCCGTGAGATCACGGACGACATGTGTTCGCCCCGCCGCATGAGCCGACTGCTCCAGGGTGACGTCGGTTCTGGAAAGACAGTGGTGGCGCTTTTCGCGATGCTGCTCGCGGTGGAGGGAGGATTCCAGGCGGCGCTCATGGCACCCACGGAGATCCTTGCCGAGCAGCATGCCAGAAAACTCGGAGAGATGTTGGCGCCGCTCGGGCTCGAGACAGTGCTTCTGACGGGCAGTCTATCGGCGGCAAAGCGGAGGAGTGCCACAGAGGCGATTCAGGCTGGAGCGTCTATCGTCATCGGGACGCACGCTTTGATTCAAGACAGCGTGTCGTTCAAGAACCTCGGCCTCGTTGTCGTTGACGAACAGCATCGTTTCGGCGTTCGGCAGCGCATGGCGCTTAGTGAGCAAGCAGGGCCGCGCCCGGACACGTTGGTCATGTCCGCGACGCCGATCCCTCGTTCGCTCGCAATGGCTCTCTATGGTGACGTCGATTTGAGTGTCTTGGACGAGTTGCCCCCGGGAAGGCTGCCCGTGAAGACCGCACTCCGGATGCCGGATCGCCGAGACGGCGTGTACTCCTTCATCGACGCTCAATTAGCAGAGGGCCGTCAGGCCTACATCGTTTACCCGCTGGTGACGGAGTCGGAGAAAGTGGATCTCCTCTCCGCGACGGAGGAGTTCGAACGCCTCAGCACCGAGGTGTTCCCCGGGCGGCGCCTGGGGCTCCTTCACGGCCAGCTGAAGTCTGCCGAAAAGGACCGCGTCATGCGTGCGTTTTTGGCAGGTGAGTTGGACCTCCTTGTATCCACGACGGTGATCGAGGTTGGCATCGACGTGGGGAACGCCACGGTGATGGTGATCGAACACGCTGAGCGGTTCGGCCTTTCCCAGCTCCATCAGCTGCGCGGACGTGTCGGTCGCGGTGCCGACGAGAGTCACTGCATTTTGATCGCGGAACCGGGTGAAGGATCCATGGAGCGGCTCAAGATCTTCCGGGACACGAGTGACGGTTTTGAAGTGGCGCGGGCGGATCTCCGCATTCGGGGCCAGGGTGACCTCTTCGGAGCCCAACAGCACGGCCGGGACCCGGTACTCCTCTTCGCGGACCTACTCACGGACGAAGAGCTCCTGGTTCACGCACAACGCGATGCCCGTGCACTTATCGAGTCGGATGCGGACTTGTCGAACCCTGATCATGCCAAGCTCAGGTCGCTGGTCGAGGCCCGGTACCGAGATCGCATCGAGATGTTTGGCGTCGGCTAGGCGGCCGCCCGTACATGCCTCCGGACGCCAAGCTTGTGCCTACATCTAGACGCCTGACGCCATCGGGTGTTTTCTTCTCCAGCGATGGTCCGCGCCGGAAGTCCTCCGGCCCAATCAGATGAGTTCGAACGAATCCATGGTCGATATCAAGCGGCTCGGCGCTCACGTCGGGGAAAGTGTCACGGTACGAGGCTGGGTCGAGGCGACCCGGGGGCACGGAAAAGTGGCGTTCATCGTCCTTAGAGACGGTACGGGGACACTTCAGGGTGTGGTCGTGAAGAGTGTGGTGGACGAGTCCGAGTGGGAGTTATACGGCTCTCTTACCCAAGAGTGTGTCGTCGCCCTTACGGGGGAGGTCAAGGAAGATGCGCGCGCTCCGGGAGGGTACGAGCTGGGCATCTCCTCCATCGAGTTGATCTCGCCCTCGGATGAGTACCCGATCCAGCCTAAGGAACACGGCGTCGATTTTTTGCTCGACAACCGGCACCTATGGCTTCGATCTTCCATGCAACGTGCGGGCCTCAAGGTTCGATCGGAGATCTCGCAGGCGGTACACGACTACTTTTACAAGAACGACTTCGTCCGAATCGACACCCCGATCCTCACCGGTGCCATCGGTGAACACGCAGGATCGCTCTTTGAGACGGACTACTTCGGAGAGAACGCCTACCTCGCACAGACCGGCCAGCTCTACGTCGAGGCTGCTTGCCCGGCGTTCCAGAAGGTTTACTGCTTCGGGCCCACATTCCGTGCGGAGAAGTCCAAGACGCGTCGGCACCTCACCGAGTTCTGGATGATCGAGCCCGAAGTCGCGTTCAACGATTCGGACGACAACATGCGCCTCCAGGAGGACTTCATCTCCTACCTGGTCGAACGCGCGCTTGAGAACTGTTCGGAAGAACTCAAGGTGCTGGAGCGGGACACGAGCAAGCTCGAACACATCAAGCCGTCCTTCCCGCGTGTGAGCTACACGGAGGCCGTGGAGATTCTCAAGGCCAAGGGCTCGGACATCGAATGGGGTGCGGACCTCGGAGCGGGGGATGAGGCCACGATCATGGAGGACTATGACCTGCCCGTCTTTGTGTACAACTACCCGAAGTCGGCGAAGGCTTTCTACATGAAGGAGAACCCGGACGACCCCCGCACGGTTCTGTGCGACGATCTGCTCGCTCCCGAGGGATACGGAGAGATCATTGGTGGGTCGCAACGCGAGGACGATCTGGATCGCCTCACGGCCCGCATTCATGAGGAAGGGCTGCCTGAGGAAGCGTATAAGTGGTACCTCGACCTTCGGCGGTTCGGCTCGTTCCCTCATTCAGGCTTCGGCCTGGGACTAGAGCGGACAGTCGGATGGATCACCGGCCGTCACCACATTCGGGAGATGATCCCGTTCCCGCGCCTCACGAACCGTTTGTACCCATAGCGTAGGAAGCCAGCCCGTGCCCCGCGCTGTACTCGACATGATGGACCGTCGCCCCATATGGGCGATGCCCGCTTGGGTACCTGACGAAATTCGAGACGCATTACCGAGCGGGTGGGATCTCGTCGTCAACGACGAAGAGACGGATGGTTCGGGGGACGGAGCGGCACGAGTAGCACCCAGGGTGTTGGACGCTGTCGCGGAAGCAGAGGTCTACTTCGGGTACGGGATACCTGCCCAGCTCGTGGATGCCGCGCCCCGGCTCGCGTGGGTGCATTCAGGAGCGGCCGGCGTGGGAAGCTCACTGACGCCGTCGTTGATTGATCGAGACATCGTCTTTACGAACTCGGCCGGGATTCACGCCGATCCGATGGCGGAGACGGTATTGGGGATGCTCCTCTTCTTCGGGAGGGGGCTCCACTTGGCGGTACAGAACCAACGTGCCTCGGATTGGAATACAGAGCCGTATTACGAGGCCGGGGCCCCACTCAGCGAACTCGGAGCCTCAACCGTTGGCATCGTCGGCTGTGGCGGTGTCGGTAAAGGAGTCGCTCGTCGGGTGGCTAGCCTCGGAGCGAAGGTCATCGCCCTGAAGCGGACTGAGCCCAAGCCAAGTGACAAGAAATTAGCGAACATGGCCGGCGGGGCGCTCGATGCCGACGTGGAGTTGGTGCATGGAGAAGCTGGCCTGGCCTATCTCCTCTCGCGGAGCGACGCGGTCGTGCTGACGGTCCCGGAAACGGATCAGACCAGGGGAATGATCGACGAGGGGGCGTTTTCGCGAATGAAGGCGGGAGCTGTGTTGATCAACGTCGCGCGGGGGAAGGTCGTGGACGAAGATGCATTGATCAGGGCGCTCCAAAGCGGACATCTCCGAGGGGCTGGGCTCGACGTGTTTTCCAAGGAGCCACTGGTGGCCGGGAGTCCGCTCTGGGGATTGCCGAACGTACTTGTCACACCGCACGTGTCCGCGGTGACTCGAGGATTCTGGAGGCGGGAGGCGGACCTCATGCTCCATAATTTGCGGTGTTATTTGAGTGGTGCTGAACCGTCTCAGTGGCGCTGCGTGGTCGACCAGGACGCAGGCTACTAGTCGGTTGGGCTCGCCTCTCGTGCCTTCAGTTCGTCCCAGAGCCCGTCCAACACGGGAAGCCCGGCGGTCGGGAGGTCGATCCCGCGTTCTCGGGCCAGCCGTTCCAGTGCATCGAAGCGACCCTTGAACTTCTCATTCGCAGATGCAAGCGCCGTGGTGGGATGCCGACCTACGAGCCGTGACAGGTTGACGACTGCGAAGAGGAGATCACCGATCTCTTCCTCGATCAGAGCGTCATCATCGGCTTCGATCGCCCCGCGAACCTCGAGCAGCTCTTCTTTCACTTTAGCGTAGGGTCCCTCGAAGTCGTCCCAGTCGAAGCCGACAGAGGCGACGCGTTCTTGAATGCGAAAGGATTTGGTGAGCGGGTCGAGTCCCTTAGCTAGCCCATTGAGTGCGCCATCCGTACTGCCTCGTTCTTCGGCCTTGAGAGCTTCCCAGCTGAGCTTTTCGCCGTTGCCGAAGAGGTGAGGATGCCGGCGAATCATCTTCTCTTCGAGGTGCCCGTAAACGGTGTTCGAGTCCAAGTCGCCCTTCTCCTCTGCGACGACGATCTGGAAAGCGAGGTTGAGGAGAAGGTCTCCGAGTTCACCGGCGAGTTCGTCGGGCGAGCCCTCGCGGATCGCATCGACGACTTCATGCGTCTCCTCCAGCAGGTGCGGGATGAGCGACTCAGCCGTTTGTTCGGCGTCCCATGGACAGTTCTTGCGAAGGAACTCCACGAGTCGTAAGGCTCGATCCAGCATGCCTGGACCCGCGAAATGATGGGTATCTGCCAATGTGTCAGTCTCTGGTTCGCTCATGCCTCGCTCCGCCTCGCTTCTTCAATAGCCACAAGGTTTCTGGCATCTTTGTTCCGCCATGTCAACGCACCTTCGAGATAGAGCCTGGATGGAAGTTCAGGCCGATGCGCTAATCCGTAATGCCCAGGCTGTGCAAGCCTCGGCCGGGGATGGCGCACGCCTGATGCCCATGGTCAAGGCGGACGCCTATGGGTTGGGCGTCGATGGCGCCGTACGAGCGCTAGAAACGATTGATCCGTGGGGTTTCGGCGTGGCTACCGCCGCCGAAGGGGTCGCCCTTCGTGGGTCCGGGGTTGAGTTGCCAATCGTGGTCGTGAGTCCGTTGCCGCCTTCGGCTGTGGATTCGGCGGTACGGGCCGGGCTTCAGATAAGCGTTTCGAACGCGGAAGGGCTGGCAGCAGTAGAGGCAGCGGCGTGCCGTGCGGGACGTGAGGTCGCCGTACACGTGGAAGTCGACACCGGGATGGGGCGAGCCGGATTTGACTGGCGACAGGTCTCGGAATGGGCGCCGCTGGTCGCGGCGGCAGCAGACGGCTGCGTCGTTTGGGCCGGCTGTTATACCCACCTCCACTCGGCAGACGAGGGGCCCGAGACCGTTCGTGACCAGTGGGGCCGCCTAAGGGAGACCCTCAATGCCATGGTCGTCCCTGACGGAGTCATGATTCACATATTGAATTCGGCTGGAGCGATGCGCTTGCCGGAGTATGCCTGCGCTGCGGTGCGGCCCGGGATATTTCTTTATGGGGGTCGCATCGGGGCAGGTCAGCCGGAGCCTGAGACGGTTGCGTCGGTCTGTGCTCGGATCGTGCACATCCGCACTGCCGAGGCCGGGGATACGGTAGGTTACGGTGCCACCTATGGGGCGGAGGCGCGGCAGCAATGGGCTACGGTGAGCATCGGGTACGGCGACGGGTTGCCCAGAGGACTCGGAAACACGGGCGATGCGCTGGTGGCTGGACGACGCGTGCCGATCATTGGGCGGATCTCCATGGACGTGACGGTGGTAAACATCACCGGTATTGCGGGTGTCTCCGTCGGAGATGTGGCGACATTCATTGGATCGGACGGAGACGAGAGAATCACAGTCGACGAAGTGGCAGAGCACGTGAACTCGATCAGTTACGAAGTACTGACCGGATTCACCCCTCGACTCCCCCGTATTTGGGTGGACCACGGTGAATGACGATCGGCTGGTCGCTGAGGCACGGGCGGTGATGGGGAACGCTTACGCTCCGTATTCGGAGTTCCATGTTGGGGCTGCATTGCTTGGTCAAGACGGTTCCGTTTATGTGGCGTGCAACGTCGAGAACGGGTCGTACGGTCTCACTGTATGTGCAGAGCGTGCCGCGGTAGGAAATGCGGTGGCGGCGGGTGTGCGTAATTACGTCGCTGTAGCGATCGTTACAGATGGGGATGGACCCGTGGGGCCGTGTGGAGCCTGCCGGCAAGTGCTAGCGGAGTTCGCTCCGACCATGCGCGTGATATCCGAAGCAGGTGGTAGACGTAGAGAATGGACCTTGGACGAGCTTCTGCCCGAGCCCTTTGATGGGCTCCCGGGTCGACCTGGTGGGATAGAGGATTGATCAGAAAAACTTTAGGTAGATCGCGCCTTGCCGCGTTCTTCAGCCTCACGGTCGTGTTTGTGGTGGCGTGTGCAGAAGAGACGCCCACGTCTTTGGACCCGGATCTTCTTCCGCCGGAGCCGATCACTGTGGAACTCCACTTTCCTTGGGAGGAGTTCGCCTCGAATCTGGCAGTCTTCGGTGGCTACGGCGCTCCGGCTGAACTCGGAACCGGTGTGCTCGCGAACGTCTTCGCTGGCACGCTGAATGCGCGGACGGTAGTCCGATATGGTGCGTACCCGACTGAGGTGTCTGTCCGGGACACGCTAGGGACCACGCGTCCTGACAACAACCTCACGTTCATCGGCGGCCGAATCGTGGCGTACTTCGACACGATCGCCAGCACGAACGACGGACCGGTTACGCTCGCGCTCGGGGGACTCCAGCAGGAGTGGGACGTCGGAACCGTGACGTGGGAGAGTGCGGTAGACACGATCAACGACGACCGAGCCTGGAGTGAACCGGGTGCCGGTCCCGTCCTCGATTGGGGCACCGCCATTTGGGATCCCGCAGAAGGGGACTCCGTGACGTTCCTCATCGATTCGGCCATCGTGGCGAGCATGGCGGACACGAGTGACACTGGTCGAGGCGTTCGCCTCGAGGTTCTCTCCGAGGGCGTCCGACTCCAGGTGCTACGCACCTCCCTTCAGTTGAACACCCGGCCGAGCCTCAATCCTGATTCGACCTTCTACCTGTTTACGCCCCAGAAAGAGATCAGCTTTGTCTACGACCCGATCCCGGACCCTCCGCCCGACGGCATCCGGATTGGTGGAGCCCCGGCATGGAGGACGATCCTGGATATCGCCATGCCGAAGTTGATCCACGGTCCTCCTGAACTGTGCGCCTCGGTCGGCTGTCCCGTCAGCCTCGACGCCGGGGAAGTGAGTTTTGTGGCCATCGTTCTGACGAGCCGGACAACCGAAACCGCGTTTCAACCGACGGACACGATCGGCCTTGATGTGAGGCCGGTCCTCCTCAGGGCATCGCTTCCCAAAGCTCCGTTGGGCAACTCGCTCTTGGGGGCGCTGGGGAAACGGGTCAGCCCTACGGCGTTCGGTGACGCCGCAGGCCTGGAGGTCGAGGTGCCGATCACGCTCTACGCGCAGGACCTCGTCCGTGGTGTGGACGCGGTTGGTGATCCGCCACCGATCAGTCTCGCACTAATGTCGGTGTTCGAGCCGGTGTCGATCTCGTTCGCGTCGTTCTACGGACCCGGTAGTGGCTTGGCGCCGTATCTGAAGTTGGTGATCACGGTCGCTCGACCGGTGGAACTCCCATGATGAAACGTGCAATTCTGGCAGCGGTGATGTTGTTCGTCGCGTCTCCGCTGGCTGCTCAGTCGATCTTCAACGCCGCAGGACTTGGGCTCCCGTCGGAGCCTGTCGATGGAAAGTCGCGAGCCCTGGGGTCATTGGGAGTCGGGCTGTGGGGTGCGTCTCTTCAGCCAGGCGATCCCGCATCGGCTGGGATGCTTGTCGCGCCCAGCGCGATTATGGTGGCGCAACCGTCGTGGGTGGAATTCGACCGAAACGCGGGTGAGACCGGCTCTTCCCAAGGAAACCGGTTTCCGCTGATCGGCATCGGATATCCAGTTTTCAGCGGTATGTTCACCCTAACGTTCAGCTCCTTTCTGGATCAGCGCTTTGAGAGCGAACGGGAAGTGTCGTACCAACTCGAAGGTGAGTCTGGCCTGGCTACGGACGTGTTCGAACAAGACGGTGCCGTGTCCCAAGTGACCTTCGGTTATTCGAAGCAGATTCTCGAGTCAGCGGCGGTGGGGTTCAATGTCGGTCGGTATGCAGGTTCGCTGACTCGCCGCTTGAGTCGTGATTTTGGAGACGTGACTGGCATCGGTTCGATTATTCCCTATCAAACGGGTGGGTTCTGGTCCTACTCCGGTGCGTCGATCACGGGCGGGTTTGCTACGGATCTTGGGGCAATCGCACGTGTCTCCGGTAGTGCTACCTGGTCTGGCGGGCTGTCGGCAAGCGCCTCCGATGACTCGGATGGCACGAACAAGGAGTTCGACCTGCCGCTCCAGTATCGGATTGGTGCGAGTGCGGTCTTGGCACCGGGCCTGAGGGTGGCCGCGAGTATGGTGCGCGCGGACTGGTCCGGGATTGCGTCCGATCTCACAGGTGCCGCTGCAGTGGGTGGTACTGGTGGCATGGGCATCGGCCTCGAACTGTCGCGAGCACGCCTCCTCGGGGCTCCGGCGCCGCTTCGGTTCGGCTATCGTAAGACTGACTTGCCGTTCGCGTTCGGGACGTCCGCCGGTTCGGAGTCGATTCTGTCCACAGGCTTTGGCTTGACGCTCAACGAGACCGGCGGGATCGTGCTAGCATCGGCGGACCTCGCCCTCGAGCGGGGAACTCGGACCGATTCGTCGCTCATAGAGAAGTTTTGGCGGGTGACGATCTCGCTGAATATCTCGGGCTACTAGGCCGAAGCGGGAACCTCAGTGTCCGTCTACTATCAGACGTTCGGTTGTAAGGCGAACCAGTACGACACTGAGCGCATGCGCCAAGAGGCCGAGGCGCGCGGGGCTGGAACCACGAGCGACGTGTCAGGTGCAGACGTCGTTGTGGTCAATACCTGCACCGTAACGAACCAGGCGGACGCGGACGCACGGCGATACATCCGCCGGCTGCACCGCGAGAGACCCGGTGTGCAGATCGTTGTCGCTGGCTGCTCCGCGGCGCTCAAAGCCGATGTGTACTGTGAGATGCCGGGCGTGACCTCGGTGATCGCGGGTCATGATCCCGTCGAAGTTGCCGGTCAGGTGAGCCCCGCCACTCCGGTCCAAATCGAGCTGCGGAGTTCACTCGATCGCATCGACTCGGAACCGATCGGTGGGGAACTGTTACGCTCGAGAAGAGGCGCATCTCGTGGATGGTTGAAAGTCCAGGATGGATGTGATCGGAAGTGTTCGTTCTGTGCGACCCGACTCGCGCGCGGAGAATCTCGCTCGAGGAGCCCGGAGGACGTAGTCGCAGAGGCGCGGCTCTTGGCACGCTCGCATCCAGAATTGGTGATCACTGGGATCCACATCGGCCACTACGGCGTCGACCTGGAACCGTCATGGTCGCTGTCTCGCCTGCTCCGACTCTTGCTCGATGAGGTGCCGGACGTGCGCTTCCGACTCGGGAGTGTGGAAGCCACAGAGGTCGATGATCTCTTGATCGACCTATTGGCCGGCGCTGATGGACGGGTGGCGCCGCATCTCCACATGCCGCTCCAGAGCGGAGCCGACCCGGTGCTCAAACGCATGCGTCGATGGCATACGCGGGAGCAGTACCGAGTCCGTGCGCTCGAGATCGCTGAGCGCATATCGCCTTTGGGCCTCGGTGCGGATGTGATCACCGGCTTTCCGGGAGAAACCGCAGAAGATCATGAGGCCACTCGATCGCTCATCGAGGAACTGCCATTCACCTACTTGCATGTCTTTCCGTATTCACCCAGGTCGGGGACCGTGGCTACCGAGTTGCCCAATCCTGTCGTGCAGCGGGTCTCAGGAGAACGGAGCAAGGAGCTGCGGACTCTCGTGCACCAAAAGGGTGCCGCCTATCGCGCGACCCGCGTCGGGCAAACGGCCGAAGTGGTTGTGGAAGGCGACGGTGGAACTGCGCTCACGGGGGACTATCTCAGAGTTGGGGTCGAGGATGGGGACAGCACTCGGCCCGCTACACCGGAGCTCCGCAGGGGTACGCTTCGAGGCGATGGTGACCATCTGTATATTGCATGGCACACAGAATCATCCGTGATTTCAGTATGACTGACCCAAAGACTCCGAAGCGCGCGTACGTCGAGACGTACGGGTGTCAGATGAACATCAGCGATGGTGAGCTGATGCAAGGCGTCCTCGCAGACGGTGGCTACACCATTGTGGACAGCCCCGAGGAAGCTGACGTCGTACTCGTCAACACGTGTGCGATCCGGGAACATGCGGAGAGACGCGTGCTGGGAAGAGTCTCGCAGCTGAATGGGCTCAAGCAGGAGCGACCCGAACTCGTCATCGGTGTCACGGGATGTATGGCTCAACGCATGGGTCAGACCTTGCTCGAGAAGGCTCCCTATGTTGACCTCGTCATGGGACCCGACGGATATCGAGGACTGGCGGACGCCCTCTCGAAGTTGGGAGATGGGGCAGCCCAGCCCGAATCCGAACCGGAGGTTCGGCGTAAGCGGGGCCCACAGTTGGCGGTTCTCGACTTGAGTTTGGGTGAGAACTACGAGGGACTCGAGCAGCGTCGAGGCGATGGCCCGACGGCTTGGGTACCGATTCAGCGCGGCTGCGACCATCGGTGCACGTTTTGTATCGTGCCCTACGTGCGCGGGCCTGAGAAGAACCGTGACCCTCTCGAAGTGCTTGCGGAGATGCGTGGGTTGGCTGAGAGCGGCGTTTCGGAGGTCACTCTTCTCGGTCAGACCGTGAACTCGTATGAGCACGGGGACTGGTCGTTTCCTAGGCTGCTGTCCGAAGTGGCCAACGTGGATGGGATCCGGCGAGTGCGTTTCACGTCGCCGCATCCCAACGATGTGACGCCGGAGCTGGTCGAGGTCATGGCAGGTGAGATCGCGGTTTGCGAGCAACTCCATCTGCCGGCTCAGTCTGGAAACAACCGTACGCTCAAGCGAATGCTCCGGCGGTATACGGTGGAGAGCTTGATCGAGAAGGTGGAATTGGTCCGTGGGGCCATCCCGGATATCGCGTTGTCGACCGATATCATCGTTGGCTTCCCGGGCGAGTCGGACGACGAGTTCCGCGATACACTCGAACTGATGAAGACGGTGCGTTTCGATGATGCCTTCACGTACAAGTACTCGCTTCGTGACGGTACGCCGGCTACGCGATTCCCGGAGGATCAGTTCATCGATCCGGAGCTGGCCCAGGCTCGCCTCGCCGAACTCATCGAAGTCAGCCGCGCGATCCAGGCGGAAATCAACGTCAGTGAGGTAGGGCGGACCGAAAGGGTCCTGATTGAGCGGCACGGCCGAGACGAGGGCCAGATCTTGGGCCGGACTCGCCGGAACAAGGTCGTAGTATTCGACGGAGACCTCGGACGCATCGGTGAGTATGCCGACGTGACGCTGGAAGGGACCACCGGTGCCACGTTTACCGGTAGGGAAATGAAGGCTCCGGCACTCGCGGGGACGGTGTGAGTCGGTTCTTCGGGATCGTCGGCGTTTTGTTGGTTCTCGGACTCTCCATGGGTTTCGCGTCCCTCAATGGTGGGCAGCACGTTACGCTGCGTTTGGGGGTTGCGACCTTCTACGGCGTGCCGTTGACGGTTGTCGCCTTCGGTGGACTCGTGACGGGTATGGTCATCATGCTTGCCGCCGGCATCCATTCGGACCTCAAGGTCCGCAGGGTGCTTCGAGAACGTTTGGCGGACGAAATGCGGCGCGAGCGCGACCCGTTCATGGATCAAGATCAGGAAGAACTCTTCGACGGGAGTAAGGAAGAGGCTGAAAGCACCTAGGGACCGGAAGTTGCGACCCTAAATGGGTTCGCTGCCGCCGGTCGCCAATGCGGCACTTGCCTTTGGGGCGGGGGTCGCACTGACTCGGTTCGGCGCACTTTGGTCAATCGCGCCGCTGATTGGTTCGGTGCTCGTTTTTTTGCCCATTCACCTATCACGGCGGCCCAGCCAGTCATGGGTGTGGTTGCCTCTCATTCTCGCCGGCTTGTTTGCCGGTTCCCGCGTCTCTGGGGAGCCGGAGTGCCTTACGGACCGGAGTGCCTTGGTCGGACGCTTCCTCGCGGACCCAGTGGGCGGTTCTGCTCCGTTTCGGGTGGAAGCTTCGAGGTGTGAGGTCCGCGTCGTGCTCGGCCAGCAAAGTGCCCCCGCCGGCCATCGGGTTGTGCTGGACGGCGCCTGGCAGGAAGGACGGTTCCGGCCGTGGTTCCGAGCGGCACGCGTAGAGCTGGCGGAGGACCCATCCTCGTTCCGGTGGGCGCACGCCCGGTGGGCCGGCGTCCGCTGGCGGGCGTCATTGGTGGACCGTCTGCGCCGACAGTACGGGGACCGAGCTCCTCTCGTGTCTGCGTTGATTCTTGCGCGACGCGAAGGACTCGATCCGGACGTGCGTGATGCATTCGCCCGCGTCGGCATCGCCCACCTCTTGGCGATCTCTGGATTCCATGTGGGCGTCTTTGGCGGAATCGTCATGGCCATCTTGCGACTTGGTCGACTCTCTAGACGCAGGGCCTCTGTCTTGAGCGCCGTCGTCACCTGGGGTTATGTGGCGGTGCTCGGCTTTCCCGACGCGGCATGTCGTGCAGCGCTGATCATGGCTTCGGTGGCGGTGTCCAAGGGACAGGGCAGGCCGCCGGCCCGGTGGGGCGCGCTCGGTAGCGCTTTTTTGATTCTCATTGTGCTCGATCCAACCCGATTATGGAGCCCAGGGTTTCAGCTTTCATTTGCGGGTGCCGGAGGTCTGGTGGCTTTGTCACCAGTACTCACAAAGGCACTTCGTGACGCCACCGCAGGGAAGATGCCGAGACCCGTGGCAACTGCGCTTGCTGCGGGGGCGGCTGCCACGCTCGCCACTCTGCCGATCGTGTCATGGCACTTCGAGCGGATCTCGGTTGTCGGTATTCCCGTGACGCTGCTGGCGAGCCCTATCGTGAGCTTGGCGGTTCCCGGGGCACTGGTAGGGCTCTTCTTGGACATGGTGTTCGAACCGGCGGGGGACTTCATCGCAGGGGGTGTGGATCTGCCCCTAGCTGTGCTGGCCACAGGAGCGGAGGGGATCGCCCGGCTCTCTTGGGCGAGCACCTGGGTGTCTCGATCGACGGTGAACGCGCTAGCTGTGGGGGCGGCCCTTGGGCAGTTGGCTGCCCGTCACAGCGGGCTGCGGCTCGGCGCGCGGCGCCTGAGGGTTGTCGCATACATGGCCGCGATCGGTCTGTTGTGGCCGGTCCTGCTGTCGTGGACAGGGCGTGGTCAGGTCCAGTTCGTGTTCATCGACGTCGGCCAAGGTGATGCCGTAGCGATCAGAACGCCCCGCGCGCGGTGGTTGCTCATCGATGCAGGACCTCCTCAACGCGGAAACGGTCAACACCCTGTCGTGAAGGAACTCCAAGCGCAGGGAGTCCAGAAGCTCGAAGCGTTGGTGCTCACCCACCCAGACCTAGACCACTTCGGCGGGGCCCTCGATGTGATTGGATCCTTTCCGGTCGCAGAGATCGTCGATCCCGCGCGACCCAGTCCCAAGGCCGGCTTCATCGACGTCCTTGAAGCCAGTCGGGATCGCGGCATCCGTTGGCGGAGAGCTGCCGCAGGCCAGAGTTGGAGCATCGACGGTATTACTCTCGAGGTCTTGGCGCCCGCGGACAGCCTGATCGAGGCAGACACGGAGGCGAATGCCTCTTCCGTCGTACTTTGGCTCAAATGGGGTGATTTCGACGCTATTTTGACCGGGGACGCTCCAGCGGAGGTCGAGCGCTCCATCTCCTCGCGGTTTAGCGGCCGGGTTGAAGTGCTGAAGGTGGGCCATCACGGGAGCACTACCTCTTCGGATTCACTCTTTCTTGACCGGACCCGGCCCAAGGTGGCCGTCGTGTCTGCGGGGCGTAACAACCGTTTCGGGCATCCGGCACCTGCGGTCTTGGGCCGACTCGAGCGCGTCGGAGCCCTCGTCTCCCGAACGGACCTCGACGGAACCATTAGGGTGATCGGCAGAAGGGACGGGAGTTATTCCATTATTGGCGCCCGAGACTGACAGTAGTCCGCGGTCCGGAAGACTGCCGCGGCGTTGACCTGCGTACGCAGCGTTTCTATCCTCGGTAGCCCTCGTCACGGCTTTCTATCCAAGCCAAGCGTACAGGACCCCGGTCTCGATGCTCGAAAGCCACGTTGTCACCATCTCCCGTTTCTTGGTGGATCAGGAGCGGGACGCACCTGCCGCCACCGGGGCCTTCACGAGCCTCCTTCACGATATCGCCCTAGCAGCTAAGGTGATCGGGCGAGAAGTGAACAAGGCAGGTCTCGTCGACATTCTTGGCGATGCTGGTGGTCGCAACGTCCACGGGGAGACGGTTCAGAAGCTGGATGCGTTCGCTGACCAGGTCATGTACCGTGCCTTGGACCATACCGGCCTCGTTGCCTGCATGGCATCAGAGGAGCACGAAGAATTCATCCCGATCCCGGACAAGTTCGATGCCGGTGAGTATGTGGTGATTTTTGATCCGCTCGATGGTTCGTCGAACATCGATGTGAACGTGTCGATCGGCACAATCTTCAGTATCCATTGCAAGGTCAGTACGGGTGAGCGGGGAACACTGGACGACTGTCTCCAGCCGGGAAGCCGCCAGGTAGCCGCTGGATACGTGCTTTACGGCTCCTCGACCATGCTCGTGTATACGACCGGGGCCGGTGTCCACGGCTTCACGCTGGATCCGTCCTTGGGTGAATTCGTACTGAGCCACCCCCAAATGCGCTTCCCTGACCCGCCCCGGAAGATCTATTCGATCAACGAAGCGCATTTTGCCCGGTGGTCGCAGGGTCAGCAGCGCCTGGTGAGTCATTTAAAGACGGACGGTGGATTCGGGTTTCGTTATATCGGATCGCTTGTCGCAGACTTCCATCGGACGCTATTACAGGGCGGGATCTTCATGTACCCTGGGGATTCGGTCAATGTGGCCGGAAAGCTCCGGCTTCTCTATGAAGCGGCACCCATGGCGATGGTCGCTGAACAAGCTGGAGGCCGTGCCAGCACTGGATTTCAGGACATCATGGACGTCATCCCCGAGGCACTCCATCAGCGAGTCCCGCTCTACATCGGATCAGCGGAGTTTGTGGATCTGGCGGAGCGACTTTTGAGAGAAGGCTCAGAAATCTGAGGGTAGGTGGTTTTCCGCTTTCCCTCAGAAAGCTGACGACTCCTTAAGATGTTGCATTGCAACGACTTAGGTTGAGTAAAAAAGTGGCATTGTTATTGCTATAATTCTTCTCGGTTCTATGTGCCCACTCGGGGCAAGTCATCCATTCCTAAACGGAATTCAGGTGAAATGAAGTTTTTTAAGTATTTGACTCTCGCAGCGCTGGTGACAGTCGCTGCTTGTGAAGAAGGAGAAGCGCCGGTTATCGTCGCTCCTCCGGTCACAGGCACGGTGTCCGGCGTAGTCACGCTCGAGGGCTCGTCTGCTTCTGGTGTAACCGTGGGTCTGTCGTCTGGCGTTAGCGCGTCGACGGACGGATCCGGCGCATACTCCTTCACTGGAGTTGCAGCCGGTGCGTACACGGTAACCATTAGCGGATTCGCCTCCGACGCGAGTTTTGCCGCCACAGTGAAGGCCGTCACGGTTTCGTCGGCTGGTCAGGTGGCCACTGCTAACTTTAGCGGTTAGTACATTCGGACCTCGGCTATTCTTGGTGCGGTTACCGGCGGCGGCTTAGGCCTAGCCGGCGTGACCGTTTCGCTCACCGGGGGGGCTTCGCTCAGCGGGCAGGCTTCGCTCAGCGCTTCGGCCACCGCGACGACTGGTGTTCGCGTGACGCTCACACGGTGTCAGACGGCACCAGCAGAGCCGTCGCCACCGGCAGCGGGTGCTTGCACACTGAAGCATGGTGTGCCGTCGCCGCACATTCAGAACTTCGACACGGACGCGAGCGGTAACTACACGTTCAGCGGCCTGCTCGAAGGTGTGTACCAGCTCGACGTTGCTCCGGCAACGGGTGGGTACACGGTAAACGAGGGTCTCGACGGTGTCGCTGCCAATGGTGACGAAATCGTCCTCGCGACGATCAATGGCAACAACGACGTTGAGACGATCGCGGCTTACGAGATCAGCTAACGCTGAACTCCGGGTAGCTCACGCTACCTGAGCGAAAAGGCCCCCGTCGGACTTCGGTCCGGCGGGGGTTTTTTGCATGAGTAGGCTTGTGTTCGCGGGTGGCTGTGTGAGCGAGGGCCCTTCCCGCAGCGTTTATTACGCCTGGAGTACCACTTCATGGGTCACGTAGGCCGACGGTACGAAGCGCCCCCGCCGCGCTCTCTGGCGAGGCCCCGCCGTAGTCGCGCGTAGCGCGACTTGTGCCCCAGCGAACCATGACGACCCTCGCCGCCATCCACCTCACGAGACGGCGATCAGCGAGGTGCCCGTGGAGACAACCAGCTGACCGCGAAGCGGAGGTACCCGAAACGGGATGCCGGTTGTGCCTCCAAAGCGGGGCGGGGGGACGTGTGTGACGCTGCTCTTCGCGGGGCTCGAAGCTATGCCTCGGAGCGAAGTGAACGAGCAAGCAAGAGCACAGGAAGACCCCCTAGGGGCCCGGAAAGACCCCAGCCAGAACGCAGCGCCCCCGCGAAGAGCAGTGTCGCGCGCGTTCGCCTGCCTTCTTTAGCCCGTCAGCACCTCAACCCGCCCGTCAAAGTTCGCCAACAGCTCAGTCTTCCCGTCAGCACCCACATACGCGCTCTCAAAGCCCATCCGAGCCACCCGAATCAGCTCAGCTTCAGTAAACCCGAGGTCATCCCGAGCGTGCTCGTACTCTTCTGTGAGCGTAACACCGCTCATTAGGCGGTTGTCTGTGCCAATGCACACCGTGACGCCCTCGTCGTAGTAGTGCTTGAGGGGATGATCCGCGTGGGTCGCGGCGACCCTGGTCTGTACGTTGGAAGTCTGACAGACCTCCAGAGCGATGCCAGCGTCCCTTACCTGGGCCAGGAGCTCTTCATCCTCCAGGAGGCGTGTGCCGTGGCCGATGCGCCCTGCACGGCCTTCGTCGACCGCTTGCCGGATCGACGATGCGCCGAAGCCCTCTCCGGCATGGATCGTAATCGGAAGCCCCGCGGCATCCGCCGTTCTGAGGGCTTCGAGGTGGTCTCGGACTGGGTTTCCTGCCTCTGCACCAGCCACGTCGAACGCGCACACGCCCTTATCGGCATGTCCGACGGCCAATTCAGCCATTTCGGTGGACACAGATGCCGGGAGGCTCCGAAGGGCGCAGACGATGACTCCGGTGCGGATGTCGTAGTCCTGTTCCGCTCGCGAGAGCCCGCGCAGCGCCGCTTCCAGGGCTTCGTAGGGCTCCAGATCACCTTCAGCGTTGAGGATCGGGCTGAAGCGCGCCTCCATGTAGGTGACGTTTTCCTTGGCGTGATCCTCGGCCAACTCGTAGGCGATGCGTTCGATCGCTTCGGCGTCCTGCATGACGGACAACGTTAGGTGGAAGCGCGCGAGGTACTCTTCGAGGTTTTCCGCGTCCGATACGACCATGTACTCGTAGAGGCTTTCCGCGGTCGGAGCAGGCATCGTGATGCCTCGTTCGGCCGCAAGGTCGAGCATCGTGTCGGCACGTAGGCTGCCGTCTAAGTGCACATGCAACTCTGCCTTCGGCAGGCGGAAAAGGAACTCGGACGACGGGCTCAACGCCCGGAGCCCTCCGAGGACACAAAGCCCTTGTCGACGTCGATCAGTGGGGCGGGGTACTCACCGGAGAAGCAAGCGGAGCAGTACGGCCCGCCGTCTGCCACCGCTTCAACCATTCCCTCCAGCGACAAATAGCCCAAGGAGTCCACGCCCAACGTCTCGGCGATCTCCGAAACCTCCATCGAAGAGGCGATCAACTCACCCTTCGTAGGCATGTCGATGCCGTAGAAGCACGGCCATTTCACAGGAGGGCTTCCGATTCGGAAGTGGACTTCCTTGGCGCCAGCTTGGCGGAGCATACGGACGAGGCTCTTGCTCGTTGTGCCGCGAACCAAGGAATCGTCCACGATGACAACTCTCTTTCCCTCCAGGACGTGCTTCACCGGGTTGTACTTCATGCGCGCACCGAAATCGCGGTCTTTCTGGGAAGGCTTGATGAAGGTCCGGCCTACGTAGTGGTGCCGAAGGATCCCGAGTTCGAACGGAATCCCGCTCTCTTCGGCGTAGCCAAGAGCCGCTGAATTGGCGCTGTCGGGAACGGCTACGACGGCATCGGCCTCGATGGGGTGCTCAGTGGCGAGCCTCCTGCCGAAAGCGCGGCGTGCCGCATCAACGCTCTGGCCCCAAATGCGTGAGTCCGGGCGAGCGAAGTAGACGAGTTCGAAGATGCACGGTGACGGACTGACTGCCGGAGGCAGGCTTCTCAGCTGCGTGACCTTGCCGTCCTCGATCTTGATGACCTCACCCGGGGCTAGGTCTCTGACGTATTCCGCGTCGAGAATGTCCAGCGCACAGGATTCGCTCGCAACGATGTGCCCGCCGTCCTTTCTACCCAGTACGAGAGGCCTGAATCCGCGCGAGTCACGCGCGGCGTAGACGGTGTCGTCGATCGAGATCACGATGCTGAACGCACCTTCAAGGTGCGTGAGAGCGTCATCGACCTGTGCATCGATACTGTCGTGTCGCGACTTGGCGATCAGGTGAACCAGCGTCTCCGAGTCCGAGGAGCTGCGGAATATCGCTCCGTCCTCCACCAATCGTTTTCGGAGATCGTAGTGGTTCGTCAGGTTTCCGTTGTGCGCCAACGCGATCTGGCCCCGGGCATACCGGGCGACGATCGGCTGAATGCTGTCGAGGTCACTGCCCCCCGCTGTCGAGTACCGAACGTGGCCGACCGCGGTGCGGCCGGTCAGCTTCCGCACGGACCAGGTCTTGAAGATGTCACCCACTAGCCCCTCACCCTTTAGGGCGTGGGGGCCTTCATCATCGAACGTCACCAGGCCGGCGGCTTCTTGCCCTCGGTGCTGGAGCGCGTACATCGCCAGGAAAGCCTTCTCCGACGCCAAGTCGATGCCGCTTATCCCGACAACGCCACACTCTTCACGAGGGCCGTCGTCGTAGGGGTCGAAAATGCAGTCGTCGTCAGGATCGACAGGCAGTTTCCGGGGAGGGTTGGACACGGATTCAGGTCTCCGAGGCGGTTGGACCGTTCATGATGGCAGGAATAGCACCGAAATAGACTGAGGCGGCTTCGTCGACGCCGCACTCCACAGAGCCTTCGTGGAGGGTGATCCGGAACGCGCCGCCCTGCGGACCGACGTTCCCGATTTTCAGGGCAGGGACATCGTGGCGTTCCGCGATCCGCAAGACTTCCCCCGTCCTACTGGGGTCACATGAAATGACTACCCGGCCCTGTGACTCTGCAAAGAGCGCCGCTACGGGAGCGAGGTCGTCCTTGATCGTCACATCAGCCCCGAATGGCGCTTCGCCGTTTCCGAGGGCGCTTTCGGCGATCGCACATGCCAAGCCCCCCTCGGAGCAGTCGTGGGCCGAGGAGAGCAGGCGGTCATGAATCAACGCAAGCACGCATTGTTGTAGCGTGCGTTCCCCGAGCAGGTCGATTGCAGGTGGGGCGCCGGCAACGAGATCTGCGGTAACGTAGAGGTACTCAGACCCGCCCATCTCCGCCGTGTTTGCTCCGAGCAAGACGATGTCGTCGCCTTCGTTCTGGAAAGCTTGGGCTGTGATCTTGGAAACGTCCTCGATGACACCCACCATCCCAATTACGGGCGTCGGATAGATCGCGGCTCCGTCGGTCTCGTTGTAGAACGAGACGTTCCCGCCCGTTACCGGTGTTTCGAACACTTTGCAGGCGTCCGACATGCCGCCCACTGCCTCACGGAATTGGTAATAAATGTGGGGTTTGAGCGGATTTCCGAAGTTGAGGTTGTTCGTGATTGCTGTAGGCGTAGCCCCGACGCAGACGAGGTTTCTCGCTGCCTCGGCCATCGCCCCCAGAGCTCCCGTTCGTGGCTCCAAGTAGACGAAACGTCCGTTGCAGTCGGTCGTCGCTGCGACCGCGCGGTTTGTGCCTCGGATCCGGATGACTCCCGAGGCTGCTCCTGGACGCACCACCGTCGACGTGCGGACGGTCGTGTCATACTGGTGATAGACCCACTGCTTGGACGCCACGTTCGGAGAGCCCAAGAGCATAAGAAAGCTCTTCGTGAGGTTGCCACGTGGGATCAGATGCTCGGAAAGGTCCATTTCCCGAAGCGCGATGATGTCCTCACCTTCGACGCCTTCACGCTCATAGGTTGGGCACTCCTCTGTCAGCGGTAGCGCTGGGATGTCCGCGACCGTTCTGCCGCCTTCGAGCACCCTAAAGCGTCCGTCAGACGTTACCCGGCCGATCACCTTCGCTTCCAGCTCCCACTTCTCCAAAATGCGGATGACTTCGCTCTCTTTGCCCTTCTCTGCCACAACGAGCATGCGCTCCTGAGATTCGGAGAGCAGAATCTCGTAGGGAGTCATGTTCGGCTCGCGTACCGGCACCAGGGCCATGTCGATCTCGACGCCGCTTCCGCCCCGTCCGGCCATCTCAGAGGCGGAGGAGGTAATGCCCGCGGCGCCCATGTCCTGAATACCAGAGATGGCTCCGCTGGCGATCAATTCGAGACTCGCTTCAAGGAGCAGCTTCTCAGTAAACGGGTCTCCCACTTGAACTCGTGGGCGTGACGACTCGTCGGAGTCTTCACTGAGCTCTTCACTTGCGAACGTCGCACCGTGAATGCCGTCTCGACCGGTCCGTGCGCCGACCGCCATCAGAGGATTGCCGTCTCCGGACGCCGAGGCAGTAATAAGATCTTCGTGCTTCATCAGCCCCAGGCACATGGCGTTCACGATGGGATTGCCTTCGTACCCACGGTCGAAGACGACCTCTCCACCGATGTTGGGAACGCCCATACAGTTGCCGTAGTCCCCCACACCGCTGACCACGCCGCTGAACAGGTATTTGACCCGGCCAGTGTCCAGGTCACCGAAACGGAGGGAGTCCAGGATCGCGACCGGGCGCGCGCCCATCGTGAAGATGTCGCGCAGAATTCCACCCACTCCTGTGGCCGCGCCTTGGTAGGGTTCGACTGCGGACGGGTGGTTGTGCGACTCGATCTTGAACGCGAGCGCGTACCCCTCACCCACGTCGATCACGCCGGCGTTCTCACCAGGTCCCTGGATCACCCAAGGTGCCTGAGTGGGCAGCAGACTCAGGAGCGGGCGGGAGTTTTTATACCCACAGTGCTCTGACCACATGGCACTGAATACACCGAGCTCCGTGAAGGTCGGTGTTCTGCCCATGATCCTCTTTATCTGCTCGTACTCGTCTTCGGAGAGGCCGTGATCGGCTACGAGTTCGGCAGTGATCTCGGGGTCGCCCTCGCGGGGATCGACCATGTGGTCCGTAGAGCTTTCGTCGACCGTGCTCACGGTTAGTTATATGTCCTGATGAAGTGTTTAGTGGTGTCAGATCACGGCGGCCGAAAGGCTCGCAACGAGTGAGGTGAAAACCCCGGTTCCGTCCGTGGAGCCCAGGAGCTCCTCCATCGCACGTTCTGGGTGAGGCATCATGCCGAGCACGTTGCCCGCGCCGTTGGTGAGACCTGCGATGTCATGCCAGGAGCCGTTTGGATTCGCTATGTCCGTCCTCGCGCCTTCAGAGGTGACATAACGAAACACGACCTGGCCTTCACCTTCGATACGCTCGAGGGTCTCGCGATCTGCTTCGTAGTTCCCTTCGCCGTGGGCGATCGGAATACGGAGGACCTGGTCCTTGGCGTACGCCGTCGTGAACGGAGTGTCCGTCCGCTCAACTCCTAAGAAGACATCCTTGCTGGCGAACTTGAGCACGTTGTTGCGCATGAGCGCACCGGGCAGAAGCCCTGCCTCGCACAGGATTTGAAAACCGTTGCAGATCCCTAGGACTGGGCCGCCTCGTTCCGCGAAGGCGACGACGTCTTCCATAATAGGACTCATGCGTGCGATTGCGCCGGCTCGCAGATAGTCGCCGTAAGAGAAGCCTCCGGGCAGCAGGACTGCGTCGTAGCCATCCAAGCCCCTTTCGCGGTGCCAGATGAACTCGGGGCTAGCCTCAACTTGCTGGGCCGCTTTGTAGAGATCGTAGTCGCAGTTGGAGCCGGGGAAGGTGATGACCGCTACCCTCATGCGCCGGCGACCTCGATCTCGGTCACACCAGTCACCTCGTAGTCCTCGGTCACTGGATTCGCCAAGATCTTCCGGCACATGGCCTCAGCGGCTTCGACAGCCGCTTCCGATGACTCGGCTGCGATGTCGATGTAGATGGCCTTCCCGACGCGGACGTCGTCTACGCCGTCCCAACCGAGCGAATTGAGGGCATTGTGGATCGCCTTGCCTTCGGGGTCGAGTAATCCGGGACGGGGTTTTACTCGAACTTCTAGTCTGAACTGACTCAAGCCTGGTCCTCCAAAGCGTTGTCTAGTATGGAGTTGGATCGTGATATGTCCGATGGTACCGTGTCGAAATCTGCATATGCGAGCTCTCGAACCTCTGCACGATCGTCCATGTCGTGCTCGTCCTCATCAAGCAGCGGATCGCCACCGGGGAGCCGATCGAGCAGTCCCAGAAGGACCGATTTCACAAGTCCCCAGGAGATGTAGATGAGGAACGAACTGAAGATGACGTAGCGCGGAAACGCGAACGCGGCGAAGACCGTCGTAAGCACGAAGACCGTGGTCGTGACACCCTTCACCGTTCTTAACCCGATCTTGGGGACCTTTGCATACGGAACGTGGCTCACCATCAACACGCTCAGTAGGACCATCGAAATGCCGATGATCTGGGCCCAAGGGAGATCGAAAAGGTAGGTCTCGAAGAATGGCGTCTGGCTGAACGGGTAGTACGAGGCGAGCGCCATTCCGGCGGCTGGAGACGGCAATCCGTGGAACGACCGTTTGGCTTCGCCGCCCTGTTCGATGTTGAATCGGGCCAAGCGTACGACGACCGCGGTCACCCAGACGAAGGACAGCGTCCATGCCCACTGAGCGTCGAAGAAGAAGAGCTCGTAGGCGATCATTCCGGGGGCAACGCCGAAGGAAATGGCGTCTACGAGCGAGTCCAACTCGGCTCCGAAACGCGAGCCCGTTCTCGTCAGGCGTGCAACGCTGCCGTCGAGCATGTCGAGCGTGCCTGCAAACATGATGAACCAGCCAGCCCAGACTAGATCTCCACGGGTGGCGGCGACGATAGCATAGAGTCCGAAAAACAGGTTTCCGAGCGTGAACGCCGACGGGAGGATGATGATCCCGCGTTGAAGGGTCTCTCTGCGCGGTGCGCGAGGCGTTCTCATGCGTCAGTGTCTACCGGGTGGCGGGCGAGCACCGTCGAACCTACCCGAACGCGGTCCCCGACGGAACTGACTACCTCCCAATCCAAAGGGATGAAAAGGTCGACCCGTGAGCCGAACCGGATTATGCCGATCCTGTGCCCCCGCAACACTTCGTCTCCCACGGCGTGGTCCGTCACAATACGTCTCGCGATGAGGCCTGCGATCTGCCGCACGAGTACCGGACCTGAAGGGGTCCGAATGCCTAGAGACGCCTGTTCGTTGTCAGAAGATGCCTTCTCTGCCCAGGCGACGAGGTATTTGCCCGGCTTGTAGACGCGGTGCTCAACGGTTCCGCTCACAGGTGAGCGCTGGACGTGAACGTCGAAGACACTCAGAAAGATCGTTATGCGGCGGGCTTTGCCGCCCATGTAGGTAGGTTCGTCTTCTTCTGTAATGCTGATGATCTTCCCGTTGCCGGGTGCGATGACGAGCCCCGGTTCAGTCGGCGTACCAGGCTCCGGGTCGCGGAAGAACCACACCGTAAATAGTGTGAGTAGGGTCAGCGCGACGGCGAGTAGGCGAACCCAATTACCGCCTGTGCCACCCCAAACAGCGACCCAGCCAGCGCCCGCCAGGAGCACCCCAATGCCTATGAATGGGTACCCTTCGCGGGCGAAACTCACTGACCTGCCTCGAAGTGCGGCGGGCGGTAGTCGGCGAGCTCGATGCCGGTCAAACGACGGAAGACGTCCTGATAGCGGTCACTGACTGCCCGCACGACCTCATCCGGGAGGTCCGGGCCAGGAGGGTTCTTGTCCCATCCCTCGAGCGTCTCGAGCCAATCACGCACCGGTTGTTTGTCCAACGACGGCTGGCCACGCCCAACCCCGTAGCTCTCCTTGGGCCAGAAGCGGGACGAGTCAGGCGTAAGGACCTCATCAATCAGCAGGAGTTCTCCGTCCGCGTCGTGACCGAACTCGAACTTGGTGTCTGCCAGGATGATATTGCACGTCTCCGCGACGTCCCGCCCGTACGAATAGATCTCGAATGAAAGGTCACGAAGGCGGTGTGACAGTTCCTCTCCGAGGACCTCGATGGTCTGGCCGAAGGTGATGTTCTCATCGTGTGCTCCCTTCTCGGCCTTCGTGGCGGGTGAGAAAATGGGAGGGACCAATTTTTCCGACTCTTGGAGCCCCGGGCTGAGGGGTTCGTTCGCGAGCGTACCGTGCTCGTTGTACTCCTTCCACGCAGAGCCAGTGATGTAGCCACGCACCACACACTCAACCAAAACAGGCCGAGTTCGCTTAACGAGCATTGCCCGACGTTCCCACTGGGCACGCGAGGCGGCCAGTTCCGGGTGGCGTTCGATGATCACGTCGGGATCGACCGCGATGAGATGGTGTGGTATACGATCTCCAAGCTGGTCCATCCACCAAGCCGTCACCTGAGTGAGCACTTCTCCCTTATAAGGAATTGGCTGGGGCAGGATGACGTCGAAGGCGCTGATTCGGTCACTGGCGACCATGAGCAGCGTGCGGTCATCGACTTCGTAGACGTCGCGGACCTTGCCTTGATGAATGAGGCGCAGGTCGAGCTTCGATTCGAGAACAGGGCTATTGTCAGACATGGATCTCCGGGTCGTTCAAACGGTCTGCTTCACCCCGGAGTCGATCGAGCACCGGGCGGACGGAAGCTTCCAAGAAACGTGTCACTTGTTGGGGTGCCCGACCCACAAACCGTATGGGATCTACAAGGTCGTCGAGCTCTTTTGAAGTGAGTCCGAATGCCTCATCTGCAGCGATCCGATCAAGAAGATCGGCGTCGGCACCCTCTTCTTTCATACGTCCCGCAGCGGCCATGGAGTGCACCCGAATCTTCTCGTGCAGATCCTGGCGATCGCCACCCCGCGACACGGCGTGCATCAAGATCGTCTCCGTGGCCATGAAGGGAAGGTGCTCCGCGAGATTTCTACGGACGACCTGAGGATTCACGATAAGTCCCTTCGCCACGTTCTCCGCGAGGACGAGGGAGCCGTCCAGCGCCAAGAAGGCATCCGGCACGGAAACGCGCCGGTTGGCCGAATCGTCCAGGGTGCGCTCCAACCACTGAGTGGCTGCCGTGAATGCCGGATCTTGGGAAAGAACGATCACATGCCGCGTGAGCGCGCAGATCCTCTCGGCGCGCATAGGATTCCGCTTGTAGGGCATGGCGGATGAACCGATTTGCTCCGACTCAAACGGCTCCTCGACCTCGCGTAGGTGGGCGAGCAGTCGCCAATCATGTCCCATCTTTGAAAGAGATGCAGCCGCACCGGCGAGGGAGGCTTGGACCGCATAGTCCACTTTTCTGGGGTAGGTCTGGCCGCTCACCGGGTACGTGGCCTCAAACCCCATGCGCTGACCGACCGCCAGGTCGAGCGTGTCGACCTTGTCGTGGTCACGGCTGAACAGTTCCAGGAACGAGGCCTGAGTACCTGTCGTCCCTCTGACACCACGGAAACGAAGGCTCGAGAGCCGGTGGTCGATCTCCTCGATGTCGAGCAGCAGGTCTTGAATCCAAAGCGTGGCGCGCTTGCCGACCGTAGTCGGCTGGGCCGGTTGGAAATGCGTGAAGCCCAAGGTGGCGAGGGATGCGTACTTCTCCGCGAATTGAGAAAGTGCGTCCACACAGCGCACCAGTCGTGCCCGTACGAGCTGGAGTGCCTGGCGGTGCAGGATCAGGTCAGTGTTGTCACCGATGAACGCACTGGTTGCACCCAGGTGAATAATGCCTCGAGCGTCCGGAGCGTCGTCGCCGTACAGGTGGACGTGGGCCATGACGTCGTGCCGGAAGCGTTTCTCGTATTCCGCGGCCCGGTCCAGGTCGATCGTATCCAGCGTCGCCCGCATCTGAGCGAGCGCGGCCTCGGAAATGTCGAGTCCGAGTTCGGCTTCGGACTCTGCGAGGGCCAGCCATAGGCGGCGCCAAGTTCCGTAGCGGTTGGCCGGCGAGAAGATCTGCTGCATCTCTCGGGACGCATAACGTTCCGAGAGTGGGTGGGTGTATCGATCAGGTGCGGTCAACGTCACCGTCTCCAGTTGAATTCGCGCACGTATTGGGCGCCATTGCGTTCGAAGTAGAGCGGGACTCGTCCGGTCCCGCGGAGTGCCTCAAAGATGTTCACCACGTCTTCCGCCGTCCTGACGGGCGTACGGAGGATCCTGAGAATAACATCTCCGGGGGCGAGGCCGAGTGAGCGCGAGAGTTCGTCCGACACAGCGGTCACCAGAGCTCCTGCCTCGCTCCCGATCTGGCGTTCTGCCCGAACCTGCGGAGTCACCGTGATCAGCTGCAGATCCCGAAGAACGATCACCCTCTCAGCCGTCTCGGACGGGAAGGAGACCGCGTCGAGCGTAACTGGGCGGGATCGGCCTTGAACTTCGAGCACTAACGCGTCTTCAGCCCGGAGGTCGAGGAGGATTCCCTCGAAGTCCAGCGTCCCCGCCAGAGACCGGCCGTTCGCAGAAAGGAGGCGGTCGCCCGGCTCAAGAGCAGCGAGATCTCCGGGCGAGCCATCCGCCACCCGCGCGATCCGTACTCCCCGTGTCCTCCCCCATGCGTCTGCTTCAACGGGTTCGACATCTAGGCCGACCCACGCGCGACGTACCTCTCCGGTCCGCACCAGGTCGTCCGCGATGCGTAGGGCTCGGTCGATGGGGATCGCAAAGCCGAGGCCTTCGCTTCCTCCACTCCGAGAAATAATGGAGGCATTGATCCCGATGACCTCGCCCGCCGCGTTGACCAGGGCACCGCCCGAGTTTCCGGGATTGATGGACGCATCGGTCTGGATCATCCCAAGGTAGATTCCTTGTCCATCCGCGGACGGTGTGATGTTCCGATTCACCGCCGAGATTACGCCAGCCGTGACGGTTGGTTCAGTGTCCGCCACGTAGTTGCCCAAGGGATTGCCGATCGCGAGTGCCCATTCGCCGATCATCAGGCCCTGCACGGTACCGACTGGTGCCACGGGTAGGTCTGGCCCACTGATGCGCAGGACCGCGATATCGGCGAGAGGGTCCGTCCCAACGAGTTCCGCGTCAAAGTCGCGTCCGTCCGGCAGTGTGACGCGGATTTGATCCGCATCTTGGATCACATGATCGTTCGTCAGCACAATCCCGTCGCTCCGGACGACCACCCCGGATCCAAAGCCGGCGCTCTGCCGTGTGCCCCCTCGGGGCATGAAAAAGCTTTCGTACATGGATCGAGCCTGGACCTGGCGGGTCCGGATCACGGCGATACTAACCACCGCGGGGGCGACCCGATTCGCCGCACGCACGATCGCGGTACGGCGGCTTTGGTCGACCTGGCCTGATGTGGCCACGCTCGATTCTTGTGCGTGTGGGGCCGGCTCCGGCGAGGCCTGGCGGGCGAGGGGCTCCTCAACGATCGCACCCCGGTCCGCCTGCCGTGCCTCCGCTGCGTCTGCCGTGCACGCGCCGCTCGCCGCGAGCGCGACGAACACATATGCCTTCCAAAATGTCTTCAGCTTCCCAGTCATCCCCGCGATCGCTCCATTCACTGTCTCTTGCTAGAGATCTGCACCCAGCTTCGCCCAATCAGCCATGAATCCATCGAGTCCCTTGTCGGTGAGCGGGTGTTTGCTGAGCTGCCAAAGCACCTTCGGCGGAATCGTGCAGCAGTCGGCGCCCATCATCATCGACTCGATCACGTGGCCAGGATGGCGAATCGAGGCGACCAAAATCTGGGTCTCGAATCCGTAGTTGTCGAACACCTGACGCATCTGGTGGATCAGATCCATGCCTTCTCCTGAGATATCGTCGATGCGCCCCACGAACGGTGAGACGTAGGTCGCGCCCGCTTTGGCTGCTAGCAGCGCTTGGGAGACGGAGAAGCACAGCGTCACGTTCGTCTTGAAGCCCTCGGCGACTAGATCGCGGCAGGCTTTCAAGCCGTCTTCTGTCAGTGGGAGCTTTACGACGGCGTTCTCATGGATGGCCGCAAGCTTCCGTCCTTCCGCGACCATCGTGTCTCGGTCGAGCCCAACGACCTCGAGCGAAATCGGGCCGTCCACGATATCGCAGATCTCGCGGTAGATCTCCTTAGGATCTCGATCCCCGGCGACTTTGGCGATCAGCGACGGATTCGTAGTGATGCCGTCGATCAGGCCGGCGTCGGCGGCGCGACGGATCTCGTCGAGGTCCGCGGTATCAAGAAAGATCTTCATGCGGTGGCAGTGCTCCGTTGTGTTGAGTCAGGCGTAGGGTCAGCGAGTACGACGTGCGAAGGGTACTCCACACGGGCGAGAAAGAGGCCCTCTGCCGGAGCAGGGGGTGAAGTCGTCAATGCGGAGTCACCCGCCAATAAGAGATCGATGTCCTGGACAGGCCGTCGCCCACGAGCGATGTCGACCGAGGTGCCAACGATGTAGCGCACCATGTGATGGAGATATCGGTCTGCCGTCACGTTGAATTCGACTCCGAGCTCCCATTGTGTCCATCTGGCGTCCGCGATCACGCAGTCATATCCACGCTCCGGCTGCCCCGCTTTGGCGAAGGCCTCGAATGAGTGGGCGCCCACGAATCGAGCCGCTGCGGCGTTCAGAATCTCTAAATCTAGATCTTCACCCAGTGCCCAGCATGATCCGCGATGGAACGGTGAGGCGGTGACCCGCGGGATTCCCACTCGGTACGTGTAGCTCCGAGCTAAGGCGTCGTAGCGAGGGTGAAAGTCAGACGAGGCGCGCTGGACCGAGACGATCCAGATGTCGACGGGCAACGTGGCGTTCAGCGACCGAAGGAGTTGTGCCGACGTCCACTTTGAAGGCATGTCCACCGACGCCACCTGGCCAAGGGCATGGACTCCCGTATCCGTACGGCCCGAACCGAGTACGGTTCGGGGCGAATCAGCGAGCCGGCTGAGCGCCGCCTGGAGCTCGCCCTGAACGGTCCGCTGATCTGGCTGGAGTTGCCATCCATGGAATTCGGACCCGTCGTAGTGGAGGGTCAGCATCATTCGGATCGTTTCGGGGGCTTCCACCGCGAAAAGCTAGATCGGATCGGGGCGATGTCAAGCGATGTACAAGTACGCAAGATTGGCCGCAAAACCGCATTGCGATTAGGATTTCACGCTCTAGCGTCAACTCAAGACGAGCGAGACATAGGATTGTCTGACCGTACGGTGGATGTGAAGCTCACGGACCTGATCGGCGCAGTGGTCGACGGCAAAGATCTCTCGGCCAAAGAGGCCGAGGGAGCGATCGATCTGTTCATGGCCGGAGCGGCCTCCGAGGTCGAGATGGCGGGTCTTCTCGTCGGGCTTCGAGCGAAGGGGTTAACCCCGGTCGAAGTCGCAGGTGGCGTGAGGGCTCTACGGAAGGCGATGGTGCCGGTTCATTCTTCCGACCCCACTGTTCTGGTTGATACGGCTGGAACAGGCGGTGGCGGGGTGACAACGTTCAACATCTCCACGGCGGCTGCGATTGTCGCGGCTGGGGCCGGAGCTCAGATCGCAAAGCACGGGAATCGGTCGTTCACGTCGAGGAGTGGGAGCGCCGACGTTCTCGAGGCGCTCGGTGTGAAGATCGACCTTTCCGCCACGCGAATGGGCGAGGTCCTTGGCGAGGCCGGGATCGTGTTCATGTTCGCGCCCTTGTTGCATCCGGCCATGCGCCATGTGGGGCCCGTCCGTAGAGGCCTCGGCATCACCACCATGATGAACATTCTGGGGCCGCTTACGAATCCGGCCGGCGCGCGTCGTCAGGTCATTGGTGTGGCCGATCCCGCGTTGATCGACCTTATTGCCGCCTCTCTACGGGAACTCGGACACACACGGGGCATGGTCGTGCACGGTGCCCCGGGTATGGACGAAATCAGCCCGTCAGGCCCGACCGAGGTGGCGCAGGTCGCGAACGGTGAGATCGTTCGATACACCGTGACCCCTGAAGAACTGGGCTTAGAGTCCGCGTCGATCGAGTCGTTGGCCGGCGGAGAACCAGCCGAAAACGCTGAGGTGATGCTGCGCGTTTTGGCCGGTGCACCGGGCGGCGCTCGCACAGCGGTGCTCGTGAACGCCGCTGCGGCCCTCTGGGTGGGGGAGGCGACGGAAACGCTTGAATCAGGCGTCGCCATGGCGGCATCTGCCATCGATAGTGGAGCCGCTCAAGATGCGCTCAATCGACTCCGAGATGCGACGAATCGAGTCTGAACGAAGCCAGCTTTGAGAAGCGCGACTAGTACTTCCGAATGACTCCGACGACGATGCCCTGAATGCGGACGTCTCGAGCGTCTGCAATGATCGGCTCCATAGTAGGATTGGCAGGCTGCAGCCTGATCATTCCCCCCTGTTCGCGGTAGAGCTTCTTCACTGTCGCGGAATCGCCGCCGACTAACGCGACGACCATCTGCCCGTCTTCGGCCGACTCCTGAGCCTGAACCACGATGTAATCACCATCCCGGATCTGCTCCTCGATCATCGAGTTCCCTTCGACGCGCAGGACGTAGTTGTCCCTCTGCCGACGCACCATGTCCGGGGGCACTGCCAATGTCTCTGTCTCCTCGATCGCTTCGATCGGGAGGCCGGCGGCCACCGCGCCCAAAAGGGGCAGTTCGATGGATGGGTGACCCTGACCGGGGTTCACCAGTTCGATGGAGCGGGACTCGTTGTAAGACTTCCTTATGTAGCCCTTGCGCTCCAGATTGGTCAGGTGCTCATGCACGGTAGCGAGCGACGAGTACCCGAAGGACTCCGCGATTTCTTCGAAGCTCGGGGCATAACCCTGATCTGCGATGAAAGAACTGATGTAGTCTAGAATTTCCTTTTGGCGCTTGGTCAGCGGCATGTCGCTCGCACTCCTCGCGTAAGACCCGAACAGGAACCGAAGTAAGGATACCCGAACGTTGCCCGAAACGCAAGTATCTGAAGCGCTTCCTGGGGTTCTGGCCTCGATCGTGGAGACCAAACACGAGGAACTCGCCACACTTTTCCTGAGGAGAGAGGAACTCGAAGCCTCCCTAGCGGATGCTCCACGCATCCGTGGCTTCGCAGAAGCTCTCTCCGTGCCGCATCACGTGTCACTCATTGCCGAGTGCAAACGCCGATCACCAGGAGCGGGGGAGATCCGACCCGATCTCGACCCTGTGTCGCTCACGCGTTCGTACGAGGAGGCGGGCGCGACTGCCCTGAGCGTTCTGACCGATCGTCAGTACTTCGGTGGATCGAACGCCGACCTCGAGACCATCCGTGAAGCGACGAGTATTCCCATTCTGCGGAAGGACTTCACTCTCGATCCGCTCCACGTGGTCGAGGCGCGCACAATCGGTGCGGATGCGGTTCTCCTCATCGTCAGAATTCTGACGGACAGCTCGCTGCGAAGCCTGTTCGACGAGGCCACGGGGCTCGGGATGGACGTTCTTGTGGAGACGCACGACGAGAAAGAGCTCGACCGCGCGATGGCCCTGGGAGCGAAGATCGTTGGAATTAACAACCGGGACTTGGCAACCTTCACCACGGACCTCCGCACGACGACTCGCTTGCTCGAACAGCTCCCTAGAGATGTCGTGGTGGTGTCGGAGAGTGGGATCAAGTCCCTAGAGGACGTTGAGCGACTCGGAGCGGAGGGGGTCGATGCGATCCTAGTTGGTGAAACACTCCTGAAAGCAGACGATCCGTCTCAGGAAGCCGCGCGTCTGTCCCGCGTGTCACGAGTGGATCGTTAGATGTCCGGCCACCCCCCAATGGTAAAAATCTGCGGCCTTCAGAGAGCGCAAGACGCAGCCCTCGCCGACGAACTCGGCGCAGATTACCTCGGCGTCATTCTTTCAGCGGGATTCAGCCGGAGCGTTTCCGGCCCCGTTGCTGCCCAGATCCTTTTGGGTACGTCCGCCCGCAGGGTGGCAGTGGTCGTTGACGAAAGCGCCGAAGATGCACTCGCGTTGGCCGAATCGATCGAAGCCGATGTCCTTCAGCTCCATGGTACAGAGTCTCCGGAGATGCTTGCTGATTTGGCGGCGCGATGGGGTGGACTCATTTGGAAGGCGGTGCGTGCAGGGGCCTTGGCCGATCTCCAAGACGTAGTGTCCACACATAAAGATTTAGTGGATGGATTTCTCGTTGAAGGTTGGAAGGACGGCGTCGTTGGTGGGGGTGGGGTGCAATTGACGCTGCTCCCGGCGGAGGTGAGGCGCATGCTGCCGAATCACAATAGGTTTGTCCTAGCAGGAGGCCTGAACCCGGACAACGTGGCGGAAGCTGCCGCACGCTTTCTGCCCAACGTCGTAGATGTGTCCTCGGGCGTCGAAGTCGAGCCCGGGGCGAAAGACCCCGAGTGCCTGAGGCGTTTCTTCGACGAGGCTCGCAAGATCTCGTCCTTCGAGGAGCATCCATAGCTGTGACTTCAGAGACCCAGCCACACACTGGCCGTTTTGGCTCGTTCGGTGGCAGGTACGTGCCTGAGACTCTTAGTACGGCATTGGATGAACTCGTGGTGGCGTATGCCGAGGCTTCAACAGACGCGGCGTTTCAGGACCAGTTCCACGGATTGCTCGCGCAGTTCGTTGGTCGGCCGACGCCCCTCTACCATGCCACCCGACTCGGTGATGCCATCGGGCATCCTTCTGTTTATCTCAAGCGCGAAGACCTGAACCACACGGGCGCGCACAAGATCAACAACACGCTCGGGCAGGCTCTTCTCGCGATGCGTATGGGGAAGCGCCGGATCATCGCGGAGACAGGGGCTGGGCAGCACGGTGTGGCTACCGCGACCGCCTGTGCCCTGTTCGACCTCGACTGCGTGGTCTACATGGGGGAGGAAGACGTTGAGCGCCAGGCACTCAATGTCTACCGGATGGAGCTGCTGGGGGCTGAGGTTCGGCCGGTATCGTCCGGCACTCGCACCCTGAAAGACGCTACGAACGAGGCCATCCGGGATTGGGTGACCCATGTGGACACGACGCACTACATCATTGGTTCGGTCGTGGGGCCCGATCCGTTCCCTCGCATGGTCCGTGACTTCCAGTCGATCATCAGCGTCGAGGCTCGGGCTCAGATTCTAAAGGCTGAAGGTCGGCTTCCGGGTGCGGTTGTCGCATGTGTGGGCGGAGGCTCGAACGCGATGGGCATATTCCACGCTTTCATCCCGGATGCGGGAGTAGAATTGGTTGGCGTGGAGGCCGCGGGATCCGGGATCGAATCTGGCCTGCACTCGGCCTCGTTGAGTGCGGGGAGGCCCGGTGTTTTGCACGGTTCCCTGAGCTATCTTCTCCAGGATTCGGACGGACAGGTGGCGCCGGCGCATTCGATTTCTGCCGGCCTCGATTACCCCGGCGTTGGGCCAGAACATTCACACCTGAAGGATTCGGGTCGGGCGCGTTACACTGCAGTCACTGATGACGAGGCTTTGGCGGCATTCCACCGATTGTCGGAATTGGAGGGGATCATACCGGCTTTGGAATCCGCCCACGCAATAGCTCACGTCCTCGCAGAGGGGGACACCTATCGCGACGGTGGTCCCCTCGTAGTATGCCTGTCTGGTCGTGGCGACAAAGACGTTGCACATGTCGCCCGCGTTGAGGGACGCGGGTCACTTCTCTAATGGGTCGGTCGGAGCGCGCGTTGAGCGAAGTAGCAGATGGACAGGGCGGCGTTCGGGCCACCGGAGACTGGGGGGACGACCTGCCGGTCGCGGAAGGTGTGTCTCTGACCGAGCCCAAGGCGCTTGACCTCGCGGCTGCCGACCCTGCGACCGGGAAGCCCGCCCATCAGATCATCAAGACGACCGATCCACAGAAGTATGGGATCCTCGTCAGCGACGACCTGATTGCGTGATCTCCGCCACATTCAAAGCCAGACGGTCCGAGGGCAGGGCTGCGCTCGTGCCTTACATCACGGCGGGGTATCCCTCGAAGGACTCAACGGTAGAGGCGTTGGTATCCCTCGCCGAGGCGGGGGCGGACGTCATCGAGTTGGGGATTCCGTTTTCCGATCCCCTCGCCGACGGCCCGACCATTCAGAAGTCGTCGTTCGAGTCGCTGGCCGGTGGCACCACGGTCCAGTCAGTCCTCTCAGACATATCCACCTTCCGAGAGTCGCATGAGACGCCGGTAGTCATCTTCACGTATCTAAATCCAGTCTTCAGTTACGGCGTCGGTGCTTTTCTGTCAGCCGCGCATGAGGCAGGAGCGAACGGGCTACTGCTCACCGATCTCCCGACCGGAGCGGATCATGACCTCGAGCGGCAGATCATCGATTCGCCGATCGATCTGATTCGTCTCGTTGCGCCGACCACGCCCCCCGAGCGTGTCGCCGCAGTGGCGGAAGGAGGGTCTGGTTTCTTGTACTACATCTCCCGCACCGGTGTCACCGGTGCCCGGACAGAATTGAGCTCGTCGCTTGCCGACGAAGTAGCGGCCGTGCGCTCGGCGGTCCAGCTGCCGGTTGCCGTGGGCTTTGGAATCTCGACGCCCGACCAGGCGTCCGAAGTCGCAGGATTGGCGGACGGAGTTGTGGTCGGTAGCGCTTTGGTTCGCATCCTCGGCGAGCATGGGGTGAAGGCGGGGGCGGATTTCGTAGCGGGCCTCCGAGCGGGGATGGACGACTAGCCGCCTTACGCGTCCGCTAGGCGCTCCGCGACCTCCGGGTCGGGACGTACGAATAAGGTCTTCACGCGATCGGGAAGGACGGCTCCTGAAGCGGCTCCTCTTGGCTTCCGCACATACTTTCGAAGCGTGTAGTCCACCGGAACGCTTCCGGATGTGCGGGCCTTTGAGTGGAGCGCTGCCAAGATCGCAGCCTCCTCCAGATCTCGACCGGGCGGGTTGCCTGGACCTGACCAACGCAGCACCACATGTGCGCCCGCGGTATGTCTCGCGTGCAACCAAACGTCGTTGGGTGCAGCGTGGTGGAATGTGAGGGCGTCATTGTGTTTGGCTCCGCGGCCCACTCTGATTTCGATGCCACCCGAACTCGTGTAGCGGCGGTACGGAAGCGACTCTTCTTCACCTTTCGGAGCGCGGACGACTCTGGCCGCCGGTAACCGGGCTTCGATTTCCTCGGACGTCGCCAATCCAGCGCTGGCTTTGAGGAGCAGGTCGCGAAAGTCCGAAGCGTCCGACTTGGCTGCCTCTATCATCGCGGGGAGCCGTTTCATAGCGCGGTCCGTTTTGGCAGCCCGGTCGTAGTACGCCGCTGCGTTCTTGTGAGCCGGTGCGCCCGGATCGAGCTGCACCACGACAGGGTTTCCCTCGAAGTCTTCGATGGTGGCGCTTTCTACCCCTGTCGGGATGTCGTGATAGCGCGCCAAAAGGAGGTCTCCGACGGCTCTCAGTTTCTCGGGGTCCTCCAGTGAGTCCAACTCCGCTACGAGGGAGGTGCCTCGTCGCTCTGCGCTCTCGATCGCTTTCTCCAACCGGCGGAGAACGTGTGGGTCGACGAGCGTACTTTCAGGGCTTCCAATGCCCTCATCGCCTTCGCTGAGGTGGGTGAACGCGGCGAGTAGCGATTCGACCGGATCGTATTGGACGCCTGGGAGGGTGACCGGATATGGCTGGTCTCCCCGTTCCAGGCGGAGGAGGCAGGGAGTCAATGCGCTTCCGTCAGCCAGTTGACGCCAAAGAGCGAATCCAGGATCGGTCTCCGACGGAGACTCAGAGGGTGGGAGTAACGCCTTCACGTTGAGAGGCGAGGTCCAGGCTACGCCGGAGACCAGGGACTTCGCTCGTTCTTCGGGCGGGACGTTCCCGACCCAGGCGGCCCATTCCGTGCGGGTCACTATGCTATCCGCACCGAGTCGGGCGGAAGCCGCTGGCCGCTGATAGGGCTGTCCAACCCTTAGGAGGCGTTTGCCTGTGCGGGTGTGGAGCACATGCCGCAGGATACCGGCTTCTCCCTCGGCGATGAGGCAATTCCACTGATTCCCGAGAAGTTCGACGACAAGATCTGAAGCTTGTCGTCTTCCCCGGACCGGGATGAGCTCGAACACAATGAGGCGCTCATCTGCTGGGGCGTGAATGCGCCTAACCCGAGAGGCCAGCGGGAGAGCGTCTGCCCCCGGGTCACGGGGCTCGTGAACGCTCACGGTGCCGCGGTCTGGGTGCAGTCGCCACACCACAGTTGCTTCCCGAAAAAACAAGATAGCGTCGCGCGAATTTCCGTCGAACCGCACCGCGCGCAATCGTGCACGGGCGAGCTTGTCATTCAACTCTCGCGCGACCTCGCGCACCAAGAGCGCGTCCCAACGAATTCCCATCGGCGGAAGCTAATCGAGAGAATCCTCTGGAGGGATGAAGTCGGGGTCTCCCGCAGGACCTCCGGGCACGCGATCTTGTAAGCCGTGAACACATCTCCGCATCCCATCATGGCCGCTGCCGCCCAAGGCCGACTGCCTTCCTGGACCGTCGCAGGGGAGGCCCGTCGCGCGCATATGGGTAGGGTCGCCGAATTGCTTGGCCAGTGGGCCGTGATTCTCGATCTCGGACTCCAGAGTGTGGATCGCTGGATCGCGGTGGGCCAACTGCACGATGTGCTTCGCGAGGCGTCTCCCGTGGAACTGGCTCGAAAGGTCCCGCCCGGCGTGGCGAGTCTGCCGGGCCCACTCCTGCATGGACCCGCAGCGGCTGAGCGACTGCGGATCGAAGGTGTACTCGACGGCGAAGCCCTTTATGCGATCGCATACCACACTACAGGTCACGCGTCGCTGGGTGTCTTGGGGCGAGCCTTGTACGTGGCCGACTTTCTAGAACCTGGGCGGACCCTTGAACGGGAATGGCGAGCTAGCCTCCGGGCTCGCATGCCTCATGACCTGAATGGTGTGACGCGGGACGTCGTGGCGGGTCGCATCAGCCACGTTGTCGGGCGCGGTGTCGACCTGCTGCCCGATACGGTCCGATTTTGGAATGCGCTGGTAGCGACCGATGAAGGGTAAGAACCGTGTGGCCATGGTTGGAGTCGTACTCGCCGTAGCGGGGGTGGGCCTCCTCCTCACACGCCCCTGGGACCGGGAACCCGTAATCGTCCCGGTCGTCGACGCGACTGGCCACCCGTTGCCAGGTGTGCGTATTCGGGTCGAAGTCCTGAACGCGAGTGATGTCTCGGGGCTCGCGGGCGGTGCCACGAGCTATCTCCGTGACCTTGGGTTGGATGTGGTCTACTACGGCAACGCTCCCGAGGTAACGGGCGACAGCTCAAGCGTTGTGGACAGGGTGGGTGACCGGCAAATGGCTGAGGCCGTTGCCAAGGCACTCGGAATCCGTAACGTCCTCAGCGAGCCGGATCCGGCTCTCTTCGTAGATGTGTCCGTAATGCTCGGCAGTGAATGGCTCGCGCCCGACGATGCCCCCGCGGTGGCTCCGGGCGCGCGTGCACGGTGGGATCCCCGGGGTTGGTTTCGATAGATGACGGTCTGCTCACAGCAGCATCGTCCGAAGAGGTGCTGAAGACAGCGATGGCGAAGAACGAGGCAGGCCCGAAAAAGGACAAGGCGGACGAGGGAGACTCCGAGGAGTCGCTGAATGCTGCGAGTGAATGGGCGAAGTCCATCATCATCGCCGCAGTTCTCTTCATCTTTCTGAGGTCATTCCTCGTTCAGACGTTCGTGATCACGTCGGGATCGATGGAAGAGACGCTTCTAGTCGGCGACATGCTCCTGGTGAACCGAGCGGCCATCGGTTCGCACATTCCGTTGACCGGGATCCGCATTCCTGGATATTCGAAGCCCCACCGGGGCGATGTCCTCGTATTCGACCCTCCACACGAAGAAACGATCAAGCTCGTGAAGCGATTGGTGGGCATGCCTGGGGACACGGTCCGCATGCGCAACAGGGTTCTTTATGTGAACGGTGAAGCTTCCGCGGAACCCTACCTGAAGCACTCGGATGTGAGGGACGAGAGTCATCCTTGGATGGCCTGGCAGCGTGACTACCTCGTGCCCGGGATGGATGCGCGTACGTATGCCCCGACTCGCGACAACTGGGGCCCTCTGGTTATTCCCGAGGATCGCTACTTCATGCTCGGTGATAACCGGGAGACCAGCCTCGATTCCAGGTATTGGGGTCTTCTCGAGGGATGGCGCCTGGAGGGGAGGGCGGTCTTCACATACTTCTCGTACAACAAAGGGTCCTATCGACCCTTCCCGTGGTTACGCGAGGTTCGGCTTGACCGAGTCGGGCGCGGCATCAGGTAGCTCCGCGGTCCCGTGCTTCTCGATTTGAACCAGGGTGTGAGCCCTGAGCTGGCCGCACGCCGCGTCGATGTCTTGGCCGCGAGTCTCACGGACCGCGACTGAAACGCCCCGGTCTTCGAGCCCTCGCGCAAATTCGGCAATACGCTCTGGCTCGGACGCTTCCCAATCCTGATATGGAATCGGGTTGAACGGGATCAGGTTTACGAAAGCACGCACCTGAGAGGCGAGGTCCGCGAGGGCGGGCAGTAGCATCAGGTCGTCGTTTATCCCTCGGATCATCGTGTATTCGAAAGTGATCCGCTTACCTCCGGCGGCATCGAATTTTCTCAGTGCTTCGAGAACCTCCGGAAGGGGATGCCGCTTCTCCAACGGGATCAGCTCGCGCCGAAGGTCGGACTGTGGTGCGTGTAGAGAGAGAGCCAACCGGAACTGCTCTGGGCGCTTCGCTAACTCGTCGATTCCAGGCACGACACCGACCGTGGAGACTGTGATGCGACGCGCGCCCACACCGTAGCCCTGGTTCAGGATCGTCAGGGAAGGGTGGACGGCCTTCCGGTTCGACAACGGCTCGCCCATCCCCATGTACACGATATTGCTGATCGGCCCGAGGCCCTTTTCTTTGGCCCAGCGACGGGAGGCTCGATACTGCGTCACGATCTCACCCGCAGTGAGTTGTCGGTCAAAACCACCCCAACCCGTCGCGCAGAATGTGCACCCCATTGCACAGCCTGCCTGTGATGAGATGCACAGCGTCAGGCGCTTCTTTGTCGGAATCAGTACGGATTCGACCAGTTCGCCGTCCGCCAAACGCCACAGGTGTTTGACTGTCCCGTCCTTGCTGATCTCGACTCGGGCGACTTCAGGCTCCGCTACCGTGAACGACTCTGAAAGGGCATCACGCTCCGTCACAGAGAGGTCGGTCATTTCATCGATCGACCCGGCGAGCCGCTCATAGAGCCACTTCGTCACCTGACCGACCCTGTACTCGGGCTGGCCGCGCTGAGCGAAATGATCCTCCAACGCCGAACGGAGGTCGTCTGGCGTCAATGAGAGGAGGTCAGTGCGGGCTTCTGTCGTCATTCCCGGTGGGGTCGGTGGGGGCCGTTTTCTTGAATCACCTGTGGGGCGCGCTTAACTTAGCCGTCAACCGGAACCCGCTGAAGACGAGGGAGATCACCCCCGGTGACCAATCAAATGTTTGCGTGGGGACCCGCTGCTCTTTGGGCAGTGGTCCTTTTTTCGTTGAGTTCGATTCCGGGGTCGGCCATTGAAGGCATCTCGGTTAGCGATTTATTCATCCACACCTGCGTTTATTCGGTCCTGGGAGCTGCTCTCGTTTACGGACGGTGGAAGGGGTCGGTCGGATGGTCCCACGGACTACTGATCGCGGCTGGGGTCTTGTACGGTGCCAGCGATGAGTGGCATCAGTCGTTCGTGCCGGGGCGGTATCCCGCCGTGAGTGATTGGGTCGCTGACGCGGCGGGGATTGTGATCGGCTATATGGCGCTGTACTGGTGGCTCGAGACACGCAGAACTGCAACAGAAACGACACTCTGATGGCGAACATGGAAATCGAACGGACACAGCTTCGCACGCGGATGGTAGGCGGCCTACGAGGGTCGGATGCCGATTCGAGGATGCATCTCGCAGGTTGGGTGCACCGCCGTCGTGACCTCGGCGGCCTGCTCTTTGTGGATCTTCGCGACCGAAGTGGCCTCGTTCAGGTGTCGTTCGGGCCGGATTGGACGGATGCCGCGTCGCTTGAACTCGCTCATAAGATCGGACATGAGGATGTGATCCGAGTCGAAGGTGTTGTGACGACCCGTCCCGAAGGGGCCGGAAACACCGATATGGCGACGGGCGACATCGAAGTCCGCGCGAGTTCATTGCAGATCCTCTCCGATGCGCGCACGCCGGCGATCCCGGTGTATCGCAGTGCGGATGACGAGCTGCCGGCGGAAGAACTCCGACTGCAACACCGAGTCCTGGATCTGCGGCGCCCGGAGCTGCAGCAGGCGCTGGTACTGCGGCACAAGCTCATCTTGGAAACCCGAAATTACATGGATCAGCACGGCTTCATCGAAGTCGAAACCCCGATCCTGACGAAAGCGACTCCCGAAGGAGCCCGCGACTATCTGGTCCCGAGTCGTGTGCACAAAGGGGAGTTCTATGCCCTTCCGCAGAGCCCGCAGATCTACAAGCAGATCCTGATGGTTGCGGGCTTCGACAGGTACTTCCAGGTCGCTCGATGCTTCCGCGATGAAGACCTTCGTGCGGATCGCCAGCCCGAATTCACGCAGATCGACGTCGAGGCCTCGTTCGTCGAACCAGAGGACATTCTGGTTTGGATTGAGGGCCTGATGGCGAGCCTCGCCAAAGTAGCGGACATCCCTGCGGAACTGCCGTTCCCGAGACTCTCGTGGCACGAGTCGATGGAGCGGTACGGCTCGGATCGACCCGACCTACGGTACGAGTTGGAGATCAGTGACTGGACCGATGCGACGCGTGACGTGGAGATGGGAATCGTGCGCTCCGCCGTCGACGCGGGCGGCCGGCTCCGCGGTCTGCACCTCGTGGGTGGGGCACGCCTGTCGCGGAAACAAATCGAAGGGATTGAAGCGAAGGCGAAGGAAGCTGGCGCTCCGGGGTTGTTCTGGGCGAAGGTGAAGGACGAGGGGACTTCGGGTCCGCTCGGCAAGTTCTTAGGGCCCGCCAATGTTGAAGCCATGGGGCTCGCGGTCGGTGACCTGATCTTGGCATCTGCCGGGCAAGACTCCGTCACGTCTCCGGCGTTGTCGGCGGCCAGGGCTGCAGCTGCGGTGGCGATGGAGCTGCCACTCACGACTGAGCACTCCTGGCTCTGGGTCACCGAATTCCCGGTCTTCGAAGAATTCGATGGCGTGATCGCGGCCAGCCATCACCCCTTCGTAATGCCACACGCGGACGACATCGGTCGAATTGAGACGGATCCGGTCTCCGTACGAGGCACAGCGTACGACTTGGTGTATAATGGCACCGAGTTGGGATCAGGCAGTATCCGGAATCACCAGCCTGAGGTTCAGCGCAGTATTCTGAGGGCACTAGGCCTCAATGAGGCAGAGATCGACGAAAAGTTCGGCTTTCTTCTCGATGCGCTTGCTGCCGGAGCGCCGCCTCATGGAGGCATCGCGCTGGGAGTGGACCGAATCGTGCAGCGTTTTACCGGATCGGGTAGTCTGAGGGATGTAATTGCATTCCCGAAGACGACGGCGGCCCGAGCTCTTTTCGAAGGGGCTCCGACCGCACTGGGTGACTCCGAACTCGAAGAGCTCGGCCTGATCGTGAAGAGACGGGAGACAGAGGAGGGCTAGCCCTCCCAGGAGACCATTTGGCGAACGGCGACACGATTATAGAACACCGCCTCGACGCGGACGGGGTCGATCCCCTCATGCTCGCGGGGGTCAACGATCGAAACATGCAAGAACTCACGCGGCTCTTTGGTATCAGGGTCATTATGCGCGGAGATCACTTGATCCTCTCCGGGGGCCTGAGTTCGGTGGAGCGGTCCGTGCCTGTGGTGCAGCACATGATCGAACTCGCTCGTTTGCGGGCGCCGTTCTACGTGCCCGACATCGGACGTTTCGCGGATGGTGTTGATGCGCTAGGACCCGAAGGCATAGTCCACCCTGACGACCAGATCCGTATTGCCATCCCGGGATCTCGCAAAGTCATCGTACCCAAGTCGGATGGGCAGCGGAGTTACGTCCAAGCGATCACTGCGAACGACATCGTGATCGGCATTGGCCCTGCCGGGACAGGGAAGACCTATCTAGCGGTCGCGTGCGCGATCGACGCGCTCTATAAGAAGAGAGTTAAGCGGATCGTCCTGGCTCGGCCGGCGGTCGAAGCCGGCGAGCACCTTGGTTTCCTCCCGGGCGATCTTCAGGAAAAAGTGGATCCATATCTTCGTCCGCTTTACGATGCGCTCGAGGACATGATGCCTCAGGAGCGTGTCCAGAAAGCACTCGAGGAACGAACGATCGAGATTGCCCCGCTGGCCTACATGCGAGGGCGTACACTGTCGGATGCCTTTGTCATTCTCGACGAAGCTCAGAATGCGACTACCGCGCAGATGAAAATGTTTCTGACGCGCCTCGGCCTGAACTCGCAGGTGGTGATAACCGGCGACAAGACGCAGATCGATCTTCCGCGGAAGGAGAACTCTGGCTTGCTCGAGGTCGAACGGATTCTCGGCGGAATTCAGGGGATCTCGGTCGTGTATCTCGACGCCAAAGACGTGCTCCGACACCGCCTAGTGAAGGACATCATCAAGGCGTACGAGCGGGCTTCGGATGAAGGGGACGAGGCGTGAGTCGCCGTTCCGAGAAGAAGGAGCGGACATCTGTGCTCCACCAACTCTCCGGAGCACCGGGTGGGGCGTGGGGTGACCGCATCACGCATCACGGAGCCCGAGTCTTCCTCGTGCTCGCGTTGGCTGCGCTGGTGTCGGTCTTCTTCCCGCCGGTTCGGGGCACTGACGTGGCTCCGTATCAAGAGGGAAGGGTCGCTCAGGAGGACGTGATTGCGGCGATACCGTTCAACATCCCGAAGACGCCTGCTGAACTCGAGGCCGAACGGCGCACTGTAATGGACGCGGTTCCGCCCACTTTTGATCTGCTTCCCGAGTCCGCTGACACCATGTCTGCCCGGCTCATGCGGTTCTTTGATCAGATCGATTCTGCAGCGGAGTCCGGAGACAGCAGCCGATTAGAGGCGGTGCTGCGCGGAGGCAGAATCGTAGCTACCCCTTCACAGATCGTTTTCTTAATCGACGGCGAAGCTCGCCTAGACCTTCGGACCGCCGCAGCGCTCGCAATGCAGATCGTGCATGACGGGGTTGTGGACGCTTCGCGTATTGCGGATCTCACGGCGACCCGGGTTACGATCCGAGAGCCCCAGGAAGAAGAACGCAGTGTTCTGGTTGAGGACCTTGCGACTTCACGGGTCTTCTTGGACGAAGCGACACGCTTGTTGCCAAGCGAGACCACGCCGGAGCAGGCGGGCCTTTTCAGCATGATGCTCATCGGCCATATGCAATACAGCCTGTCGCTCAACCTGATTGCCACGGAGGGTGACCGCAGCGCTGCGGCCGGCTCGATTTCGCCGACCAAGGGTGAAGTACTCGAGAACCAGGCGATCGTCCGACAGGCGGACCCGATCGGGCCGGAGGCATTAGAGCGGCTCGCGGCGTATGAGGCGGCACTCAGAACTCAGGGAATGCGTCAAGCAGAACAGCTGGGGTGGGGCGCGCTGATCGGATCCGGCATCGTCAATACGATGATGCTGTCGCTCTTTGGCTTGCTCTTGTTCTTCAACCGCCCTGAGGTGTATGCGAACTATCGGTGGTTGGTGCTCATCGCCGTTCTCGTCGCGACCTACTTTGGTGCCGCAGTGGCGATCGATCGCAGTGGGCTGGCTACGGAGTGGCTCCCGATCGCGTTCGTTGCGTTGCCAGTTGCAGTTCTATGGGACTCGAGGATGTCGCTCTTCCTCGTGCTGGTTCTTGTCGCCATCACCGGAACGCTCACGCCGTTCTCCGACTATGGAAGCGTGCTGGCCTTGATGGCTGCGGGTGCCGCTGCCGCGATGAGTGTGCGAGCCGTCCGGCGCCGGTCGGAGACGTGGGTGTCCATCGCGATCATCGCGGCGGCTGGAGGGGTCATGCTGGCGGCCCACGGACTCGCGACAGCGGCCGATTTCGGCGGTGTCGCCCGTGGCACCGTAGCGCTCGCTGGGAACGCGACAGTCTCTGCGCTCTTGGCGATGGGCTTTCTGTTCGTCTTCGAGTTGTTCACGGGTATCACGACGGACCAGACGCTCCTCGAATGGGCAGATCCAACGCGGCCACTGTTGCGCAGGCTCTCTCTGGAGGCGCCGGGCACATACGCTCACACGATCAATGTCGCGAACCTGAGTGAGGCGGCTGCGGCCGAAGTCGGAGCGAACGGGCTACTGAGCCGAGTGGGTGTCTACTATCACGACGTGGGCAAGATGCTGAAGCCGCACTACTTCGTGGAGAACCAGCCGGCCGGCCGGAACCCGCACGATAAGCTCAAACCGGAGACGTCTGCCGCCATCGTGAGGGAACACGTCACGGAAGGGGTGCGGCTCGCGAAAGAGGAGAAAGTCCCCGACATCGTTCTCGATTTCATCCTCGAGCACCACGGTACACAACGGATCGGCTTTTTCTACGAGAAGGCTTGCGAGGAGGCCGGCGGCGAGGTCGATGCGGAGCGTTTCTCCTACCCCGGGCCGAAGCCTCAATCCAAAGAGACAGCGATCGCGATGCTTGCCGACTCGTGTGAGTCCGCGACTCGGGCGATGCAAGAGCCGACCCCGGAGCGTATGCGCGATCTGATCAACAACATCGTCGACGGCAAGATCGCCGACGGTCAGCTTGATGAGTCTCCGCTGACGCTCGGAGAGATCGCACGGGTGAAGGAACAGTTCGTGAAGATCCTCGCGGGTGTCATGCACCGGCGTATCGAATACCCCTCGACGAAGCACCTCACGGATGCCGAGGGTGAGAATGGGGAGAGCCCGAAGGACGGGACTGCGGAAGAGGGTGCGGACCAAGCGCCCGGTTCCGGGGCATCCGCACCCCATGCATCTGCCTAACGAATGAACGTTCAGATCAATACGAATGGGTTTGAAGATGCACCTTTGAAGTTGCTCCGGTGCGCTGTCGAGCGTGTGCTTCGGGGCGCGGCAGACCAGGCGGAGGTCTCTCTGACTCTCGTGTCCGACGAGGAGATCACCTCGCTGAATCGGGAATACTTAGGGAAAGATCGCCCTACCGATGTCATCGCTTTCAATCTTGGCGACGAACATGTGCCCTTAGGTGATGTCTATGTGTGCGTGAGCCAGGCAGAACGCCAAGCGGTCGAACTCAATGTCTCGGTGAAGGAGGAACTCACCCGACTTGCCATCCACGGCACGCTTCACGTGATGGGCGAAGACCATCCCGAAGGGCTGGACCGATTGGAAAGCCCGATGTTTGTGCTTCAAGAGAGACTCTTGAGCGAGGTTCTCGCCGGCGGCTGTTAGTTAGCCTCATGCCCGCCTTGCGGGGGCTCCACACCTCCGGGATCTTCCAGCCTCGCGCTCTCCGTGACCGTTTCATGTCGCAGATCGGCTCACGGCGCCCCCCGATTTCGACCGACTGGCCATGAGCACCTCCGAGCACGACCTCCAGCGAAGCAACGAACGCCTCGAGGCTCTCGTCGCCTCGGGTGATTTGATTGCGCTAAGAGCCGTAGTCGAGGGACTGCATGCCTCGGACATTGCGGACGTCGTAGAGCTTCTCGACGAGGGTCAGCAGGTAGTATTCCTCAGTGCGTTGTCGGCTGAGGTGGCCTCTGAGACACTCTCGGAGATGGAAGAAGGCGAGGAGCGCGGCGACCTCCTCGCGGCGTTTACTCCGGAGAAGGGTGCGGAGCTCCTCCACGAGCTTCCGGATGATGACGCTGCGGACCTCATCGCAGAACTCGAGCCCGACGAACAAGAAGCGATTCTCAGCGCGCTCTCGGATGAAGAAGCTGTGGAACTCCGAGATCTCCTCGAGTACGACGAGGAGACGGCTGGCGGACTCATGACCACGGAATTGGTCAAAGTTTATGGAACGCTGACTGCGGGGCAGGCGATCGATCAGGTGCGAATCCAAGGACAGGAAGTCGAGGACTTCTATACAGTCTTTGTTATCGATGCGGACGACAGGCTTCTAGGCACGCTTCGACTCGACGATCTCGTCATTGCGAATCCGGAAGAGACGTTCGCTGGGCTGGTGCGAGAACCTGTTGCGACAGCCCTCCCGGATCTCGATCAGGAGGAGGTTAGCCGACTCATATCGCGATACAACTTGGCGTCCGTTCCAGTTGTTTCGGAGGACAACAAACTCCTGGGTCGGATCACCTTCGATGATGTGATCGACGTGCTCGAAGCCGAACAGACAGAGGATATCCTTCGCCTCGCCGGGGTCACGAATGAAGACGAGCTGCGGCACACATGGACGGAGTCGGTCCGGGTCCGTCTTCCGTGGCTCATGCTCAACTTGATCACCGCTTCACTCGCAGCTTCGGTGATTCTGATTTTCGAAGATGTGATCGCTCAGATGACAGTGCTCGCCTTCATCGCACCGATCATCGCTGCCATGGGCGGGAGTTCCGGGACGCAGTCACTCGCCATCACCATTCGACGGATGACGATCGCGGGACCGGATGGTGTCCAAGGGTTTGTGGGGAAGGAAGTCCTGATCGGGCTCGTCAACGGAGCCGTGCTCGGTGTGGGGCTGGCGGGCCTCGCTATGCTCATTCCCGGAGCAGATCCGCGATTGGGGGTGGTCGTCATGCTCGCGATGTGGGGCAATCAGATAGCCGCCGGCTTCGCGGGGGCGTTCATCCCAACCATGCTCGAGCGGGCAGGCGTCGATCCTTCCGTCGCCTCTTCGGTGTTTGTTCACACGCTCACCGACCTAATCGGTTTCTTCCTGCTACTGGGACTGGCGTCTAGACTCCTGTTATGAAGCGAATCTCACGCACCTTCTCGGTGCTCTTCCGACTGAGCCCGTTCGTCGTGGCGTTCCTGAGGGACCGGAGAGCGTGGATTTTGTTCGGCCGCCCGGCTTCTCGCACGGACGCGCACCACCAACTTAGAGCCGAACGCCTGACAGCCTGCTTGGCCAAGCTCGGACCTACGTTCATCAAGTTGTCTCAGCTGTTGAGCTCGCGCGCGGACATCCTACCGGAACCCTATCTGTCACAGGTGTCTCGGCTGCAGGACCAGGTCCCGCCAGACCCTGCTGATGAGATCCGACGAGTCATCGAATCGGAAGTCGGTGCGCCGATTGCAGAGATCTTCGAAGAATTCGAGGACGAGCCCATGGCAGCGGCCTCCCTCGGACAGGTTCACCGCGCCCGCGTGAATGGGCGGGAGGTCGTGGTGAAGGTGCTGCGACCCGGTGTGGAAGCGGCTATCGCCCTGGATCTCGATATCTCGTTCCGACTTCTGTTCTGGCTCAACATCATCTTCCCGACCCACCATGTTCGGGCGCTGACGAATGTCGTTCGGGAGTTCTCCGTGGGCGTGCGAGCGGAGATGGACTTCCGGTCCGAGGCGCAGAATGTCGCACGGTTCCAGGCGGTGTTCTCGGGAGACCGGCGCGTACGTGCTCCAGAGGTCTTAGAGGACTTCACGCATCGCCGTGTCCTGGTCATGGAGTACTGTCCCGGCACGAAGGTCGACAGCCTACACGAATTGTTCCGGTCAGGCCGTCTGTCTTTCCGGGCGGTGATGGAGTCGCTCACCGGCGTATACCTCCGGATGATGATGGTGGACGGCTTCATGCACGCCGACCCTCATCCGGGGAACCTCCTGGTGCAGGACGATGGGACGATCGTGGTCCTGGATTGGGGCGCCGTCCTCGAGGTGCCCCGTTGGACGCGAGAGTCGATTCTGAGCGTTGCGCTCGCAGTGGGGCGAGAAGACATCGACGGCGTGATCAACGAGATGTATCGCTTGGGCATGATCAGCCCAGAGGTCTCACGGGGTGAGATCCGCGAGGCGGCCACGGAGATCCTGCGAATTGTCCAGCGCGCGAAGACCAAAAATCGCCAGCGCATTGTACAAGAGCTCGTCGCCGAGCTCCTCGACACGTTCTATACCTGGCCGATCCAACTGCCCCAAGAGCTCGTCTACTTCTTCCGCACGGGCGCCCTCATTGAGGGCTTGGCCTTACACTACGACTCGGATTTCGACGGCCTGACCTTTATTCAGGGTGTGATTCGGGAGAATCAGGTCGAGCTTCTGAAGTCGGCTGGTCAAAAGCCGGCACAGATTGCGAAGAATTTTGTGGACGAGGCTCAATCGGCGATCCGGTCCGTGAGGGACTTGGTGATGCGCGCGGAGAAGGAAGAGCTCCGAGTACGAATCCATCCCCGGGACGTTCAAGCCGCTGAGCGAGTGGTTCACCTCCAGGCCCGCCGCCTCCTGTTGAGCATATTCGCGAGTGCCACAGCAGTAATCACGTCGATTTTGTTTATCGCCCTGCGCAGTTGGTGGCTGCTTGGGCTCGGACTCTTCGCGGCTCTCACCATGTTCGTCGTAGTTCTCTTCATTCCTACTCACCTGTTGGAAAACCCGCTTCGCCATGCGCGGGGGGTCCGGCCGGACAATCGGAAATAGAGATGAGGCTCTGTCTATGACTTTTCACGGAGATCTTCTGAAACGGTTCAGAGCCGGGAACATCCCAGCTTTGGCCCGCGCGATTTCGATCGTCGAAGACGAGCGGGCCGGCTTTGAGGAGCTGCTGCACGAAGCTCTTCAGGAGGGTCCGTCCGTTCGAAGGATCGGATTCACGGGGCCTCCCGGGGCCGGAAAATCGAGTCTGGTCGCGGCAGCCGCGAAGACCTTCCTGGGTCAGGGAGAGCGAATCGGTGTGGTTGCCGTAGACCCCACATCTCCCTATTCGGGGGGTGCGCTCCTTGGAGATCGGATCCGGATGAACGATCTCGCGACGGATCCGGGGATCTTTATTCGCTCGATGGCCACGCGCGGGTCGCTGGGTGGCCTGGCGACCACGACAAAGGAAGTCCTCGACTTGGTAGACGCGTTCGGCTTCGATCGCCTCCTCGTCGAGACGGTCGGCGTGGGCCAAACTGAGCTAGAGATCACCGCGGCGGCGGATACGGTTGTGGTGGTTCTAGTGCCCGAATCTGGCGACGCCATTCAGGCCATGAAGGCCGGCCTGATGGAAATCGCCGACATCTTCGTGGTGAACAAATCGGACCGTCCCGGTGCGGATCGCCTGGTCAAGGACTTGCGCCAAGCTCTCCACCTGAAAGCGGGCAATGCCATGAAGGACATGCCGGCCCACCATGGGGTGGATCTGGCCCGTATCGCGAAAGAGGAGCGCACGACCGATGCTCCTCCCATACAAGAGGGGGGGTGGCAGATTCCCGTCTTGTCCACTGTAGCGCTCACCGGTGAAGGCGTGGGGGATCTGCTTGAAGCCATCGACGCTCACCGAGAATGGTTGGGAACCAGCGGTCAGATCGAGGTGCGCCGGAGGGCCCGTGCGCGTGTGCGAGTCCAGGACGTGGTAGATCGCGAGCTAAGGAGAGTCGCGAGGCGTTCCGAGGCTGCAGGGGGGGGCTTAGAGCCCTACTTGGACCAGATGAGGGACGGAACAGAGACCGCTTATTCGGTTGCCGCGGAGTTGCTGAAGCGCCTGCTGCATTGACCCTGTCTCCCGCCCAGAGTCATCTTTAAAGTGCTATTCCGGAATCGCAGGGCCTGATCCGACGGTATACGCGGAATCAGTATCAATACAGGAGTCTGAATGTCGACGGTTGAAAAAGACGCTCTGAATCCCGCCGAGTTGGCTGATTTGGTCCGTGTGCGCGAGGAGGAACTCTCCCAGCTGAAGGCCCGATTAGCCGGTTGGGAAGAGACCTACGAAGGCATGCCAAAGCGCGACTCTCTATTCGAGTCGATATCTGGGCGAGAGGTGCGTCCGTTGTATACGCCGTTGGATCGGACGAGTGAGGACCCCGAGGCAGATGTCGGATTCCCGGGAGAGTTCCCGTTCACACGGGGGCCTTATTCCACGATGTATCGCACCCGCCTCTGGACCATGAGGCAATTCGCCGGCTTCGCTACGGCAGAAGAGACGAACGAGCGGTATCACTATCTGCTTGCGCATGGGCAGACCGGGCTCTCGGTCGCGTTCGACTTCCCCACGCTGATGGGGTACGACTCCGACCACCCGCGCTCGCTCGGTGAGGTCGGTGTGTGCGGTGTGGCGATATCGTCGCTGGCCGACATGGAGCGACTGTTCGAGGGCATCCCCCTCGATCAAGTGTCGGTGTCCATGACCATCAATGGTCCGGCGATCATTCTCTTTTGCTTCTACGTTGCGGCTGCCGAGCGACAGGGCGTGTCGCCTGAAGTGCTTCGTGGGACTGTTCAGAACGACATCCTGAAAGAATACCAGGCACAGCACGCTTGGGTGTATCCACCCGAGCCTGCCTTGCGACTGATCGTGGACATGTTCGAGTGGTGTAGCGAGAACACTCCCAAGTACAATCCGATCTCGATCTCGGGCTATCACATTCGTGAAGCAGGGGCGACCGCAGGCCAAGAATTAGCGTTTACCCTGCGCAACGGATTCGAATATGTGGAGCGTGCGGTCGCAGCGGGCCTCGACATAGATGCGTTTGCCCCGCGGCTCTCGTTCTTCTTCGACGTGCACAACGACTTTTTCGAAGAGATCGCGAAGTTCCGCGCCGCCAGGCGTATTTGGGCGAAGGGCATGCGGGACAAGTACGGCGCGAAGAACCCCGACTCCTGGCGGTTGCGCACACATGCGCAGACGGCCGGTGTGAGCCTCGTGGCCCAACAGCCCGAGAACAACATTGTCCGGGTCGCCTATCAAGCGATGGCGGCGGCCCTTGGTGGTACCCAGTCGCTGCACACCAATTCCATGGATGAGACGCTCGCGCTTCCCACGGAAAAAAGCGTCCGCATCGCTCTTCGCACTCAACAAGTCTTGGCCTTCGAGTCCGGAGTGGCGGACACCATCGATCCGTTAGCCGGATCGTATTATGTGGAAACGCTGACGGACGAGCTCGAACAGGAAGCCATGGAGATCTTCGAACAGATCGACGCGCTTGGAGGTGTGGTGCCCGGTATCCATGAGGGCTGGTTCCAGAAGGAGATCGCGGGCTCCGCGATGCGCCAGCAGCGTGAGATCGAATCAGGCGACCGTGTCGTTGTGGGTGTGAACAAATTCACCGAGGGGTCGGGTGGTATCGAGATCGACACCCTTCGCATCGATCCTTCCGTCGAGGCAGGTCAGGTCCAAAGCATGGCAGACCTGAGAGAGCGGCGTGATGCCGACGAAGTTGAGAGAACGTTGTCGGCCTTACGTCACGCCAGTGGCACCGAGAACAACGTGGTCCCATTCATCCTCGACTGTGCCCGCGCATACTGCACTCTGTACGAGATCCGTGCGGCCATGGAAGACGTCTTCGGTTCGTACAAGGAGCCGGTGTTCTTCTGATCGAGGTCTCCAGGGCTGTGCGAGCGGTCTTGTTCGATGCGGGAAACACGCTCGTATACCTGGATCAGGAACGGATGGCCGGCCTGTTTCTAGAGGCTGGGGTGGTGACTGATGCCGAGCAGGTGCGGGAGGCGGAACTCCGCGCTCGCGCGAAACTGCACGAGGGAATCCAGGCTGGCCAAGTCGGTACCGAACCTGAGCTATGGCATCAGTACTTCTGGGCGTTGTTTAAGGGCAGTGGCGTGCCGGATGACAGACTTGAAGACGTCGGCCTTCGGTTACGGGATGAGCACCACCGGGATCACATGTGGACTGGAACCGAGCCGGGCACGCACGAGGCGCTGGAGAAGCTCCGGAGCGCGGGGTTTCGCTTGGCCGTCATCTCCAACGCCGATGGTAGGATGGCCGACGTCCTCGACCGATGTGGCCTCACGACCTACTTCGACTTCGTCATCGACTCAGAGACTGTGGGCGTGGAGAAACCTGATCCTGCAATTTTCCTCGATGCCTGCCAGCGCTTAGAGCTGGAACCGAGTGAATGCCTCTATGTGGGGGATCTGTACCAAGTGGACTACCAGGGGTCGACCGCGGCCGGTCTCCAGGGAGTCCTCATCGACCCGTTGAGACTCCATGGAGGTCGCGCTCCGCGAGTGTCGGATCTGGCCGAACTGACGACCCAATTGGTGGCGCGTTAATCCGCATCTGCGGTGAGTCGATGGATCGGCAGCTGGCTCCTCCCGGCGTAACGTGTGATCCGGTACCTTTTTAGCCTTCGGAGACACCCATCCGGCATCTTCAGGAACGATCATGTCCGAGACCGACCGAAAGATTCGAGTACTGGTGGCCAAGCCTGGCCTCGATGGCCACGACCGCGGCGCGAAAGTCATTGCCAGCGCCTTCCGCGATGCCGGGTTCGAGGTCATCTATACCGGCCTCCATCAGACGCCGGAGATGGTGGTAAGTGCCGCGATTCAGGAAGACGTGGACGTCATAGCTATGTCCATCCTTTCGGGCGCTCACCTGACGCTCTTTCCGCGAGTGAAGGCGCTTCTGGATGAGGCGGGCGTGGATCACATGCTGTTGACCGGTGGCGGGATCATCCCCGAAGAGGACGTCGACTTCCTCGTCGATCTTGGCGTGGGGAAGTTGTTTGGCCCGGGAACTCGGACCACAGAAGCCATCGAGTACATCCGCGAGTGGTTCGCAACTCGGGAGACGGTTTGACCGGGACGGATCGCTTGATATGACGGATTCATCCGGGCCCGACCCCTCCGGCCGTATGGCCGAACTCGCGTTCGAATTGCGAAAACTGCGTGACACACTCTACGACGGTGGCGGTGCGAAACGCATTCAGCTCCAGCACGATCAGGGCAAACTGACGGCTCGCGAGCGAGTCCACCTGCTTCTCGATGATGGAGAGCCGTGGGTTGAGTTGGGGCTTCTCGTCGCGCACGACCTCTACGACGGTCAGGCACCGGGCGCCGGCGTGGTCACGGGAGTCGGCAGGGTTGCGGGGAGGGAAGTGGTCGTCGTGGCGAACGACGCCACCGTGAAGGCGGGATCTTGGTGGCCCGAGACGATTACCAAGATGCTTCGCGCTCAAGAAGTCGCCATGCGTTGCCGCGTTCCGATCGTGTATCTGGTCGATTCAGCGGGCGTGAATCTTCCCTACCAGGGAGGTGTCTTTCCGGGTCAGTACGGGGCTGGACGGATCTTCTACTACAACTCGATCATGCGTCGTTATCTACGCATTCCTCAGATCGCAGCTGTTATGGGGCCGTGTATCGCCGGTGGCGCGTACCTCCCGGCGCTGTCTGATGTCATCCTGATGGTCGAAGGCACGTCGTTCATGGGCCTTGGGGGCCCGAATCTCGTAAAGGGAGCGACCGGCCAGACAGTGGGATCAGAGGAATTGGGCGGAGCTCGAGTCCACACCGAAGTCAGTGCGGTCGCTCACTACATGCTGGCGGATGACCCTGCCTGCATAGTGAAGATCCGGCAATTGGTGGCAGAACTCCCCGTTGAGGATCGGCCGGAGAATCGCACACCGACGCCTCCTAAGCGTCTGGCATATGAGTTGTATGACCTACTCCCGGACGACCACAGGCAGCCGTATGACATGAAGGAAGTACTCGAGTGCATTTTGGATGGCGACGAGTTGGATGAATTCCAACCCGGGCACGCTCCCGAGATGATTTGTGGCACTGGATTCATGGACGGTCACCCTGTGGGCGTGATCGCAAATGCCAGGGGCATGTTCAAGAGCGACGCTGGCCCCCCACGCTTGGGCGGCATCGTGTACACGGAGAGCGCACGCAAAGTGGCCTACTTCATCGAAACGATGAATCGCCACAAGACTCCGCTCTTGTTCGTTCAGGACGTCTCCGGATTCATGGTAGGACCCGAGGCTGAACACTCCGGCATCATCCGGGCTGGCGCTGAGTTCGTGGAAGCCATGGCCACAGCGACCGTGCCCAAGATCGTACTTACCGTGAATCACGCATCGGGTGCTGGGTACTACGCGATGGCGGGGCAGGGCTTCGATCCGGACTTCATCGTCTCGCTGCCTACTGGGCGGATGGGAGTGATGGAGGGGTCCAGTGCGGTCGTCGCGCTGTTCAGTGGGCAACTCGAGAAACTCAAGGAAGCGGGCATGGTCCCGGACGAAGATCTGACCACGAGTATGGACGAGGTCCGCGAGGAGTATGAGCGTCAGTTGGACGCGCGATTCGCTGCGGCGCGCGGCTTCGTGGACGAAATCGTGCTCCCTGAAGAGTTACGAGCAGCGCTCGGCCTTCTATTCAAGACGTCACTACACAATCCTGGACCTCACATCGGTGCGTTCCAGATTCCCGGAGGGACACTTTGAGCGGCAAGGACGTAGTGCGAATCGCCAGTGGACAAGGCTTTTGGGGCGATGACCTTGAGGCTCCCGTGCGGCAGGTCGAAGGCGGCCCGATCGACTATCTCATGCTCGACTACTTGGCTGAGGTCACGATGTCGATCATGCAGAAACAACGGGCACGCGACCCAGAAGCCGGCTTCGCCCGGGACTTCGTCCCTCTCATGCAGCGGATCTTTCCGGCCTGCATCGAGGGTGGGGTCCGCGTCGTGACTAACGCGGGGGGCGTGAACCCAGAAGGATGTGCAGAGGCCCTCGTCGAGGCGGGACGTGCGGCTGGAGTCAGTGGCAAGGCAACGGTCGGGCTAGTGACAGGAGACGATCTTATGGATCGACTCGACGTGTTGCTTGCAGACGGGCATGAGTTGGCCAACATGGAAACGGGTGCACCGCTCTCCGACATCCGAGACCAGGTGCAAAGTGCGAACGCATACATCGGTGCGGCTCCCATTGTCGAAGCTTTAGGTATGGGTGCGGACGTCATCGTGACGGGTCGTAGCACGGATACAGCCCTCACCTACGGCCCGTTGATGCACGAGTTCGGCTGGTCACCCGATGATCACGATCGAATCGCGGCAGGGGTCGTGGCCGGGCACATCAACGAGTGTGGGGCACAGTGCACGGGCGGAAATTGCCTGATCGATTGGTGGGAGATCGAGGGGATGGCTCAAGTTGGATTTCCCATCGTTGAGGTATCTGAAGACGGCACGTTTGTCGTCACCAAGCACGCTGGATCGGGCGGACGTGTGACCCGGGCATCGGTGACGGAGCAGATCGTCTACGAAATGGGCGATCCACAGACGTATATCACGCCTGACGTGGTCGCGGACTTCGCGTCGATCAACCTCGACGACCTAGGAGAGGACCGTGTGCGTGTTCGGGGCGTCAAAGGCCGTCAGGCTACGGATTTCTTGAAGGTGTCTATTGCCTACGCGGGCGGGTGGAAAGCTACTGGCACGCTGACCTATTCCTGGCCAGACGCCGCAGCGAAGGCTTTGTCTGCAGATCGCATCCTTCGTGAACGGCTAGACCGGCTCGGCTTGGTGTTCGACGAGATTCGAACTGAGCTCGTGGGCTGGGACTCGACGCACGGTGCGCTTGTCGGGGCACCTCCAGCGGATATCCCTGAGGTGCAACTGCGGATCGGGGTCCGGGGCCAAAACAGGGCAGCGGTCGAGAGGTTCTCCAGAGAGATCGCTCCGCTCGTACTCACCGGCCCTCCGTCTGTGACGGGCTTTGCCGGAGGGCGGCCTAGAGTACAGGAGATTATGGCCTACTGGCCCGCGCTCATACGTCGAGAAGCGGTCGAGTCGCACCTGGTCGTCGACGTGAAGGAGGTGTGAGTATGACTCGCATACAGCTCGTCCACCTCGCGCATGCGCGCTCAGGTGACAAGGGAGATACGGCGAACGTCGGAGTGATCGCGTATCGAGCGGAGGACTACGACCTCCTACGCTCTCAGCTTACGGCTGAACGCGTAAAGCAGCACTTCGGGGACATGGTTCGGGGCGAGGTCGAACGGTTTGAATTACCCAACCTGGGCGCGCTCAACTTCTTGCTCCACGGCGCCCTGGGTGGCGGCGGTACGATGTCGCTCATGAACGATGCGCAGGGCAAGGTGTTCAGCACTGGGCTCCTCCGCATGGAGATCGATGTACCGGAAGAGGTGGCCGAGGCCTGCAAAGGGAAGGGTCGAGTTCCGGCCGGCTGGTCGCCCCATGATCAGGCAGGGGCGCAGTGAGCGAGACTCTTCCGGTCCTCCCGTACAGGGTAGACGATGGCATCGTGACGCTGACGCTGAACCGTCCGGAGAAGCGAAACGCGCTGAACCAAGCGATGGTCGCTTCGCTAAAGGCCTCGTTTGAACGCGCTGCGACGGACCCCGATGCCCGCCTCGTGTTGCTCACCGGACGTGGGAAGGATTTCTGCGCGGGGGCGGATCTGGCAGAGTTGGCCGAGTTGGTGGGTAGCGGTGAGGAGGACAATCTCGAAGATGCGATGTCCTTGGGAGAACTCTTCATTCAGATGCGGCGGCACCCGCTTCCCATTGTGGCTGTGGTGAAAGGGCGGGCCCTCGCCGGCGGCTGCGGACTCGCAACCGCGTGCGACATCGTATTGGCGCGAGACGACGCGGAGTTCGGCTACCCTGAGGTCCACCTGGGCTTTGTCCCAGCCATGGTCATGGCGATCCTACGAAGGAAGGTCCCGGAGTCGAAAGCTTTCGAACTCATGCTCAGCGGGGATCGAATTTCGGCAACCGACGCACACGAACTCGGCCTCGTCACGAAGGTGTACCCGGCGTTCACCTTCTCTGAGAACGCCAAGCAGTATATCCAGATGGTGGTGACTCGCCCTCCAAATGCTGTGCGTCTGATCAAGCAGCTTCTCTACGAGATCGATGGCACCGACTTCGACAGCGGCATCCGGCGGGGTGCAGAGATCAACGTGGAAGCCCGGATGTCGGACGAGTGTAAGGAAGGGGTCCGTCGCTTCCTCGAGAAGTCGGCCGAGTAGCCGAACCGCTGTGATCATAACGAAGCGATCGAATCGGCGAGGGCGCTTTCTAGAGTGGAAGGTCCGAATCTTTGGCGTGGGCGCGGTGCTCGCACTTGTGGGCATGTATCTCGGCGAGCGCTGGATGACGGGCTTTGCCATCGTCGTACTGCTTGCTGGACTCGTCATCCGGGTTGTCCTCGAGCGTAATCCTTCAGGGAGCCTTTACGCGGACGACGATGACGAGCAGAACGACGTTGGGACTCCTGGCAGGGAAGCCTGATTCGGCTGTTACAAACGGAATACCTCAAACTTCCTAGAGAGTCAGTCGTTCTGTTTGGAGAGTTGTCATCACGGAGGTGACATCATGATGAAGCAAACATTCGCGCCACTCCTTGTGGGGGCCGGATATGACGAGGACGGCTTCTTCAACATTCCTGTCGCGATGCTCGGTGGTGAGTACCGCGTGTCTCGACCAGCAAGTTGATCACCGAGAACTACCTGACGTCAGAAGCGTCACTATTCACGCTTGGGCCGCGCTTCTTTGGCGAGCGCTTGAGCGCTGATTTGGGCATCGGATTCACTGTTGACGACAGCGAGGTCTTCACGGTCCCCATCGTGAACTCTGTATACGTCTGATAGCGAATGATTGGCGCGTTCGCCCATGGAAAGGCCCACTTCGGGAGGCCATTCTCATGGGTGGAATGTGATCCCGTTGAACTTCTCCAGCGTTACCTCGGATACCCGGGGTTCCGACCTGGACAGGAATTCCTCGTAAGAGCCGTAATTTCCGGTCGCGACGCCCTGGGCATTCTTCCGACTGGCGGTGGTAAGAGCGTCTGCTATCAAGTTCCTGCGCTGGCTCTGGGTGGCCTGACTCTTGTGGTGACCCCTTTGGTGTCCCTCATGGAGGATCAGGTTCGCCGAGCTAAAGAGATCGGTTTGCGAGCACGCCACCTGAGCGCCACGCAGTCTGCGACCGAACGGGAGGCCACGGGTCGAGCGGCCCTTGAGGGCACCCTCGACATCCTATTTGTGGCTCCAGAACGATTGTGCCTGGCCCCATTTCTCAAGCTGATCGAGGCCTGTGACATCCGGCTTCTGGCTGTGGATGAAGCCCACTGCATTTCGGAGTGGGGGCACGATTTTCGGCCCTCGTACAGAGAGATCGCGCAGGTGCGTGATCGTCTGTCGTGTCCGGTTATTGCTCTGACGGCTACGGCCACGCCTGCGGTGAGAGATGATGTGTCCAGCAACCTTCGCCTTCGCGACGCGGAAACCGTCGTACAGTCCTTCGATCGGCCGAACCTCGCCTGGCGTGTGGATCACATTCCCAAGGGAGCGAACCGGGGTCTGTAGTACACGGAGTGCTTCGGAGACGTCCCGGAATCGCGATCGTATATGCCCCGACTCGCAGGAGCGTGGAGGGGATGAGGGACGCGCTCGCGCGTCGCGGCTACGGAGTCGAGGCATATCACGCTGGCCTGCCTGGCCCGGAGCGCACCCAGGTCCTCGAGGGCTTCATGGCAGGTGATTGCAGAGTCGTTGTGGCCACGAACGCGTTCGGCATGGGAATCGACAAACCCGACGTTCGGACTGTCATTCACACGCAATTGCCCACGACTCTCGAGGCCTACTACCAGGAGGCGGGTCGGGCGGGGAGGGACGGGGGGGAGTCGCTGTGCCTAGCGTTGCACCATCGGTCTGATCGGAGGACTGGGATCCGGTTCCTAGAAGGTGTCCACCCGCCCCTTCGTCGTCTGCGCCGCGTGCACCGGAGGTTGTTGCGCCTGTCTGACAAGGACTGTGTTGTGACCGCAGGCCTGGAGTCGTTGGCCTCCTCTGTAGGCCGAATAGACACACGAGGGATTCTCGTGGCCGTAGCCGCGTTGGAACGCATAAGGGGTGTCCAAATTCTGAGCGGCCCTCTCCCTGAAATGGGAACTGCGGAGGGGTGTGGCGGGTCTAAGCCTCTCCGCATCGGGATCCGCCGCCGACCTCAATGGGCCTTGGCTGTGGAATTGCGCCGGACTGGTCTGACGAAACTCGACCGAGTCCGTCGGTACGCAACGACTCCCGGATGTCGGCGGGGCGCCCTCCTGAGTTACTTTGGGGAGTCCCCGCCCGACTCTTGCGGAAGCTGCGACAATTGCCATCACCATTGAACGAGACCCCTAACTTCTCATGCATCGCTACCTGACTTCCGACCACCTTGAGCTTCAAGCCCGCGTGCGGCGCTTTGCTCAAGAAGTGATCGCCCCGGTGGCCCGCGAGTTAGATGAGACAGCGGAGTTCCCGTGGGAGAACGTCAAGGCAATGGGAGAGATGGGCTGGCTCGGAGTTCCCGTACCCAAGGATCTCGGGGGTATGGGACTCGACTATTTGAGCTACGTCCTCGTGGTCGAAGAATTGGCCAAGTTCGATGCGAGTCATTCGATCACGGTATCTGCACACACGACGCTCGGGACCTCACCGATTCTGGCCTTCGGTACGGAGGAACAGAAGAGGCGGTTCATCCCGCCCCTAGCGAGCGGGGGCGTTCTGGGAGGCTTTGGCCTCACGGAAGCTGGCGCCGGATCAGATGCTGGAGGTACGCGGACTCGGGCGGTTCGAGAAGGAGACACCTACAGGCTCAACGGATCTAAGATCTTCATCACACACGCGGGCGTCGGCGAGATCTTCGTGGCAACGGCGGTGACGGATCCGGAGGCTGGAGCTCGAGGGATTTCTAGCTTTATCGTCTGCAAACCCACGATAGACACAGCTCGGGCTGAGTCGGTCGGTTGGGGCCACCGGGCGGATCTCCCCTTCTCAGCGGGCCTAACTGCCGGGGAAAAAGAGGACAAGATGGGCTGGCGCGCGTCGGATACGCGTGAGCTGCTCTTTCAGGACGTAGTCGTCCCTGCAGATCAGAGACTGGGTGAAGAGGGGCGTGGCTTTACCAACTTCATGCAGACGCTGGACGCGGGCCGCATCGGGGTTGCCGCGTTGAGCCTAGGACTTGCCGACGGCGCGTTCCAGTGTGCGATTGAGTATGTGAATCGCCGTGAGCAGTTCGGCAAGAAGGTGTGGGATTTTCAGCAAGTACAGTTCAAACTCTCCGATATTGCGACGGAGATTCAGGCCGGACGGCATCTGGTATACCACGCTGCCTGGTTAAAAGACCAAGGGGCTCCCTACTCCAAGGAGGCCGCTATGGCGAAGTTGTTTTGCTCGGAGTTGGCAATGAAGGCGTCGTTGGACGCGATTCAGGTGATGGGCGGGGCCGGCTACACGAGCGATTACCCTGTCGAGCGGATCATGCGAGACGCGAAGATCTGTGAGATCGGCGAGGGTACGAGTGAGATTCAAAGGTTGGTCATTGGGCGGCATTTAGTAGCCGAGCTTATGACGGACCCGATTGTAGAGCCTGTTCTTGCGAGCTCGACTGAGCGCGTTGGAGCGGAACTAACCTAAAGAGTCGAATCCTAGCGGTAGGGGACTGGGGCATTTTCGAGATCGTTCGGAAGGGCACCGATTCCACCGCGCCCAGGATGCCGGAGGCCGCACGGTCGCCGAATTCGCTTTGCTAAAGTCGGCGGGCGGGTGCGGGACGCGAACGGGCCCTGATAGGGTGAAGCGGATCGACGCAGAAAAACGGAGACATACTTGAGGAGAGAAATCCTTGTAAGTGCCACCCCACAAGAGTCATGGGTGGCGCTGCTTGAAGACAACCAGTTGGTCCAGATCATGCTGGACCGTCCCGACCAAGGCAGAATGGTCGGAGATATCTTCCTGGGCCGCGTCGAAGCGGTTCTTCCCGGCATTCAGGCCGCTTTCGTGGATATCGGGACCGAAAAGGCAGGCTTCCTGCACGTATCGGATCTCAACTACGAAGACGAAGATCTCGAAGACGACGACGACAATGGGGAAGCGGAAGGCGACGGCAATAAGAGTGGGGGAGGCCGCGGGCGAGGTGGTAGGCGTCGTCCCACTAAGTACCCCTCCATCCAGGAGAACGTGCAGAAGGGTCAAACCATTCTGGTTCAAGTGACCAAGGAGCCCATCAGCACGAAGGGTCCTCGAATCACTGCGCAGGTGTCTCTGCCGGGGCGCTTCATGGTCTACATGCCGTATTCGGCGCACGTAGGCGTGAGCAGGAAGATCGAAGGCCGGGACCACCGGTCGAAGCTCCGCAAGATGGCGAAGTCCATCGTGAAGCCGACGACCGGCGGAATGATTGTTCGCACGGTCGGCGAGGAAGTGACCAAGAAGAAGCTCAGCAACGAATACGGCCGACTTCACGAGAGTTGGACGAAGATCCAAGCTCGGGCCAAGTCCCAGAGCGCGCCCTCTCTGGTGCACCGGGAGGCACAGCTCATCAGCGGAGTGATCCGTGATCTCTTCAGTGACAAGTTCGACGCCGTGCGCATCGACTCGAAAGCCACCTACGACGAGGTCAAAGAGTACGTCGAGGGCGTCGATCCGGAGTTGCTTGAACGGATTCATCTCTATGACGGCCCGGGGAGTCTCTTCGACAAGTACGGCGTTGAAGAAGAGATCCAGCAGGTCTTCCAAGAGAAGGTGACCCTCAAGTCGGGCGGGCACATCGTGATCGAGGCCACGGAGGCGCTCGTCTCGATCGACGTGAACACCGGGCGTTTCACGGGGAAGGGCAAGAAGGACCCCGAACAGACGATCCTCAAGACCAACCTCGATGCAGCCCGTGAGGTCGCCAAACAGCTTCGCTTGAGGGACATCGGCGGCATCATCGTCGTCGACTTCATCGACATGGAGTCGAAGGAGCATCGAGAGATGCTCGTCCATGAGATGCGGACTCAGCTCGGCCGTGATCGAGCGCGAACCAAGGCTTACGACGTCTCAGCGCTGGGCTTGATTGAGATGACTCGCCAACGCGTGCGCCCAAGCTTGTTCCAGTCTCTCACTTCGATCTGTGGTTCGTGTGGCGGCACTGGGCGTATTTATACGCCGGCGACGGTCGTGCGGCGCATCGAGCGGAGCCTAACGCGAGCAGGGTCGACGAAGGACGAAAAGCTGATCGTGGTTCGGGTTCACCCCGAGGTCGCTCTACGTGTGATGGAAGAAGAACCGGGCCTCTTGAAGAGGCTTCGTAGCAGCACCCGGTTGGAGTTGGCTCTGCGCGATGACCCTAGAATGCGGGTCGATGAATTCCGCCTCTTGGCCGGTCCAGCTGAGACCGATGTCACCGACAAATACGTAGCAGCCTAAAAGAGTGCTGGATGCCTTGACCGTTCGTACGAACAGGCCGACATTTACAGGCTCTACATCGAAGGCCGAGAAACGTTGGGAAGAATAGATATGTACGCAGTATTTCAGACTGGTGGAAAACAATTCAGAGCTGAGGCAGGCTCGCGTTTCCGCATTCCTACGCTCGACATTGAGCCTGGGGCCTCGGTCACGTTTGACCATGTGCTTCTCGCTGGTGACGGCGAGGACAAAGTCATGGTAGGCACGCCCATCGTTGAAGGTGCGTCGGTTACGGCCGAGGTGCTCAGACACGGTCGTGGCGACAAGGTGATCGTCTTCAAGCGGAAGCGCCGGAAAGGCTACCGCAAAAAGCAGGGCCATCGCCAGAACTTCACAGAGATCCTGGTCGATTCCGTCGCGCTTTAAGCGACTCGATCGTGTTCTGATAGAGGGTAGTAACGAATGGCACATAAAAAAGCGGGTGGTTCCAGTCGAAACGGGCGCGACAGCAATGGGCAGCGCCTCGGCGTGAAGCGCTTTGGGGGGGAGCCGGTTAGTGCCGGCAGTATTCTCATCCGTCAGCGCGGCACCCGTTTCCACGCCGGTCGCAACGTCGGGAAGGGCAAAGACGACACGCTCTTCTCCAAGGTCGACGGTGTAGTGAAGTTCGAACGCATGCGTGCGCGGAACGTCATCTCGGTTTATCCGGGCGAGTAGTTTCCAAAACGCTTTCAGAGGTCCGGATCCGGAGATTTTCAACCTGCGGACCGGACCTCTTCGCATACGTCGACTATGTGCTCTGCTCCCGATCGGGGATGCATCCACGAGTCGGCTGCAACGCCTGACCTTCCTGCGGGATCCAATAGAGGCACAACAAGGGGATCCAGCGACATCGCAACAAGTTGGTGCGATTGTTCGTACAGGAAGACGGCGATAGAGAAGGAGGTGGGCAATGTCTACCAAGAAAAACGATGGGTCTCTGACCCGTTCTGATAGATGGTGGGGTCTTACGCCGCTGCTGTTGGTGCCATTCCTCGTTTGGGGTGGCGAAAAGGCTGAGACTACTGTGGCGTCGGTGCCGGTCACGATCGAGGCACTGGGCACGGAGTTACCGCTCCACGTGAATGCGCGTGTCGAGCGCTGGATGGAGCGGTTCCAGGGACCCCAAAAGGCCGCGTTTGAGACACTGTTGGATCGTCGTGGCGTCTGGGGCCCCTTGGTGCGCCGCAAGCTCCGTGAGCGCGGAATGCCTGAGGAGCTGCTTTACCTGGCGATGATGGAGTCTGGGCTGAAGCCGCGCGCGGTTTCTTCCGTCTCCGCCGTCGGTCTGTGGCAGTTCATGAGCCCGACCGCGATTCAGTATGGACTCAGACTGAACGAGTACGTCGACGAGCGTCGTGACCCCGTGCGGGCGACGGATGCCGCCCTCGACTACCTCCAGTGGCTCCACGAGCGATTCGACGGATCGTGGTATCTGGCAGCTGCCGCATACAACGCCGGCCCTGGTCGGGTCCAGCGCGTGCTGAGGCGTCATGCTGAGGGCCGGTCGGGTGAGGAAGACATCTACTGGGAGGTTTTGGATCACCTTCCGCACGAGACGCGTGAGTATGTCCCTCGGTTGATCGCTGCGACGATCCTTGGAGAGGATCCGTCCGAATACGGATTCGTAGTGACTTCGGCTGAGACCTATCGGTACGAGACCGTGTTCGTGCCGGGCGGCACGTCGCTCTGGAAGGTCGCCGACGTCCTCGGTGTCCAGATGTGGGAGCTTCGAAATCTAAATCCGCACCTGTTACAGGCGATCACGCCCCCGGGTCAGATCTACGGCGTCCGCGTGCCAGTTGGCGGTTCGTCACTCGTCGTGGCGTCGATTGCGCGCGAAACCGCGGTCAGACGCGCAGACGACTAGGAGCCGGGCCGGGCGCGACTCATTCGTCCGAAGCAGATTCGTCCGAGAGGGGCTGGCCCCAGCGGGTTCGCCCCTCTTGTGCGTCCCGGGCCGACGCGATGATTCGCCACACGACGTCGCGGGTGAGTTCTTCGTCTACACCCAGTTCGCGGGCAATGTCGGCGGCTCTCCGCACGACCTGAGCTTCCTGAGGGGGGTCCATCACAGGTAGGCCGAGCCTTTCCTTCGCCTGACCGATTTCGATGGCCAGGTCACGACGCTTTCCGATCAGGCCAATGAACTCCTCGTCCAGCGCGCGGATCCTCTCCCGCATCTCGGCCAGCTTTTCGTGGCTCACGAAAAGAACCCTTTCAGATGCTCTTCATCTTGACGCTGGGTCATCAGACTGGCGCCTACCAGGACGGGCACATGGACCATTAGAGCCAAGATCCCTTCGTGCATGTCGTACGGTTTCAGCTCTGGGTTGGTGTAGAAGAAGAATGCTGTAGCCGTTCCTGCGATCAGTCCCGTGACCACACCCCGGGTTGTGGCACGCTTCCAATACATGGCTGCGACTACCGGCGGAGCGAGCTGAGAGATGATCCCGTAGGCGGTAGCTAGGAGCTGGACCAGCGACGACTCCGGATCCATCGCGAAGTAGTACGCGATGGCGCCGGTCAGCAAGACGATGACTTGCATGAGGCGACGCTGTTGGTGCTCTGTGAGGGGCATGAACTTCGCGACCCCGTCCCCAACGAATACGGATGCTGAAGCGTGCAGAAGGGCGTCGCCGGTAGACATGGACGCCGAGAGTGCTCCGGCACAGAAAAGCCCCACGACGACGGCGGGCAGGTCGGTCTCCAGGATCATGAAGGGCAAGATGAAGTCCGACGAAGCCGGCTGCCCAGCGAACATCACGCCCGCAAAGCCGATCAGGAATACTGGAATCAGGAAGAGCTGGAACGTGGGAAAGAGGATCACCGTGCGGCGCAGTGTGTCGTCGTCCTTGGCGGTGAACGCCTTCATGAACAGATGTGGCCACATCATGAGTCCGATCGCGCTCACGAGAATGAACGTAGAGAACGCACCCCAGCTCCATGGATCTCCTGCCGCTGTGAGCCCCGGTGGGACCAGAAGTTCCGGCCTGGCTACTGCGATCTGTTCGAACATCGGCCGGATGCCACCGTACAGTCGATGGGGTAGATACAGACCCAGCGACCAAGCGATGATCACCATGAAGACACCCTGGAAGGTGTTGGTCCACCCTACGGCCATCGCTCCGGATCGGAGGACGTACAGGATCACGATCCCGTAGGCCACGAGCGAACCGAGCCAGAGGGGAACGTGTCCATCGGTCACGGCTTCAATGACGATTCCGGCGCCACGCATCTGCAGTGTGACGTAGGGCACGAAGGCGACAAGGCTGAGGACGGCGATCATCGCCGACAGTCTCTTGGACGGGAAGCGTCCGGTGACCAGCTGCGCTTGGGTCACATACCCGAACTTTCGGCCGAGCGAGGCTGCCCGGGGGCCCATCCAGTAGAAGGGCGCCATCCCGAGCGCTCCGTACGCCAGGATGTAGAAGGCTGCTGCGCCTCGCGAGTAGGCCCAGCCTGGACCACCAAGGAAAGCAAAGGCACTGAAGACCGACGCCCCGGTGACGAAATACATGACGAGGAGACCAAAGGACCGATCGGCGGCGACATAGCCGGCCACACTGTCCGTTTGATTCCGGCCCGCCATGAGGCCGATGGTGAGCGTCAGCGCCAGATAGAGGGCGATGATGATCGTGACGACAACCCATTGCTCCATCAGGCCTCACCTCCGTCTCGGTAACGCTTTTCGACGCGATCCAGCAGGTAGAGGACCACAACACTCCCGGCGATCCAGGCGGCGATCCACGCCAAACTGAAGGGCAGTCCTAGGATGAAGGGCTCAATACGGGCGAAGAGTACGAGCCCTGGCCAGGTCACTGCCAGCGCCATCAGGATGAAATAGATCGTCGTGAGCACGCGCGCGGTCTTGAGGCTCACTGGTTACCTCCGCGGACGCGCCGCTTCACCGCGAGGGGCACCCGCGTCCCGTATTCAGTAATGCCGGAGAGGCGAGAGAAGTAGTCGTAGGCGGCGGCGGATGCGGCTTCGACGACGGCTCCTCCGTTTCCGCCGTAGTTGGACATCACGGAGATCACGTAGGGGCGGTCCGGTACGTCGACGAGGCCCCAGACCGTGGAGACGCCTGTGATGCCGCCAGGCTTGAAGGCAACCGGTACGGAGCGGGGGATCGGTGTCCGGATCGGTCCGCTCTTGTAGATCTCGAGGATCTCGCGGACTCGGGCGCAGGCGGCTTCGCCCATGGGCAGGTCGCAGTCATCGATCTTTTCCATGATGAGCGCGGCATCTCGAGGCGTGGAGAGATTCTCGTTCCCGCGCGCAGATTCTTCCGGCTGGATCATCTTTCTCTGTAGCTTCGTCTCCGCTGCGCCGAGTGAGGCGGACAGGGCGTTGATGGCCGGCATGCCCAATTCATCGATCAGCACGTTTGTTGCGGTGTTGTCCGAGTGCAGGATCATATAGATCGCGTAGTCCTCGAGCGACAGCGCAGAGCCGCCGTCGGTGAGGACCTGAAGCACGCCGCTCCCTGCGGTGCGGACCTCGTCGGTCATCTCGATGCGCTTCGCCAGGAACCCTGGCTCCGACTCTGCACGCCGGAAGAGCTCGAGCAGGATGGGGATCTTGATAGCACTCGCCTGCGGGAACGCCAAGTCGTCCTGGACCACGAACCGTTCACCCGTCGTGAGGTCAAGAACGTGGATGCCGGCAACGCCTTCGTAGGCGTCGACGATGTGCTCCAGGCTACTTTGGAACTTTGTGCCGATAATTTCGAGATGAGCTTCCTGACTTGATGCCGGCGCGGCGAAGCTCGCCATGGCAAGCGCTATCGTGCAGGTGCCCAACAGGTGTCGAAACGTACGCATTCTGCCTCCGTGCAGTGATCACGGGGTAATCCTAGCTGACGGGCCGCCTCTCCGCACGAAATCGGGGGCGGGACCGACTTGTGTGTGCCTACCGTCCCTTGAAGTTCGGCTTCCGTTTCTCGACGAATGCGGCCACGCCTTCCGCGCCATCTTCGGACGCGAAGGCATCCAGAAAGCGATCCTTCTCGTACACGAGACCTTCCGCCAGGGGCATCTCGAAGGCAGCCCGAATCGCGTCCTTCGCGAGCCGAAGTGCAACGGGGCTCCAACGTGTCATACGCCCGGCAAGATCGATCGCCTTGGCCAGGTGCTCACCTTCGCCAACGAGGATATCCACGAGGCCGATGCGGTGCGCTTCTTCGGCCTCCACAAAGTCACCCGTAAACGACATGATCGAAGCCCACCCGCGGCCGACCAGACGCGCCAGCCGTTGCGTGCCTCCTCCGCCAGGGATGAGGCCAATACGAATCTCAGCTTGGCTGATACGTGCCGTCTTGTCGGCGACCCGAATGTCACACGCGAGGGCGAGTTCAGAGCCGCCCCCGATGCAGAAACCATGGATTGCAGCAATCACAGGCTTGGGGAAGTCGGCGACGACCTCGTAGATGCGCGGGCCGGAGTATACGGCGGCCTGTTCTTCGGGCGTGCGGGCATGAAACTCAGTGATGTCCGCACCGGCGACAAAGGCCTTTTCACCCATGCCGTGAATCACCACTGCGCGAACGGTGTCGTCGTCCGCCAGAGCGGCGAACGTCTCCTTGAGGACGGTCCGGACTTTGGCGTTCAGGGCATTCAGTTTGTCCGGCCGATTGAGCGTGATGACGGCGATAAAGTCGTCTCGCCTCTCGACCAGAACGGGGGCTTCGTTGGATTCTTGCTCAGTCATGTTGGTTGTGCCTACCACTGGTAAAAGCCACTGCCGCTCTTCTTCCCAAGCTTACCCTCGGCGACCATACGCCGGAGCAGTTCGGGTGGCTCGAACGCGTCTGAACCGAGCGTTTCTTGGAGGTATTCAGCGATGCCGAGGCGAACGTCGAGGCCCACGAGGTCCGTGAGCTTCAGGGGGCCCATGGGGTGTCGGTAGCCCAGCTCCATAGCGGTGTCGATGTCCTCAGGGCTCGCGACGCCCTCTTGGACCATACGGATGGCCTCCATGCCCAGCACGATGCCCAGACGGGAGGACGCGAATCCAGGAGCGTCCTTCACCACGATCGGTTCTTTGCCGAGTCTGCGCGAAAAAGCCACGGCTGCGTCCCTTGTCGCATCCGACGTCTCGGCACCCCACACCACCTCCACCAGCTTCATGATGTGGACGGGGTTGAAGAAGTGCATGCCGACGACACGAGTCGGATCTGCGACGGCTGACGCGATCTGAGCGATGGAAAGAGATGATGTGTTCGACGCGAGGAGGGCGTGATCCGGAGCCGCGGCGTCCACCTCGGAGAAGATCTTTGCCTTTAGCTCCATCGATTCAGGGGCCGCTTCGACGACGAGATCAGCGCCCGTGACGGCCTCCGCGATCAGGGTCGTTGTCGTCAGGCGGTTGAGGACAGCGTCTCGCTCGTTCTCCGTGACCTTCCCGCGATCGATGCCCTTGTTCAGGTTGCCTTCGATGCGGGCTGCTCCGCTGGCAACGGCCTCGTCGTTGATGTCATAGAGCCGAACTGAGCACCCAGCGGCTGCGCAGACCTGTGCGATGCCGTGGCCCATGGTTCCTGCGCCGAGTACCGCGACCGTGTTGATCTCGCTCATGTGCGCTCCCATAACGTCGCGATGCCCTGACCGACCCCGATACACATCGACGCGAGTCCACGCGATGCTCCTCGGCGTTTCATCTCATGCAGGAGCGTCACAGTGATGCGTGCGCCCGAGCAGCCGACTGGATGGCCCAGTGCGATGGCGCCTCCGTTGACGTTCACCGTCGCAGGGTCGAGTTCCAGCTCGTTCATGCACGGAATGGCCTGCGCGGCGAACGCCTCGTTGAGTTCGGAGATGTCGATGTCGCTGGTGGACCAGCCGGCACGTCCGAGGGCTTTTCGTGTCGCAGGAACAGGCCCAATCCCCATGCGCTGCGGTTCAACGCCTGATACGGCCCCAGACACGATCCGAGCCATGGGCTCCAGGCCCAGTTCACGCCCGCGTTCCGCGGAGACCACTAGGAGGGCTGCAGCCCCATCGTTGATGCCAGATGAGTTGCCGGCAGTCACCGTGCCGTCCTTTTTGAAGACCGGCTGGAGCTTGGCCAACGCTGACTCGGTCGAAGAAGGGCGGGGGTGTTCGTCCGTATCGACGACGACCGGGTCGCCCTTTCGCTGAGGGACACCAACTGGGATGATCTCATCATCGAACCTGCCAGCAGCCACCGCAGCGGCGGCTCGCGCTTGGCTCCCTGCGGCGAACGCATCTTGAGCCTCACGAGTCACACCGAATTCCTCCGCGATGACCTCAGCGGTTTCGCCTAGGCCGATCGTCCATTCGGGGGCGAACGCCGGATTGGGGAAGCGCCAGCCAAGGACTGTGTCGGCGGTCTTCGGGTTCCCCCGGGAGTAGCCCACTTCCGGCTTGAGCATCACGAACGGAGAGCGAGACATGCTCTCCACGCCGCCTGCCACGAAGAGGTCTCCCTGGCCTGCGGCGATCGCGTGACACGCGGACATCACGGCCTGCATTCCGGACCCGCACAGACGGTTGATCGTCTGACCGGGCACGGTCACGGGAAGGCCCGCCCGGAGCAGCGCCATGCGGGCCACGTTCCGGTTGTCTTCGCCTGCCTGATTGATGCACCCCAAGAGCACGTCGTCGATCGCGTCAGGATCGACATCGTTCCGAGCCATGAGCGCTTCAATGGTCAGAGCTGCAAGGTCGTCAGGCCGCACCTTGGCCAACCCACCGCCGTGCCTCCCAATGGGGGTCCGAACACCGTCTACGATCCATGCTTCACGCATCTGCTTGTCCTAGTCGAGCGAAACCCACACGCTCTTCACTTGAGTGTACTTCTCGAGCGCCGATTCGAAACCCAAGTCGCGCCCGAATCCGCTCTTCTTGAATCCACCGAACGGCATTGCAGCGTCATACTGATTGTAGGTGTTCACCCACACGGTGCCCGCCTTGATCGCGGCTGCCACGCGATGAGCCTTCCCAACGTCCCGTGTCCAGACGCCTGCCGCCAGACCATAAATGGTGTCGTTGGCCTTGGCCACGGCGTCCGCTTCGTCTTCGAAGGGGATCACGGCCATCACAGGCCCGAAGATCTCTTCCTGAGCAATGCGCATACCGGGATCGACGTCTGCGAATACCGTGGCAGTCACAAAATTGCCCTTCCCGTCGACGGTCGATCGTTCGCCGCCGGTGAGGAGGCGTGCACCCTCTGCCTTACCCGCATCGACATACTCCATTACACGATCCAGCTGAGCTTCACTGACGATCGCGCCGATGCGAGTCGACTTCTCCATCGGGTCACCGATGGTCATGCGTTCGGCGTTCGACTTCAGAGCTTCGAGGAAGTCATCGTAGACCGACCGTTGTACCAAGACGCGGGAGCCGGCCGCGCACACCTCGCCCTTCCCATAGAAGATGCCCTGGTTTGCTCCCTTCGCCGCGGCTTTCAGGTCCGCGTCGGCGAAGATCACGTTGGGCGACTTACCGCCGAGTTCGAGCGAGATCTTCTTCAGCGTATCGGCCGACTCGCGCATGATGATCTTGCCCACCTCGGTAGACCCCGTGAACGCGATCGCATCCACGCCGGGGTGCCGAACGAGTGCAGCCCCAGCCGTCTCGCCGAAGCCCGGCACGACATTGAGCACGCCTTCAGGGAAGCCGACCTCAGCCGCGAGTTCCGCGAGCCGGAGCACAGTGAGTGGAGTTTCCTCGGCCGGCTTGAGCACCACCGCGTTCCCAGTCGCCAACGCGGGCGCGATTTTCCAGCTCGCCATCAGCAGGGGGAAGTTCCAGGGGGTGATGCACCCGACAACACCGACGGGCTCTCTCAACGTGTAGTTGAGGTGGTTTCCCTTTACCGGGACGGTCGTGCCCTGAACCTTGTCCGCGATGCCCGCGAGGTAGCGGTAGATCTCGACCACGAGCGGTAGGTCGGCGTATCTCGATTCGAAGAACGGCTTCCCGTTGTCCTGCGTCTCGAGCGTCGCGAGTTCATCGATGTTGGCTTCGATCGCATCCGCGAGCTTCCACATCAGATGGGACCGCTTGTGCGGGTTCATGCCGGTCCACTTCGGGTTCGCCATCGCCGCCTGCGCAGCAGCCACCGCTTGATCGATATCAGCGGCATCACCCTCGGCGACATTGGTGATGACTTCACCCGTGGCGGGATTGATCGACTCGAAGGACGCACCGGACGCGGCGTCGGCCCATTCGTTCCCGATCCACAGACGGTTCCGGACGGATGCACTCATTGGTCTTCATCTCATGAATGGAAACGGGGTCCGGCACGTCGTCCGGACCCCGCTCGTTCGTCAGCACAACGTGAGGTCTTACTTCCCCTCGAACTCCGCCGTGCGCTTCTCGATGTAAGCGGAGAGGCCTTCCTTCGCGTCGCTGCTCGCGAAGAGCTGGGCCTGCAACTCGCGCTCGAGCGCGAGGGCCAACTCAAAGGGCAACTCGGCACCGGTCTGGACGGACCTTTTGATGAGCCCGACAGCTTTCGTCGCCTTTCCGGGGGTGCGGAACTGGCCGGCGTATTCCAGGACTTGAGCGAGGAACGAGTCTCTGTCCTCGGACTCGTAGATCTCGTTCACGATCCCAAAGTCATGAGCCTTGTCGAAGCCGTAGACCGACCCTTCGGCCATCATCTGGATCGCGCGGGACTTCCCGACGATGCGGACCAGGCGCTGCGTACCACCCGTACCGGGCAACACGCCGAGCGCGACCTCAGGGAGGCCCACCTTACCCGAGTCCTTCCGAGCGATGCGGATGTCTGCGGCCATTGCGATTTCGAGGCCACCACCCACGGTGTGTCCGTTGAGCGCCGCGATGACGAGCTTCGGAGTCTGCTCGAGGCGGTTGAGCGTCTCGTTGGCGTGCAGACAGAAGCAGTACTTCCAGTCCGGGTCGGCCTCGGCGAGCATCCCGATGTTGGCTCCGGCGCAAAAGAACTTCTCGCCTTTACCGGTGATGACGATGACCTCGACCTCTTTGTCGAAGCGTGCCCGGACAATGCATTCGTCCAGCTGGCGCATCATCTCGTGCGTGTAGGTGTTTGCAGGGGGATCGTCGAGCGTGAAGATCGCGATCTTATCCTGGACTTCGTATTGGACCAGTACCTTCTCGGACATCAGGACTTCCTTGAGATATTGGAGCGTGTGCGACCCGTTTCGGGCCGCCCCGTATACACATTGATTGGAGGGGGTTCCGTGTGAGAGTGGGTCGCGAGAGGGACTTCGGCGACCAGCTGACACAAATTCCTCCAAGAGAACGTTACCCGAGCTCTGCCACGCCGGTCAAGCGAGGGTGGCGGCCCCGGGGCAGGTGGTACGAAGTTCCTCTCGTGACGTCTGGGGATCCGGACGGTATCGGGAAGTATTTCCAGGCATGATCCGTACTTGGGATATGATCCAGATCGTCCGGATCGTCCCGCTGATTTGCCCCGCTCTGGTGAGCCCGGCCTCGACCGATTCGAGCCGAAGGAACTGCGATGAACCGTCGACAAAAGGTGTACGCACTTGTACTGGCCGTGGTCATCGGTCCGCTCGCGACGCCGATGCCCGCTCAGGACCCGGTCACCGTCTATCGCGTGCCCGTGACGGGGGTCATTGAACTAGGGGTCGCTCCTTACATCGAACGTGCGCTTCATGAAGCAGCCGAGATGGGGGCTGTCGCCGTCGTGTTGGACATCGACACGCCGGGCGGACGCGTCGACGCCGCTGAGCGCATTTCGGATGCTCTCGCGGATTCGGAAGTACCTGTCTACGCTCTCGTGAATCGACGGGCGTTTTCCGCAGGTGCGCTGATCGCGCTTTCCACGGACGGCGTGTATATGCGTCCGGGCTCGGTAATGGGCGCCGCTACGCCGGTCGATGGGTCAGGGCAGAAGGCCCCGGAGAAGATCGTCTCGGCCATGCGGAGTGAGATGCGGGCCTTGGCTGAAGCGCGTGGTTTGGATCCTCAAGTCGCGGCCGCAATGGTCGATGAGGACATAGCGATCGAAGGTATCGTCGAAGAAGGAAAGCTCCTTACGCTCACCACGGAGGAGGCCGTCCGGATCGACTACGCGCAGCAGATCGAAGACCTGGACGCACTCCTGGCTCACCTCGGCTACGCGAACGCGACGATCGTCACGACAGAGGTCAACTGGGCGGAGCAGATCGTTCGCTTCTTCTCACACCCGGTCGTTGCGCCCTTCCTGTTGTCTCTTGGCTTCTTAGGGCTGATCGCCGAAATCAAGACGCCGGCCTTCGGGATGGCCGGAGCCGCAGGCCTCTTATCGCTCAGCCTTTTCTTCGGGTCCCACCTCATCGTGGGCCTTGCGGGGTTGGAAGAAATTCTCGTCTTTGCGGGAGGCATCCTCTTCCTTGGATTGGAGATCCTAATCGTTCCCGGTTTCGGTTTGTTCGGGTTGGTGGGTATTTTGGCAGTACTGGGCGGTCTCTACATGAGCCTTCTCGGCTCGGTCCCCACAACGCCGGACTTCACGCAGGCGGGTATGGTACTCACGACATCGGCTTTGCTCATCCTGGTCTCTGTATGGGTCCTCGTGCGCACGCTTCCGCGCAGCTCACGCTTCGCGAAGAGCGGGATCTTCCTCTTCCAACGGACCGACCGCGCGCTTGGGTACGAGTCTGCTGAGGTACGCGCCGATCTCGTTGGCCAAGAAGGGAAGGCCATCACCGACTTGCGGCCGTCCGGTACCGCGCTCTTCGGCGATGAGCGCATCGACGTAGTATCCGAGTCGGAGTGGATTACCGAAGGGACTCCGGTGCGGGTTATCAGCGCCGAGGGGTACCGACACATTGTTAGATCCGTCACCGTCGACAAGCTCGAAGATGCTTGAGGCGGACACACATACAGCTTTGAGGCACCGTCATGGGTAACGAGTTACTCGCGTTCCAAGCATTTCTGATTCTCGCCGGGATTATTGGCGTTTCGGTCGTCTTGTGGGCGATCCCGGTTCGACTATGGATCGAAGCTATTTCGGCCGGTGTGGAGGTCAGTATCGGTACGCTCGTGGGAATGCGTCTGAGAAAGGTCTCGCCGCCTGCCGTGGTGCGGCCGCTCATCACGGCCACCAAGGCTGGCCTGGATCTGGACATCGACGCGCTCGAAGCACACTACATGGCCGGGGGTCGTGTGGATCGCGTCGTCGGCGCGCTGATCTCGGCCGACAAGGCATCTATCGAGTTGGCCTTCAACCAGGCCGCCGCAATCGACCTGGCGGGACGCGATGTCTTTGAAGCCGTTCAGGTGTCGGTCAACCCCAAGGTCATCAACACGCCCAAGGTTGCCGCCATGGCGAAGGACGGCATTCAGTTGATCGCAATCGCGCGTGTCACCGTGCGAGCCAACATCAACCGACTTGTCGGTGGTGCCGGTGAGGAGACCATTCTCGCTCGGGTCGGTGAGGGTATTGTGTCGACGATCGGTTCCGCATCGTCGCATAAGGCCGTGCTGGAGAACCCCGACGCGATTTCCAAGACCGTTCTGGCGAAGGGGCTGGATTCCGGCACCGCGTTCGAGATCCTCTCCATCGATATCGCCGACGTCGACGTCGGGAAGAACATCGGTGCCGAGCTCCAGACGGATCAGGCCGAGGCCGACAAGCGTGTCGCCCAGGCGCGGGCTGAGGAGCGGCGTGCGATGGCCGTGGCGAAGGAGCAAGAGATGAAAGCGCTCGTAGTCGAAATGAACGCCGAGGTCGTGAAAGCCGAGGCTCAGGTGCCGCTCGCGCTCGCCGATGCCTTCCGCTCTGGGAACCTGGGTGTCATGGACTACATGAAGTACCACAACGTCCAGGCTGATACCGCGATGAGGCAGGCGATCGCGGGTTCGGACGATTCACCGGTCGAGGATCTTGAGTAGGGAAGCCGCCGCATGGATGAGCTGATCTTCTTCGGCGTGATCATCGCCTTTTCGATCCTGGATTCGATCCTTCGTGGAAAGAAGAAAAGGCAGAAGGGCTCAGACGGTCTTCCCGTCCCAGAAGCGCAGGAATGGGAGCCGGCCGAGGTCGAGGCGTACCTGCCTACGTACGATGAAGAGCCGTCGTACGATGATGAGCAGCGCGTGAGCGGACTCGAAGCGCTTCAGCAGCACGCTGAACCGACGCCACGGTCACCGGGGGTCGCCATTCCCAAGGACATCTGGGAGGAGATCACTGCTTTGGCCGGTGGGCGTTTGCCCGTCGAACAGGCTTCGGAGCCTTCGGTCACTCTACCGGTTGTGGTGGAGCCCGAGCTGCCGGTCGACCCGCGTGAGGCGGAACGGGCGCTGAGACGGGCGCCTCGGGAGTTGCCGGTCCGCCGGGCGGAGAGGGCCGTTGGGCGGACCGGAGAGCACCGTGTGCACACTTCGCACAGGGGATATGGATCCGATCCATCTACCCGGGCGCCGTCGGAACAGGACGACTTAGGTGCGCACGCCGAGACGCTGAGCCGGGATGCGGCGAGCGCCCGTGCCCTCTTGAACAGCCATGACAAGCACTCGCTTCGCCAGGCAATCATCTTGCAAGAACTGCTGGGGCCACCCGCGGCCTACCGCGAGTAGCCCCAGGCGGGGTGGCTACATCTCGCCGCGCGCCATCTTCCTGAGCACCGTCTGTAGGATCCCACCGTTGGTGTAGTACTCGACGTCAACATCGGAATCGAGGCGCACTTTGGCTTGGAACGTCGTCTCTGTTCCGTCTTCGGCTGTTGCTACGACAGCAACGCTGCAGCCTGGCTCGAGGCCGTCCGCTACTCCAGAGATATCGAAGGTCTCGCGTCCTGAGAGACCCAACGAGTCGGCGGTCTGGCCGTCCGAGTACTCGAGCGGAAGAACACCCATGCCTACCAGGTTGCTCCGGTGGATACGCTCGAAGCTCTCTGCGATCACTGCCTTCACGCCGAGCAGGATCGTGCCCTTTGCGGCCCAGTCACGCGATGACCCCGTGCCGTACTCCTGGCCTGCCAGGACGACGAGCGGTGTGCCCGCTTCCTGATAACGCATGGACGCGTCGTAGATGGGGATCTCTTCGCCGGTTGGGAAGTGCATCGTGTAGCCGCCCTCCGTGCCATTCAATAGGAGGTTTTTGATGCGGACGTTCCCGAACGTGCCTCGCATCATGACTTCGTGGTTCCCTCGACGAGAGCCGAAGGTGTTGAAGTCCTTCACTTCCACGCCGTGCTCGCGCAGGTACGTCCCCGCGGGTTCGGCCTTGGGAATCGCACCGGCCGGTGAGATGTGGTCTGTCGTGACAGACTGGCCCATCATCGCGAGGACTCGGGCACCCTTCACGTCCTGCAGTGCCGGTACGTCGAGCGACATGCCTTCAAAGAAAGGAGGGTTCCGGACGTACGTGGAGTCCGGATCCCACTCGTAGAGGCTGCTCTCTTCTGGCAGCGGCAATGCCTGCCAGTTCTCGTCGCCGGTCGAGACGACGCTGTAGCGCTCAGTGAACATTTCCGGCTTGAGCGCGGATGCGACCGTCTCCTTTACCTCAGCTGGCGTTGGCCAGATGTCGGCGAGGAATACCGGTTCGCCGTCCGTGCCGTGACCGAGTGGTTCGTTGTAAAGGTCGATATCCATCCGACCAGCGATCGCATAGGCGACTACGAGTCCTGGCGAGGCCAGGTAGTTGGCGCGCACCAGCGGGTGAATGCGGGCTTCGAAGTTCCGATTCCCGCTCAGCACGGAGGACACAACGAGACCATTGGCTTCGATGGCTTCGTGGATCTTCTCCGGAAGCGGGCCGCTGTTTCCGATGCACGTCATGCAGCCGTAGCCGACGACGTGGAAGCGGAGCTTCTCGAGGTAGGGCAGCAGTCCTGCC
>Ga0114996_10000136_pt1 | contig 97615 bp, 86 predicted proteins | sample ArcticOcean_MG_C_4_FD_87039 | JGI IMG/M metagenome (GOLD analysis project Ga0114996, IMG submission 87039) | Marine microbial communities from western Arctic Ocean - ArcticOcean_MG_CB4_134 | ecosystem: Environmental > Aquatic > Marine > Oceanic | place: Arctic Ocean: Canada Basin | collected...
GCCCGTCATAACCATCCAATACCACTCCGAAGCCTCGCCCGGCCCCCTCGACAACGAGTACATCTTCGACGAGTTCATCGGCATGGTGGGGGCGAAGTGACTGCAACGCTGACGCCGGCGCTTAACGTCATCCCGAGACGCGACGAAGTTCGCGAAGGATCTCTCTCATCCCTCAGCGACGAATGAACACCTCTACGAGAGATTCTTCGCCTCCGCTCAGAACAACGTGTTTCCGGCAGGAATAATGATGAAGGACAGTAATTGACCCCTGAGAAACCAAAGAAAGTGCTCGTCATCGGCAGCGGGCCGATCGTGATCGGCCAGGCGGCCGAGTTCGACTACGCCGGTACGCAAGCGTGCAAGTCCCTCCGCGAGGAGGGAGTGTCCGTCGTGCTGGTCAACTCCAACCCCGCGACAATCATGACCGACGCCGATGTGGCAGACGCGGTCTACATAGAGCCCCTGACCGTCCCGGTAATCGAGCGAATCATCGCCAAGGAGCGCCCCGATGGGCTGCTGGCGACTCTGGGCGGCCAGACGGGCCTGAACCTGGCGGTGGACCTCTACGAGGCGGGTGTGCTCGACAAGTACAACGTGCGCCTGCTCGGTACGCCCATCGAAAGCATCAAGAAAGCTGAGGACCGCGATTTGTTCCGCGCATTGCTGCTGGAGCTTGGCGAGCCAACGCCACCCAGCGAGGTCGTGAATACGTTGGAGGAGGCGATCGTGGTGGGCGAGCGCATCGGCTTGCCACTGGTGGTGCGCCCCGCCTACACGCTGGGCGGTACGGGGGGCGGATTCGCGTACACCATGGACGAGCTGCGCGAGGTCGCGGCGTCCGGCCTGGCGGCGAGTCCGATCTCGCAGGTGCTACTGGAACGCTCGCTGCGTGGCTGGCGCGAGGTCGAGTACGAGGTTATGCGTGACTCAGCAGACACGTGCATCACTATTTGCAACATGGAGAACTTCGACGCGATGGGAGTCCACACGGGCGACTCCATTGTCATCGCGCCCAGCCAGACTCTGTCTGACAAGGAGTACCAGATGCTCCGCTCCGCGAGCCAGCGCATCATCCGTGCGCTGGGTATCGAAGGCGGATGCAACATCCAATTCGGCCTCGCACCATCGCCAACCATCGGCGACAGCCTTCCTGGTGGCTCGCCGAAGCCCATGTCGTACGTTGTCATCGAGGTCAATCCCCGCGTCAGCCGGTCATCGGCGCTGGCGTCGAAGGCGACCGGCTACCCAATCGCTCGCGTAGCGGCCAAGATTGCGGTGGGCAAGCGCTTAGACGAGATACCGAACGCGGTTACCCAGAAGACAATGGCCGCGTTCGAACCGGCGCTGGACTATTGCGTCATCAAGATCCCGCGCTGGCCGTTCGATAAGTTCGCCACCGGTGATCGAGTGATCGGCACGCAGATGAAGGCGACGGGCGAGGTCATGGCCATCGATCGTGGCTTCGAGGCGGCGCTGCAGAAAGCGGTGCGCTCTCTGGAGATCGGCGGGCATTCATTGCACTGGGAAGACCCGGAGTGGCAGAGCCAGGCCGGCACCGACCACCTGCCCCTTGCGCAGCCAACAGACGTTCGCCTATGGGCGATGATGACTGCGTTACGCAGAGGAATCGACGTCTACGAACTGTCGCGGATCACGCAGGTAGATGCATGGTTCATCGAAGGTCTGGCCCGTATCGTGGCGATGGAGCACCGGATCGCCAGCGAGGATCTCTCGCCTGATCTGCTATGGCAGGCGAAGCGCCTGGGCATGCCGGACGAGACCATTGCCCTCCTGACGTCGCGCACCCAGGAAGAGGTTCGCGTATTGCGTCAGGGGCTCAACATCACGCCGGTCTACAAAATGGTGGACACCTGCGCGGCGGAGTTCGAGGCAGTTACCCCGTACTTCTACTCCTGCTACGACCAAGAGAACGAGGCGACTCCGCTACCCGCACCGCGAGCGTTGGTCATCGGCAGCGGTCCGATACGCATCGGCCAGGGCATCGAATTCGACTATTGCTCCGTGCACGCGGCGTGGGCACTCGACGGCGGTGGAGTGAAGTCCATCATGGTGAACTCCAACCCTGAGACGGTGTCCACGGACTTCGACACGTCCGACCGTCTGTACTTCGAGCCGCTGGACGAAGAGGCTGTTCGCGACATCATCGAGAACGAGGCGCTTCCCGGTAAGAATGGCCCGGACTATCCGGCGAGCGTCGTGCAGTTCGGTGGGCAAACCGCGATCAATCTCAGCCAGGCGCTAGGCAACGCCGGGCTACCCATCCTAGGATCGTCAGCTGACGCCATCGACATCGCATCGGACCGCGAGCGTTTCGGCGAGCTAATGGGCAAGCTTGGCGTCCCGCAACCGCCAGGGACAACCGTGGCCACCCTTGAGGAAGGCCTGGAGGCAATCAAGCGACTGGGCTTCCCCGTGGTCGTTCGCCCCAGCTACGTGCTTGGCGGACGCGCCATGGAGATTGTCGATAATGTCACCGAGTTCGTGCGTTACCTGACACGGGCTGTCGAAGCGGCGCCGGGCCGGCCGGTCCTGGTTGATCGCTACTTCGAAGGCCGCGAGGTCGAGGTGGACGCGGTGGTCGATGGCGACGAGGTGCTGATCCCCGGGATCATGGAGCACATCGAGCGCGCCGGGGTTCACTCCGGCGATTCGATGGCCGTCTACCCACCAGTCAGCCTCACGGACGTGGAGCGCGAAACGCTCGTGGACTACACGACGCGCATCGGGCTCGCGCTGGGCGTGCGCGGGCTGATGAACATCCAGTACGTGATCATCAACCAATCCAAGCCGTACGGCCTCACCGTTCCCGCAGACCACGGCAGCAGCTCGGTGTACATCATCGAGGTGAACCCACGGTCCAGCAGGACCGTACCGTTCATCTCCAAAGTAACAGGGATACCAATGGTCAAACTCGCCACCAACGTGATGCTCGGCCGCACACTAAGTGACCAAGGTTACGAGGGCGGGGTGCAACCGGAGCCCCCGATGGTAAGCGTGAAGGCACCGGTCTTCTCCATGTCTAAGCTAACGGGTGTCGACACCTACCTGGGCCCCGAAATGAAATCGACGGGCGAGGTGATGGGCATCGATACAAACCTAGAGGCGGCGGTGGCGAAAGCGCTGATCGCCGCGAGTCTCATGCTGCCGCAGTCGGGGTCGCTCTTGGTCACGATCGCCGACCGCGACAAAGCTGAGGCAGTGCCCTGGCTGAAAATACTGGGCGGGATGGATTACCAGCTTTACGCGACCGAGGGCACGGCTGCCCTGATGCGCGGGCTCGGCCTCGACGTTACGGAGATCAACAAAGCTGAAGAGGATGAGCCGAACGCCTACTCGATTGTGGTCGACGGCACGGTGGATGCGGTCGTAAACACGGTGGAAGAGGTCGCAGCCGCACGACGCGACGGCTTCGAGATTAGGCGGGCCGCAACGGAACGCCGGATCCCTTGCTATACGTCCATGGACACGGTGCGCGCGGCAGTCGAGGCGCTGGCTGGTGGCTCCCGCGACTACCACGTGGCAACAACGACGGCATATGTAAGGGGTGAGGTTGAATAGGGCGAGTAGATTAGACTACGTCGCGGGCGCACAGGGCCCAACGGAGAGAACGTGGTAGAAGAGAACCTTTCTACGCCCCCAGAGAACGCACCGCAGGACGGCGATCCAGGATCGCCGACATCCCCCAGGCGTCGTAGGCGCGCCAGGCCAGACGCTGCAACCGACGCGTCGTCCGCAGCCGACGAGGCCCCACGACGCACGACGCGACGTCGGGGAACGACCGCTGCATCAGCGGACGTTCCCCCTGAAATAGGCGGAACAGGCGCCCCTGCCGCACCTGAGACACCCAGCGAACCCAGGCCCACCATTACGCAGCGTCGACGCACAGCCAAAGCGGCCGCAGCCGAGGTGGCCAGCGACACGCCCACGGTCGCCCCTCCCAGCGACGAGGCTCCCAGGCCCGCGCGACGCCGTCGCAAGCCTGCGGCAACGACTGCCGACGAGTCCGCGCCCGCCGAAGTCAGATTTATCCCCCTCGCAGATGACTTAGCCCCCAAGCCAGCGCCACGCCGACGTCGCTCCACGAAACCAGCTGCGGACGCTGCCAGCCCGAACGACGACGCGCCCATGTTGGAGCAGGCCGCCCTTGAGCCCGTGACTGCCGACGTGGGCGAGGACAAGCCCGTCCCGACGAGGCGACGGCGTCGCAAGCCAACAGCCACCTCTGAGGTAACAGATGTATCGGCTGAGATCTCACCAGAAACCGTCCCCATGGCGAACGGCCCCACATTGGAATCCGACACTATGGCACCGCAAACCAACGTAACCCCCGAGGCTACTGGCGAGCCGACAGCAGAGGGCGAAGGCGTTGCGCCACGTCGTCGTCGCAGGGGTCATCGTGGAGGAGTGGGCCGTCGCAGGCAGACCGCTGAGCAAGCGGTCGCCGACATCCCGCCAATCACGGCCCCCCCAGTCCCCGAACCCCGTCCCATAGACGGTCGTATCGCGGACGAATGGACCCGTGGTGATCGCGCGCCGGTCGCATCGCTAAACGTCTCGCAAGAAGTCGATGACTGGGATGCTGCCGACGTAAAGAGTGACGATGACGACGACGAAGCCCACGCTGAGCAGAGGCGCGAACGGCGTCGCCCAGCACGGAACCTGGCCGAGATCGACGCGACTCCATCCAAGACGCCAGATCTCTCGTTCATGCACCCCAGCGAACGCGAGTTCGCGAACCTACTCGACTACTACCAGATTAAATTCCTCTACGAACCGCGATCCTTCCCACTGCGGTGGGATGGCAATCGCGTAGTAGAGATGCACACGCCCGACTTCTACTTGCCAGAGTACGACCAGTACTTCGAGCTAACGACGATGAAGCAGAGTTTGGTGACGCAGAAGAACCGGAAGCTGCGCCACGTACAAGAACTCTACCCGGAGATCAACATTCAGTTGCTCTATCGGCGCGATCTGATGCGACTGATGGGTAAGTACGGTTTCGGCCCCCTGTCTGACGTCGATGTCACAGGGACCGAACGAGTCCTATTCAGCGAAGAGCAAGTGCAGCAACGCGTGCGCGAGCTTGGCAAGCAGATTGCCCAAGACTACGCGGGGCAGGAGCCGGTTCTCATCGGTGTGCTTCGTGGTGTGGTGGTCTTCATGGCCGACCTCATGCGCAACATCGACCTGCCCCTGCAGATCGAGTTCATGGAGATTTCGCACTACGGTGAAGAGCGCGAAGAGGCCATCGAGGTCCTGCGCGACGTAGGTACTGACATCCAGGGCAGGCCAGTGATCGTCATCGAAGACATCGTGGACACGGGCCTGACGCTACGCTACTTGCTTGAGCACCTCCAGGCCAAGAAGCCGTCGAGCGTGAAGGTCTGCTGCCTGCTGGACAAGTCGGTGCGACGCATGGCACAGGTACCGCTGGGCTATGTTGGGTTCCAGATTCCTGACGAGTTTGTCATCGGCTACGGGCTCGACTACGGCGGGCGCTACCGCAACCTTCCCCACATCGGCATCCTAACGCCCCAGGAGCCGAAAGCCGTCGCACAGCGATAAGCAACGCACGGTTGTCCACACGTACCCGTTAGGCTAAGCTCGTCTCTATACTTACTCTTATAAGGAGAGTGGCGCCATGGTCATGCAAGGTACGGACATGAAGATTGCCGAGACCCCCACGGAGGGTCTGACCGATCACCAGGTCCCCGACGCGTATCAGCAGTGGCTGGACGACGAGGGAGTGTTGGTTCACAAGCAATTCTACTTCCCCAACATCAAGGAGATTGAGGTAGGACCCTGGGAGCGCAAGGGCGGCAAGGGCGCGGTTATCCACATCGACAACCGCCACATGCCCAACGACTGCCATGTCGTTGAGATCAACCCGGGCGGCAAGTCGGAGCCGGAACACCACATGTACGAGACGAATTTCTACATCGTGTCCGGTCGCGGGGCCACGACGGTGTGGGTGGACGAAAAGAACAAGCACACGTTCGAATGGAAAGAGGGCAGCCTGTTCGTGGTGCCGCTGAACGCGTGGTATCAGCACTTCAACGGCTCCGGCGACGAGCCCGCCCGCTACCTGTGCACGACCAACGCGCCGCCGATGATGCGCCTCTTCCGCGACAACGACTTCATGTTCAACAACGACCACATGTTCAAGGGTCGTTACTCGGGTGAAGAAGACGCCTTTAGCGGCAGCGGCCAGCTGTACAACAAGCGCATCTGGGAGTCCAACTTCGTCCCGAACGCTCCTGACATGGCCCTCTACGGCTGGAAGGAGCGTGGCGCAGGGGGCATCAACGCGATGCTTTCCATGGGCCAGAACAACATGGGTAACCACATCTCTGAGTTCCCCATAGGCACGTACAAGAAGGCCCATCGTCACGGCCCAGGAGCCCACCTTGTGCTCCTGAGCGGTGACTCAGGCTACTCGCTGATCTGGACCAAGGAAGACCGGTCCGACATGATCAAGTGCGATTGGCAGGTCGGCACCATGGTGATCGTCCCCAGCGACGGCACCTTCCACCAGCACTTCAACTCCGGCACGAAGCGCGCTCGCTACATGGCCCTCCGGTCAGGCGACGGTGGATTCAACGACCCTACCGCTCCTTGGAAGGGCGCCGGTGACTCCATCTCCGAAGGTGGCTGGCAGGTCGAATACTCCGACGAGGAACGCGAGATCCACGAGATCTTCGAGGCTGAGCTCGCCAAGAAGGGCGCCCAGTGCAACATGAAAGCGTTCATCCCCTACTGCACCGGTGTCGAAGGCGTCACCAGCGAGCGCGAGACGTAGGCAACAGCCTAGCAACGCGATCGCTAGAGGCGGGGCACTGAGTGCCCCGCCTCTTTGTCGTTCAGGGACGAGGGCGTCAGCCACGGTGTGAGTCCGGAATCGGCGGCACTGCGCAAGCAATGAGTGGGTGGGCACAACCGATCTTGGGTCTCCAGGGTAACCGATGAGAGAAAAGTCGCGCGCAGGGAGGCGTCGCACGTTAGCAACGTCCGTTTGACCGTTGCCGCTTTTCGCTGAATCAGGTAGGCTCCCCAAAGGATCTCAGCATTCGTTTATTCATCAGAGGAGAGTTGCCATGGTAATGAAGGGCACCGACATGAAGATTGCGGACACGCCGTCAGAAGGTCTGACGGATTTCCGCATCCCTGACGCTTACGAAAACTGGTTGGAGGAGGAAGGCGTCCTTGTACACGAGACGTTCTACATCCCTGACATGCACGAAATTGAAGTTGGCCCTTGGGAGCGCAAGGGTGGCAAAGGCGCTGTTGTCCACATCGACAACAACAACATGCCCAATGACCTCCACGTGGTCGACATTGACCCCGGTGGAAAGTCCGAGCCTGAACACCACATGTACGAGATTAATTTCTACATCGTGTCCGGTCGCGGCGCTACCACCGTTTGGATGGACGAGAAGAACAAACAGACCTTCGAGTGGGGCGCAGGTGCCTTGTTCACCGTGCCCCTGAACGCTTGGTACCAGCACTTCAACGGAACGGGCGACGAGAAAGTCCGCTACATCGCGACCACCAACGCGCCGCCGATGATGCGGCTGTTCCGTGACGAGAACTTCATGTTCAACTGCCCCACGATGCTGGAGTCCCGCTACTCCGGTGGTGAGGACTACTTCTCGGGCAGCGGAACGCTCTACAACAAGCGCATCTGGGAGACCAACTTCATCCCGAACGCCCCCGACATGGCCCTCTACGGTTGGAAGGAGCGCGGCGCAGGTGGCATCAACGCCATGTTGAACATGGGCAAAAATGACATGGGCAACCACATCTCTGAGTTCCCCATCGGCACTTACAAAAAAGCCCACCGCCACGGCCCCGGCGCCCACCTTGTATTACTGAGTGGTGACTCGGGCTTCTCCCTCCTCTGGACGAAGGAAGACCGCTCTGACATGCAAAAGTGTGACTGGAAGATCGGCTCGATCGTGATCATCCCGGGCGACGGCACCTTCCACCAGCACTTCAACTCCGGCACGAAGCGCGCCCGGTACATGGCGCTCCGCAGCGGTAACGGTGGATTCATCGCCCCCAACCAGCGCCAATCAGCCGACGTCAGCATCAAAGACGGCGGCATTCAGGTCGAGTACACCGACGAGGACGTCGAAATTCACGAGATCTTTGAGGCCGAGCTCGCCAAGAGCGGTGCCCGGTGCAACATGAAGGCGTTCATCCCCTACTGCACCGGTGTCGAAGGCGTCACCGAAGAACGCAACACCTAGGTCTCACCCTAGCCACACGATAGCAAGAGACGGGGCACTTAGTGCCCCGTCTCTTTTTGCGAGGAGCCCAAAAGCCCCCTCCAGGGCCTAGTGCTGGCCATGACCGCCCCAAATCTGGAATCCATCGCATTGCGCAAGTGACGATAGGGGCCGGGCGGGTGGGCACATCCACGTCAATGGGCCGACATCATGCGCGGTAGCGCCCAGTCTGCGTTCGGTGCTGCAAAGCGACAGCCACAAGGCGCTCACGTACCAGCCCGCCCGAGTGCCGGGCTGGTACGTGAGCACACATTCAGGTAGGCTCCGCTTACTAAGCTCCGGAGGTACGTTCGTTATGGCAACCGATACCGAAGACCGAGAGATTCTCAGGGCGAAAGCCCCCGACCAGCCTCTACAGGACTACGCGGTCGAAGACCCCTACCTGGAGTGGGTTAAGCGCGAAGGCCCTCGCTACATCGTCGACTTCGCATTCGAGGATCTGAACACGCTGGAGCTCGCTCCTTGGGAAGCCAAGGGCGGTAGTGGCGCGATCATCAACATCCCCAACAACACGATCCCTAACGACGCGCAAGTCGTCGAAATCAACCCTGGTGCCAAGTCGGAGCCCGTCCACCACATGTACGAGACCCAGATCTACGTATTGTCGGGCCGCGGCGCGACCAGCCTCTGGGTGGACGAGAACCACAAGCGCACTTTTGAGTGGCACGAGGGGAGCCTGTTTTCGATCCCCCTCAACGCGTGGTACCAGTTCTTCAACGCCAGCGGCACCGAAGCTGCCCGCTACGTCGCCGTCACCAGCGCGCCGCCGCTCATGCGGCTGTACCGCGACGACGATTTCATGTTCAACAATACTCATGTATTCAAGAGCCGCTACACGTCGGGCGACGACATGTTCAGCGGCAACGGCACCCTCTACACCAAGCGCATCTGGGAGTCGAACTTCATCCCGAACGCACCTGACATGCCGCTACAAGGCTGGGCGGCTCGTGGCGCGGGCGGCATCAACACCGCGTTGGAGATGGCAAAGAACAGCATCAATGCGCACATCTCGGAGTTCCCCGTGGGCACCTACAAGAAGGGCCACCGCCATGGACCTGGCGCCCACTTGGTCCTGCTCAGCGGCGATTCGGGTTTCTCCCTGATGTGGACCAAGGAAGACCGCTCGGACATGGTCAAGGCCAACTGGAAGAAGAACGGTATGGTGATTGTGCCCGGCGACGGCACGTTCCACCAGCACTTCAACACCGGCTCGAAGCGGGCCCGCTATCTCGCGCTGAAGCAGGGTGAGCACGGCCTGGTCCCCCCTTACGGTGGCATCCGCCCCGGTGCAGACGTCAGCATGAAGGACGGAGGCCGTCAGATCGAGTACGAAGACGAGGCTCGCGAGATCCACGAGATCTTCGAGGCTGAACTGGCCCAGCGCGGCGCTGTCTGCCGCATGAAAGCGTTCATCCCCTACTGCACTGGTGAGATGGGACCCATCAACCAGAGTGACACCTAAGTTTTTATGTACAATCGCTCGAAACACCGAAATGGAGGCCACACGTAATGGTTGACCTAAGAGAGGCCGAACTCCCCGATAAGATGGATACGTGGGAGGCCAACGATCCCTACTTGGACTGGATTGCAAACGAAGGCATCAAACGGATCGTTGATTACAAGTTTGAAGACTTGGATGAAGTTGAGCTGGGAGACTGGGAGCGCAAGGGCGGCAAAGGCGCCGTCATCAACATCCCAAGCGGCTCCCTCCCCAACGACTGCCACCTGATCGAGATCAAGCCGGGCGGGAAGTCGGAGCCCGAGCACCACATGTACGAAGAGGTGATGTACGTCGTCTCCGGTCGCGGCGCGACCAGCGTGTGGCACGACGACGGCCAGAAGTCCACGTTCGAGTGGGCCGCTGGCAGCCTCGTCGTGATCCCTCTGAACTCGACCTACCAGCACTTCAACGGCTCAGGAGCCGATCACGCACGCTACCTGTCCATGACCAACGCACCACCCGTCATGCGCATGTTCAAGAGCGCTGATTTCATCTTCAACAACCCTTACCAGTTCAACGATCGGTTCTCGGGCGACAACGAGGACTACTTCAACGGCCAGGGCACGCTGTATAGGCGCAAGGGCAGCAAGTTCGGCACCATGTGGAAGACGAACTTCGTCCCCAACGCTGACGTCATGAAGCTGTGGCAGTACCGGGACCGTGGTGCAGGTGGAATCAACACCCACTTCGACCTGGCCGGTAACGTCACAGGCACCCACATCTCAGAATTCCCGGTAGGCACGTACAAGAAGGGCCACCGCCACGGGCCTGGCGCCCACCTCGTGATCCTGGGTGGCGTGGGCTTCTCCATGCTGTGGTGGGACAACGAGAAGAAGGAATACGAGGTCGCACCTTGGAAGAAGGGCGGCATGGTCATCGTCCCGGCAGACGCCACTTACCACCAGCATTTCAACACCGGTCAAGAGCCTGCGCGGTACCTCGCGCTTCGATCCGGCGATGGCCAGCCCAGCGGATGGGGTGAATCCAACGTCAGCATCAAAGAAGGCGGGATGCAGATTGAGTACGAAGACGAAGACGTCGAGATTCACAGGATCTTCGAGGCGCAGCTCGCCGAGCACGGCGCGCCTTGCCGCATGAAGGCATTCATCCCCCATTGCACGGGCGAGGTCGGCCCGACCAGCGAGCGCGACACTTAGCCGTCAGTATCTAGTTGGACCTGCAGATAAGAGCGCCCTCCGTCCGGAGGGCGCTCTTATGAACGCCATGGAGGAATCACGATGACCACCAACGACGCTGACATCATCCGAGCCAAGGAACCCACGGAAGCCCTGCAGGACTTCTCCATCGCAGACCCATACATCGATTGGATTGAGCGGGAAGGCGTGCCCCTGATCGTCGATTTCGCGTTCGAAGATCTGAATACGCTGGAGCTCGGCCCATGGGAGCGGAAAGGTGGCAAGGGCGCCATCATCAACATCCCCAACGATGAGATCCCAAACGACTCCCAAGTTGTGGAGATCAGCCCAGGAGGCAAGTCAGCGCCCGAGCACCACATGTACGAGACGCAGATCTACGTGTTGTCCGGCCGTGGCGCCACCAGCATCTGGAACGACGAGAAAGAGAAGGCCACGTTCGAGTGGCACGCGGGCAGCTTGTTCGCGATCCCGCTGAACGCTTGGTATCAGTTCTTCAACGGCAGTGGCAGCGAGCCAGCACGTTACATCGCAGTGACCAGCGCACCGCCCCTCATGCGGCTCTACCGCAACGACGACTTCATTTTCAACAACCCCTACGTCTTCGGTGAGCGTCTCGCGGCCAACGAGGATTCCTACAGCGGCACGGGCACGCTCTACAACAAGCGCGTATGGGAATCGAATTTCGTTCCCAACGCACCCGACATGCCTCTGTACGGCTGGAAGGAGCGCGGCGCGGGCGGCGTGAACGCGATGCTGGAGATGGCTAAGAACAGCCTCAATCTGCACATCTCTGAATTCCCCGTGGGAACGTACAAGAAAGCCCACAAGCACGGCCCTGGCGCCCACCTGATCCTCCTCAGCGGTGACGCCGGCTACTCACTCCTCTGGCAGAACGACGACCGCTCCGACACGGTGCGCGCCGACTGGAAGGCGGGCGCAATGGTTATCGTGCCCGGAGCAGGGACGGTCCACCAGCACTTCAACTCAGGCACGCGCCGCGCACGCTACCTGGCGATGAAGGCGGGCAGCCATGGCCTCGTGCGGCCCTACGGCGGATCCTACGGAACGGGCTCCAAGTCCATGAAGGACGGCGGCGCCCAGATTGAGTACGAGGACGAGGAGCGCGAGATTCACACGCTATTCGAAGCCGAGCTCGCCAAAGTGGGCGCCACGTGCAACATGAAGGCATTCATTCCCTGGTGCACAGGCGAGGCCGGCGTCACCAGCGAGCGCGACACCTAGCAGGGGCGAGCTAGGCCCTCGCACGGCCAAGTGCTGCCGCTTGGCGGTACTGACACACGACATGTACGGAATACACCCTGAATCGTCACGGGGAGCATTCTCTCATCCTGGCCCTCTGGAAGAGGACTGAAGAGAGAGTCCCTTACGTCCGCCTACCCTCACGGCAGATCTCCCGCAACACGCACTCGCCGCAGCGAGGCTCGCGCTTACGGCAAATGCCCTTCGAGTGCTCATCGAGTAGCGCGTGGTACTCATTGAACAGGCGCGCGTCCTTGGGAAGATTGTCCTCGAACAGCGCCTGGTAGTCTTCGTAGCGCTTGCGGCGCGGAGCGATGCCTATGCGGTCAACCATGCGCACCGTGTAGCTGTCCATAACGAACGTCGGCAGATCCGCGACGTAGAGCACGATATCGTCGGCGGTCTCTGGGCCGATGCCGTAGACCCCCAGCAGTTCGGCGCGCAGCTCCTTGGCGTCACGCGCTCGCCAGCGGTCGGTGTCGTCATCGTAGAACGCAAGGTGCTCGGCGATGGCCTTCAGCTTGCGCGCTTTGCTGTTGAAGTAACCACTGGGCCGAATCACCTCCGCAAGCTCCGCGTCAGGGATTGCCCGGACGGCAGCAGGCGTCATGAGCTCGGCAGCGCGCAGGTTCGCGAACGCTTTATCCACGTTGACCCACGACGTGTTCTGCGTCAGGATCGCGCCGACGATCGTCTCGAACGGACCATCGCTCGGCCACCAGCCCTGTGGGCCATAGGTGCCAAACAAGCGGTCATAGATGTCCATGAGCAGGCGAGCCTTGGCTGGCGATCGAGTCACGCGAACACTCCTGGGCTGATTTCAATCGGCACAAGCCCCACAGGCATCGTACCTTGCGGCGTGGTCACGCAGGCGATGGCATATGCCTCAACGCCCTCGTCGACAACGCGCACGAGAGTCTCCGTGAAGGCAGGGTCCGCCTCCGCGAACGGACGCAGCACGCGCACGTCGTCACGCTGCACAACGAAACACACGGCGGCTCGGTGGCCTTCGGCCGCTGCGGCGCGCAGCTCCAGGAGGTGGCGAGCGCCTCGGGCGGTCGGAGCGTCGGGGAACATGGCGATGCCGTCCTCGACGAGGTTCACGGACTTGGCCTCCACATACGCGAACTCGGACGTGCCGTTCGCCGAATCCGAGAACAGCAGGTCCAGCCGGCTTTCACCGTAGCGCACCTCGCGCCGAACGGTGGTGTAATCCGCGAACGCTGGCAGCACGCCGGTGCGCCACGCATCGACGACCATCGACGGCGGGATGCGCGAGTCGACGCCCACCCAGCGACCAGCGTAACGCACGGCAAGCAGGTCGTACGCGGTGCGGCGCGTACGACCTTCTGGCGCGGGGCGCAGGAGCACATCGATCCCAGGGACCATCAGCTCATGCATACGCCCTGAGTTCGGGACGTGTGCCAGTGCTGCACCGCCAGCGACGAGCACGTCCGCGGCGAACCTATTGCGGCGCCGAATCAGGATTCCAAACACGGACTCAGTCATGGATCAGCTTGATCCTCCTTGGATAACGCCGGACATATTCCCTTCAGTGTCCTTGCGACAGGAGTGTTGCCGATTCCCGGGATCTCGTTGGGACCGTGCGCCAGCGCGCCGCCCGCTGCGATGACCTTCGCGATGGTCTCATCCAGCGAGGTCGCATCGACCGTGCTGATGGCGAGCTCGTCGAAGTGCCGCACCATCATGCCCCCGTTAATCCCTGGTTCATCCTAGGACCCAATGGTCACGAGAAAGTACTCTCCCATCCCGTCGGGCTTCTGCGTCGCCCAACCGAGGGCCGCCTCGTAGAAGGCCGCTGCGCGCTCCGGATCGTCAGCAAGAATCTCGAAATGCACCACTCTCGCCAGGCTGATTCTCCTCTGTCGACGTGTCGTTCCACAACCGCCACGATATCACCGAACGCCCTGCTAAACTTGGCCCGTGAGCAACTTTACCGACAGACTAGAGGCCGCAGCGACCCGAAATCAGAGCCTGGTGTGCGTCGGGCTGGATCCATGGCCGCCCTCGATGCCCATTGATGACTTTGCGGCCTTCACCAAGGCCATCATCGAAGCCACTTGCGATCTGGTGTGCGCCTACAAGCCCAACTACGCGTTCTTCGAGGCAGAGGGCCTGGACGGTCTGCGCGCGCTGGACGCCACGATGAAAACGGTACCTAGCGACGTGCCCGTGATTCTCGACGCCAAACGTGGCGACATTGGCAGCACCGCTACCGCGTACGCCAAAGCCGCATTCGAGGTCTGGGGCGCCGACGCCGTGACTCTCAACCCCTACATGGGAAGTGACAGCATCGAGCCTTTCCTCGCCTACGAGGATCGCGGCGTGTTCATCCTCACCCGAACGTCGAATCCCGGCGGGGCCGATTTCGAGGAGCTCCCTATCGCCTACGACGAAGGCGTCGCCAGCGCACATACCGGCCGGTCCCGCCCGCTGTACGAACACGTCACGGAGCACGCCGTCAAGTGGAACACGCACGGCAACATCGGCCTTGTCGTCGGCGCTACAGCTCCAGACGAGCTGAAGCGCATTCGCAGCATCGCCCCTACCATGCCCATTCTGATCCCCGGCATCGGCACCCAGGGTGGCGACCTCGAAGCGTCGATCCGCAACGGGGTCAACGCCGACGGTCTCGGCGCCATCATCAACTCATCACGAGGCATCATCTTCGCGTCGAAAGGCCCCGACTTCCCCGACGCCGCGCGCACTGCAGCGCAAAAGCTGCGCAGCGAGATCAACGCGGAGCGCGAGAAGCTGGGCTTCCGATGGCCGTCGTAGAATTCCATCTCGGCGAAACACTCATCATGCGCAAAGCGCACCCCTGCGGTGGCACCACTTGGCGCGTCGAACGACTCGGCGCCGACATCGGCGTGCGCTGCCTCACCTGCCAGCACTACCTGCTCATGACCCGCTCCAAACTCGAACGCGCAGTCAAGCATGCCCCGGGCTTGTCGGCGAACGAAACGTAACTGAAGCCGGCACCCGCTCAAGGACCGCGAGGTTCAGCCGCTCGGGTCAAGAACCCTAGTTTCCCGCCATGCCACGGCCGCGACTGATCCTGTTCCCACCCGACCGCCCTGCGCAAGCAGCGGCAGGGGGTCTGGGTGGGCGGGCACACTCCCCGCTGGTTCCCATAGCGTGGGCGCCTGATGAGAGATTCTTCGGTACCGCCCTGCGTGGACTCAGAATGACGTGGAGTCTGCGGGGAGTGTCGGCTTTCACCTGCACGCCTAGTTGGTCGCGGAGTCGGGGTCGACGGTGACGTACATGAGCGGGCTCCCAGCCACGCGCAGCTCAAGCTCTTGCGGCTTGCCTATGTTCTTCAGGATTCGACCATGAACGCGGCGGCGCTCCTCGTCGCCCACGATCTCGGTCGCACGAGCGTCCAGGTCTGCGAGAACCTCACGCTTGAGGTGGAGGTGAAAGTCGGGGTTCGCCCGCAGATTGGCGTGCCAACTTCGCGGCCCGGCCGCACCTGTGAGGTAGAGATCTTCGTCAATAACGTGCAGCCGGATCTCAATACGGCGCTCCTTACCTGTGCGGCGACCTCGCGTCGTGATGTCGACGACACCGCCCTTCATCAATTCGCGCTGGATCTCGTCGCTCATGGGGCCTCACTTTGTGCAGGGGTTCATCCTGATACTAGGATCCGAGTATCGCGTAACGCTGGCCCACGCGCCAACGCCCATCATTCTCGAACACGTCGGGAATCGTCCCGTCGCTGACCATCCTTACGCGCTCCAGCATACGTATCGACGCATTGTTGTCGGGGTGAACGACGCCGTACACGCAGTCGAACCCTGCCGCACCGTACGCCAGGCTGATCAACGCAGGAACCAACTCGCTGACGAGTCCCTGGCCCCAGCGATCGCGACGAAACACGACGTACAGTTCTGCGGTGTGAGAGTCGTCGTCGGACACTTGAAGTCCACATGATCCTATCAATGATCCAGTGTCATATTTGACGATTACCAGTCCATAGCCGGTTCGTGGTACGGATAGCGACGAACCCACCGCGAAATCCATCAGCCCTTGCGCCTCAGCACGTGATGTCGGCCCAAACTCAAGATAGCGCACGACATCGGAATCCGAAGTCAGCTCGAACAAATTCTCAGCGTCATTGACGCTGAATTCGCGAACGAGAAGCCGGAGTTCCGGATTCCGACGGGAAATGTCACGGAAAGTCGTCCTCAAAGGCGTTACCACTCAACAGTAACCCTAGTGTAGTCGTCAGTTAAGATAAATCGAGGGCATTGAGGCTTGCGTCGAATATCGTCGCATGGTAAGATTATTTCAGACGCTACGGATTGGAACCGAAGGTCGCGGGTCTCAACGACACGCAGGGCGCGACCCCGAGAAATCGGGGCGGTCAGGCACTTTACTGGGATCACGCGCTGAAATCGAACCCCGCAGAGTCTGTACGCAGGCCGCTGGCCCCATCGAGCAGGGTGTACTCCACGTGGAGGCGCCACCGCGGAAAAGGGTCAAACCGCTACCCACTCGCTCCAGCGGCTTGCTGAACATCATCGTTGTGTGCTCGTGATTCGTTTCACGCGCCCCATGTCTGGGGCAATTAGTTCGGCGCGCCCGAACCGAATTCGACACACACGCAAGCGAATTGCATACCCGAATCACTGTAGGAGGTGGAACTTATGGGACTGCTCAAAAGGATTGACGAAGCGATTGCCACCGCACGGTACTGCCAGGCCTTGTCCGCACAATACGCGGCCAGGGCTCGTCAGGACCTAGCGTCAGGCATGGTCGAAGACGACCGAACCGCCGATTCCGAGAGCCCCGCGCTCGTCGCGTAGGGCCTCACGGACAGGAACTGCACATCAACACGAAGAACCGCGGAGGATAAAACATGTTCAATTACTTAAAGACACTCTATCGCTCGATGCAGGTCGCGAGCTACTACGACCACGTCGCACGGACCACGTCGAAGGCAAAACTGCGTGACGAGATCAACATGCTCATGGCCATCAACTCCTAGAGCGACGGCATGAGAAGGAAGGCCCCGGCTAATCGCCGGGGCCATTTCTTGTTAAGACCAATATGTGGAGACGGAAAACTGGCGACCCGGACGGGATTCGAACCCGTGATCTTCTCCTTGACAGGGAGATGTGTTAAGCCAGGCTACACCACCGGGTCGCGGTGTTTCGGCGGACCAACGGCCCTCCAGATGTTAGAACGCTCAGCCTATACCGTGATAACCGACAATGACCAATTCCCCTTCGACCATCACCGGAGTTACTCGCTCACCACCGGTGAGCCGCTCAACTTCCGGGACCAGCTCGGGAAACATGCTCAGGTCAATCTGCTTGTACTCGACCCCGTCCTTTTCCAAATCGTGCAAAAGCGCGTCGGAGTAGGAGCAGTCGGGGCGGGTATACACGACTAGTGCTGCGTCTGTAGCCATCCGGGCCATGATAGCAGGCGGCCTGAAGCTTGGGCTAGTCCTCGTAGCGAGCGAAAACCAAGCAAGCGTTCTGCCCACCGAAGCCGAAGCTATTGGACAGCACCAAACGCACGTCCTTCTCCCGTGCCACGTTCGGCACGTAGTCCAAGTCGCATGCAGGATCCGGCGTCGTGTAGTTGATGGTCGGATGAATCGTATGCGTTTTAATTGTCTGGACGCAGACGACCGCTTCCATCCCGCCCGCGCCGCCAAGCGCATGACCAATCATCGACTTCGTGGAGCTGACCGGCACCTGGTACGCAGCGTCGCCGAACACGCGCTTAATCGCGGCCGTCTCTGATGCATCATTCATCGGTGTCGACGTCCCATGGGCGTTGATGTAGTCGATCTCGTGGGGGCCGACCCCTGCGTCGGCAAGCGCCCAACGGATGGCCCGGCTCGCGCCTGCGCCATCATCGTCCGGCTGGAACTGGTGGTGACCGTCTGAGGACGCCCCATATCCCTGTACCTCAGCCAGGATATTGGCACCCCGCCGTAGCGCATGCTCCAGCGACTCCATGATTAGGATGCCTGCACCCTCAGACGGAACGAAACCATCGCGGTCCGCATCGAATGGCTTACTGGCGCGCGTCGGCTCATCGTTCTGAGTCGTCAGCGCACGCATCACGGCAAACCCGGAGAGGCCCATTTGCGAGATGCCTGCTTCCGTGCCGCCAGTGATCATGACGTCGGCCGCACCACGCTTGATGACCTCCGCCGCCTCGCCGATGGACTGCGTGGACGCCGCACACGCCGTAACGATGGTGCTGCTGGGGCCAAACGCCCCAAACGACCTGCTGAGGTTCGCCGAAGCCATGTTAGGCAGGATCATAGGGAAGAAGAACGGCGACATGCGCATCCCCCCGCGATCCACCAGGATTCGCATGTTGTCCTCGATGGTCGGGAACCCACCGTTACCGTTGCCGAGCGAGACGCCCATGCGCTCGCCATTCACCGATCCATCGGTGATGCCGGCGTCGCGAAACGCCTCCTGGGTGGCGGCGATGGCCAGCTGCGAGAAGCGGGCCATTCGGCGGGCCTCACGCTTCTCGATGTAGCGTTCGGGGTCGAAATCGCTGACCTCTCCGGACACCTGACAGGGGTAGCCCGTGGCGTCGGCTTGGCGCATCGGCCCCACGCCGGACTTGCCCGCCACAAGCCCTTCCCAGAACGCTGAAACGCTCTCGCCTAGGGGCGTCATCGCCCCCATGCCCGTGATCACAACCCTCGGTTTTCCGTTCCGCATCAACTCGGTCATCACCCTATCCCAGGCCTCAAACAGGCTCTGCTTGGCCCGATCTGGGGCGCTCCAACTCAGGGTAACGCTCGGGCTCGATGCCCTGCCATGCCTCAAGCGCTTCAGCTACAACAAATAGGGACCCAGTAACCACCACGGCGCCGTCCGGCGCCGCGATAGCACGTGCCACGCTCAGCGCATCCGCAACGTTTGGCGAGTAGCTCGTCGGCACGCCTGCCGCCTCGAACACGGACGCCACGCGGTCGGCCGCCACCGCTCGAGGGTGGCGCGACGTGCAGACGACGACGTGCGTCACGAGGGTGGCGAGCTGCTCCGCCATCCCTGGCAAGTCCTTATCGCCCGAGCATCCGAACACGACCACCGTACCGGAGGCGGTGTCAGAGAGGGGCAGATAATCGCGGACGGCTTCGCACAACACCCCCATCGATTGAGGATTGTGAGCGCCGTCGACCACCAACGCGGGAGGACCGCCATCCAGAACCTGGAAGCGCCCGTCCCAGTGAACGTTCAGCATCCCTTGCGCGATCAACCCTGGGCTGATGCTAGCGTCGAACAACTCGATAGCGGCTATGGCAGCGGCCGCGTTTTCAGCCTGGTGCCGGCCCAGCAACGGGAAGCGCACTCCGTAGTGCCTGCGCGCGGTCTCGACGTCAACGGTCTGCCCCGTAAGGTCATGATCGAGCACATCGAAACTCACATCGTTGCCAATCTCGACCAGCGGCGCATCCATCGCTCGCGCGCGTTGTCTGATGACCTCAAGCGCACCAAGGGAAGCCTGCGGCGCAACGACCGTGGGCGTCGCGGCCTTGATAATGCCGACCTTCTCGCCGGCGATCAACTCGACAGTGCCGCCGAGGATCGCGGTATGGTCAAGGCTGATCGAAGTGATAACGTCCACGGTCGCGTCCGCCACATTGGTGGAGTCGAGGCGTCCGCCCATGCCGACCTCCAGCACCAGCACGTCAACGCCTTCGCTGACCGGAAGATCGAAGGCCATCGCCGTCAGCAATTCGAACGTCGTCGGCGCGCCCTCGACGCTGTCGGCAGCCATCGCCTCCACGTGAGGCCACACGCGCTCAACGGCGTTGGCGAACTGCACTTTTGATAGCGATTCCCCATCCACGCGAAGGCGCTCCCGGAACGTGTGGAGGTGGGGAGACGTGAACAGCCCGACGCGATGGCCGGCCGCCACGAGAATGTTGGAGATCATGGCGGCAGTGCTGCCCTTGCCCTTGGTGCCCGCGACATGGATAACCGCCACCTCACGCTGCGGGTCGCCGATACGGTGCGCCAGCTCGCGCATCCTACTCAGGTCTTCCTTCACCAAGGGAGTGCCGATACCGGCCACGCGCTCATAGTCGGCGAGGCCGACCAACCGGTGCAGGGCGCTCTCGTAGGCAGAACTCGCGGGAGGGATCGCTGAGGAGTCGTTCATAGGCCAAACGAGCGTAGCAGAACGCGCAAGACTCGTCATCGCCCGCTGCTAGACTACGGCCCATGGACTTCCCAGAGCTCCGTGCTAACACGCCCGCTACGTCGAACATGACCTACCTCAACTCAGGGTGGGCCGGGCCCAGCCCCGACTCTGTGGTCGAACGTATGAGCCAGGCCGCAGCGCGGGAAAGCGCAGGCGGACCGGCAGGCCCCGACGGCCATGCTTACGTGCGCGAGATTGAGGAAGAAACACGAGCGGCGGCAGCGGACTTGCTATGCGTCAGTCCCAATGACGTGCTGCTGACGCATGGAACCACCGAAGGCGTCAACATCACTCTGGGCGGGCTCGCGTGGGAGCCAGGCGACACGCTACTGACGTCGAGCCTCGAACACGCTGGCGTCAAGACGCCAGCGACGCTGCTCGGGGAGCGGTATGGCGTAACTGTCCACAGCGTCGACCTTAGCCCGTTCGCTTCAGCGGACGAATGCGCTTCCGCATTCCGCGCCGCGCTATCGGCCAACGTGAAGTTGGTCGCCCTAAGCCACGTGATGTTCACGTGTGGCCTCCGCATCCCAGCGGAGGAGATCGTCGACGCTGCGCATAAAGCGGGGGCGCTGGTCATACTCGATGGTGCGCAGGCGGCGGGACACATCGCGCTCGATCTCACAGCGATGGGCGTTGATTTCTACGCCACATCGGGCCAGAAGTGGCTGGCGGGGCCTGGTGGCACGGGCGCGTTCTACGTGCGGCCGGACCGTCGCGACACGTTGATTCCCCAGCTACGTGCGCCCGGCCTCGACTTCACCGAGGGTTTCGCCCTCTACTCCTTAGCCTCGCTGGGTGCCGCAGACAGGGCGGGATACGGAGAGGCGGTGGGCCTCCACAACGCACTCGGCAGTGCCAATGTCGAGGCCCACAACCTCGCGCTTGCCGCGCAGCTACGCGAAGAGCTCGCGAAAATCGACAGCGTTTCATTCACTGGACCAACGTCCGGGAGCACGGCGACGGCCATCACGACCTTCACCGTCGATCGCTGGGACGCAGCCGAATTCAACGAGGCGTTGTGGGAACGGCACCGCGTGGTCGCCCGCAACGTGGCGCACCCAACAGGCGTCCGTCTCTGCACTGCGGCGTTTAACGACTCCGGCGACGTAGAAGCGGCCGTCGTGGCGGTACGAGCGTTGATCGCGAGCCGCTAAACAAACGTTGTCATACCTCCGTTCCACAGGATGCTGTGGTCAAGTCATCATAAAAGTGCAAATCTAGTTGATTTTTGCTTTGTGCCGGTGGGGGCCATCGGTATAATGGCGCGACCTTCGCGGGACGGCGTATACATGTCTTTCACCCATCTTCACGTCCACACCGAATTCAGCATGCTCGACGGCCTGAGCAACATAAACAAGCTCGTCTCGCGAGCCCAAGATCTCGGTATGGACTCCCTGGGCATCACCGACCACGGTGGTATGTACGGCGTGGTCGACTTCTACTCCGCCTGCAAGGCCGCCGGCATCAAGCCCATCATCGGCTGTGAGCTGTACGTGGCCCCCGGCAAGCACACAGACCGCTCATCCATGGACAAATCTCCTTTCCATCTAACTGTTCTCGCCCAGAACAACACCGGCTACCGCAACCTAATGCAGTTGGTGACCAAAGCCAACCTCGAGGGCTTCTACTACAAACCCCGCATCTCCAAGGATCTGTTGGCCGAGCACGCTGATGGTCTGGTCGTGCTGTCCGGGTGCCCCAGTGCTGAGATGTCCCGCCTCATCATCGACGGCAATATCGACGAAGCTGAGGAGCTGGTTCGCTGGTACCAGGCGTCCGTGCCTAACTTCTACTTGGAGGTTCAACGTCACTCCAATCTGCCTTTCCTTGACGGTCTGAACGCCGGCCTGGTCAGGATCGCCGAGCGCATGGACATCCCACTCGTCGCCACCAACGACCTGCACTATGTCAACCAAGAGGACGCCCGCTTCCAGGACGTCATGGTCTGCGTGCAGACCAACACCACGGTGAACGACGAGTCCCGCATGAAGATGTCGGACGAGTCTTATTATCTGAAGGGCCCGGACGAGATGGCGAGCATGTTCGCCGATCTGCCCGACGCTATCGCCAACACGCAGAAGATCGCGGAGTCCTGCGAAACAACGCTGGACTTCTCAACTCTCCACCTGCCGCAGTACGACGTTCCTCAAGGCGAGGACGCGGACGAATACCTGCGCCGCCTTTGCTGGCAGGGCTTCACCGATCGCTACCCCGACGGCGGCACCGAGGACGCCAAGGCCCGCCTGGACTACGAGCTCGACGTCATCAAGACAACGCAGTACCCCAACTACTTCCTCGTGGTTTGGGACATCGCTGACTTCGCGCGGAAGAACGACATCGTCTTCGGCGTGAGGGGCAGCGCGGCATCGTCTCTCGCCCTCTACTGTTTGGGCATCACCGAGATTGACCCACTTGAGTACCGGTTGGTTTTCGAGCGGTTCCTGAACATCGAGCGCAAAGAAATGCCGGACATCGACATGGACTTCCAAGATGACCGGCGTGAGGAGGCCATCAAGTACGTCACGGCGAAATACGGCCAGGGCCACGTCGCGCAGATCATCACGTTCGGGACCATGGGTGCCAAAGCGTCCATCCGCGACTCCGGGCGCGCCCTAGGCATCCCACTCGCTGACGCCGACCGCCTCGCGCGGCTGATTCCGACGAAGCTGGGCATCACGCTCCAGGATGCATGGGACGAGACGCCTGAGCTGCAGGCCGCAGTCAACGGCGACGCGGGACTCCGTCGACTATTCGACACCGCTCGTGGTCTGGAAGGCGTGGTGCGTCACTCCAGCACCCACGCGGCAGCCGTCGTTATCTCGCAAGAGCCCCTGACCGACCACGTGCCGCTCCAGCGACCAACCAAGGGTGATGAGTCGGGCGTGGCCATGACCCAATACCCGATGGGCCCCGTCGCCAAGCTTGGCCTGCTCAAGATGGACTTCCTCGGCCTCATCAACTACTCCATCCTGTCCAACTCCCTGAAGCTCATCAAGCTGCACCAGGGCATCGAGTTCCGGCTGCCGGACATCGCGTTCGACGACCAAGCAACATACGATCTTCTTGCGTCCGCTGAGACGGCGTCCGTCTTCCAGCTTGAGAGCGCCGGCATGCGGCGGCACATCAAGGAGCTCAAGCCCGGGAGCCTTGCCGAACTCGCCGCCATGGTCGCGCTCTACCGTCCTGGCCCCATGGAGCACATCGGCAGGTTCATCGACTCCAAGTTCGGCCGGGTGCCCATCGAATACCCGCATCCTGCCCTAAAAGAGATTCTGGAAGAGACCTACGGCGTCATCGTGTACCAGGACCAGGTGCTGCACATCCTGCGCACCTTCGCCGGCTACACCCTCGGTAGTGCGGACATCGTCCGTAAGGCCATGGGTAAGAAGGACGCCTCGCTGATGGCCCAAGAACGGGCCAAGTTCCTCGCTGGTGCCCAGGAACTGGGCTACGACAACGTCATCGCAAGTCAGGTGTTCGACCTCATCGAGCCGTTCGCCGGGTACGCGTTCAACAAAGCCCACAGCGTCTGCTACGCGGTCGTCGCCTACTGGACTGCCTACTTCAAGGCCAACTATCCGGTCGAGTACATGACCTGCGTCCTGAACGCCTATGAAGGCAACTCCGAGAAGATGGCTGCCACGATGGCCGAATGCGCGCGTCTGGATATCCCGGTACTGGCCCCAGACGTAAACCGCAGCGCGGTGCAGTTCTCCATCGACACCTCGCCCGACGACAAGCGCGGTATCCGGTTCGGCCTGGCCACTATCAAGAACGTAGGTGAGCAAGCTGTCGAAGAGCTTGTCTCGGAACGCATCACCACCGGGGCCTTCACGACCCTCGAGGATTTCGCCAGGCGCGCGGGTTCCAACGTGGCGAACCGCAGGGTCATCGAAGCCCTGGCCAAGGTCGGCGCCTTGGACGTCTTCGGCAACCGCGCAAGCCTGCTTGCCAGCGTGGACTCGATCACTCACCTGCTCCAACGTGAAGCGGAACTCAAAGATTCGGGACAGTCGACGATGTTCGATCTATTCGGTGCGTCGGTCCCGACGCCCCTTGCGGATATCGAGTTGGTCGATGCCCCTGAGCTCGGCGCCCGCGAGGTCGCCATGTGGGAGCGTGAGCTCCTCGGAGTCTCCCTCACCACGCGTGTGCTAGACCCCCGGCATGCGCCTGACGGCGCGATTCTCTCGCGCGAGCAACTGAACGAGATCCCTGAGAATGAGAAGATCCTACTGGTGGGCATGGTCACCGGCGTGCGCCAGCAGACCGATAAGAACCAGCGCCGTATCGCCTTCGTAACCCTGGAGATCTTCGACGGCTCCACCGTGGATGTCGCAGTCTGGAGCAAGACCTACGAGCGAACGTCTTCACTATGGGTCGACAGCAGCCTCGTCCAGATGAAGGGGCCCGTCCGATTCAGGAACGATGAGCGCTCCGTCCACTGTGACGAGGCTATCGCTTACGAGCTCCCCGAGGGCGCCGACGAGCTGCCAGCCCAATTCCCCGTTCACGAGCCCAGGATGGAGCAGTGGATAGCGCCAGCCCCCATCGACGCGAAGCCTCGCGAAGAGACCTTGGCGTCGCCGCAGGAACCTGCAGCAGCATTAGCAACGCCCGCACCGATGTCACCTGCACCGACGTCAACAGAAAGGCCCGCCGGCTTAAAACCCTCGCCCGCGCCCAACGGCCCCAGCGCCATCAACGCCGCCCAGGAGTATGTTGGCTCTCCCTTGACTCCGGCCAGCACGGGTATGCCGTCGCAGCCCATGCGGCGAAAGCTGCTTATCAACATGACTGAGACGGACCGACCTGACGAGGACCAGATGCTGCTGCGCGAAGTGTTGCAGACGCTGCTGGATTACCCGGGCACCGACGCCGTGGATCTGCTAATCACCAGCCAGGGACGCAACTGGCGGCTCGAGATGCCGATTATTACCACCGGATTCTGCCCCGCGCTTGAAACGCGCATCCACGACCTCTTAGAGCGGCCGGACGCCATCACCATCGCCAGCGACTCTGCGGTTGCCGTCAGCTAGGCGGCGCCGTTCAGCGCGGTCTCATGCTGCAAGAGACGCGCCTTCAGCGGTAGGCCAGGCCCCGCGAAGCCATGCAACCCTCCATCGCTACCGATCACTCGATGACAAGGGATCACGATTGGGATGCGATTGCGTGCCATGGCCTGCCCCGCGCCTCGTGACGCCGCCACGTTGCCAGCCTGCTCAGCCAGCCAGCGGTACGTTCGCGTCTCACCGCGCGGGATCAACTGGCAAGCGTCCCACGCGCGCCGGAAGAACGGGGTAGAGTCGTCGAGATCCAGCTTCAGGTCCCACTCGGTACGCGTGCCTGAAAAGTACTCCTCGATCTGCTCGCGGAAGGGCTCGAACGCGCCCTCACGCTGTGCGGGCAAGCCGCCCTTCACCGTATTGGCCAGGAATTCCACGGCACAGTCGGGCGTCTCCTCCGGCAACGAGCAGTAGCGAAGCCCCTTGGCGGACCCCACCGCGCTCACCCAACCCCAACTCGTCTGAAACACGTCATACCATGTCTCGGTCACACTACCACCTCCGGTGGGCGTCAAATCTTACGTACGCGTCCCGCGAGTGGCAACCGTGGAAAGTCACGCCCTCACGTCGAACGCCGTTACTCTAGCGGCATTCACCCGCAGTTTGATTTGCAGCGTAAATCAAAGCTCCCCTATGTCAACGGTCAGATGATTGCGCCATTGTCCTTGAAAATCGCAAGGTCGTCCCAGGTATAACCAAGGTCCAGCAGTATGAGCTCCGTGTCCTGACCAAGCTCGGGTGCGGGGGAAGTCGGGATCCCTGGAGTCCGAGCATACTTGATTGGCACGGTCAGGATCTCGAAGTCACCTTCTTCAACGTGCGTCAGCGTAGTTGAATAGCCATTCGCATGTACCTGCGGATCAGCTACGACCTGATCCAACGTCTGGACGGGCGCCCACATGCACCCATGTCGGTCGAGACTTGCCGCCCAGCGTTCGAAGCTGTCCGAGCCGAACCGGTTGTCGATGATTTCCACCAGCTGCTTGCCATGCCCAATGCGATTGACGTGGCTGTTGAATCTTGGGTCGTCGGCAAATTCAGGAATGTCGAGTGCCGAGCAAAAGCCATTCCAAAATCGTTCCGATTCAATCATGACGAGTTGCACCCACCTACCGTCCGCCGTTTCATAGAAATTGAAAAGCGGATTGCCAACATCTTTTCTCGGTACACGTTCGACGGGCTGGCGGGTCCTAAGCGCGGTCATCAGGTCGGCACCTAACACCCAGATGGCGGAATGAAGCAAAGAGCAGTCGATACGCTGCCCTTTCCCTGAACGCTCGCGCTCGAATAGAGCCATGCCAATGGCCGCGGTCAACGCCAGTGAAGTCGTCTGGTCCCCCATGCCCGGACGCTGCTGCGTTGGCGGCCCTCCAGGTTCTCCTATCGAAGCCATGATCCCGGACCGGGCCCAGAACGCAGCGTAGTCGAATCCGGACCTATCACGATCTGGCCCCTTCGCACCGTATCCTGTGAGGGCAATGTAGATCGCCCGCGGATTCAAACCTGATACATCTTCATAGCGCAGCCTGTAGCGCTCTTGTCTGTGGGGCGTCAGATTAGTAACTATCACATCGGACTGGGCGGCTAGCCTTTGAACGATCTCTTGGCCTTGAGGGTGCTCAAGGTTGACCGCCACGCTCTTTTTCCCGCGATTGAGCAGCTCGAATAGCAGGTTGATACCACCGGCATGCTGCACAATCCCTCGGGCAGATACGTTGATGCTCCGGACAGGATCGCCCGTGTCTCGGTGTTCTACCTTGACTACCTCTGCTCCCATGTCAGCCATAATCGCGCAAGCAGACGGCCCGGCCACCCAGTTGGCGACCTCTAGAACCTTCAACCTCTCTAGTGGACCTGGCATGCCCAACTCCTTGCCCCATCAGATTATTGCTACGGGGAAGGGCTGGCCTCCCCGGTGGATTGATATCACCAAGCACGCAGCCATCTAAGCACTCCTATCCGAAACTATCCTCATTCCATCGGTGATCGGGCTTCACGGGCTGCGTTGCGAACAGCATCGCCAGGAACATCAATCCAGCCGCCGCCGCGAACACAAGAAACGTTAGGGTATAAGTGCCCGTGATGTCTCTGGTGAACCCACCGAACACCGGACCAATAGTGCTTATGACCGTCCACATCCGCGCGAAGCCTCTAATCGTACCGAGTGACCTTGGCCCAAAATAGTTCGCAATCAATAGTGTTTCAATGATGACTCGCATGCTCGTAGTCACCCCAAACAGGACTGCAAAGAGCAACGCCTCGGCGTAGCTATCAGCAACGCTGATCAAGAGCATGGAAGCCATCAGAAGGATCGTCATGAGCATGGCCCCGTGTCGTACGTGCATGTGCTCGAGAAGTAATCCCACTGGAAGCATGGACAGCGCCGAAACCGCTGCGAACACCGAGAGCACGCTGACGGCTAGGGCGTCCGAAAGACCACGGTCCTGGAAATTAGCCACCAGATGCAAGTTGGTAGCCCCCAGCACGAACGGGGTACCGACGGTGAAGACAACGATGAGCCAAAACGCTCGGGTGCGCCGGGCCTCTTGGAGCGTCCACGAAACTTCTGAGTCAAGTTCGTGCAACCTCTCGCTTTGAGTCGCTCCATCCGGCATCAGACCCATATCTTCTGGCTGTTTGCGAAGATACAACAATGCCGGTAGCGTGATTAGCATCGCTGCTACACCCGCGCTAGCAGCAAACGCCATTCTCCAATCCGCAACCGACATAATGCCAAGGATGAACACCGGGAACACCACCTGCCCCGTTCGGTGACCGATTCCTTTGATGGCAAGCATGCGAGCTCGACGGCGGTGAAACCACTTGCCTACTGCTACCGTGGTTCCTATACCCACGCCTGAGAGCGCTGCGCCACGCCCAAGACCGAAAAGCACCCAGAACTGCCATGGTTCTTGAATCGTTGACAGGCCTAGCAGGGAAACGGTGATCAGGACACCTGCGATAGCCACGACCAACCGCGCACCGTACCGATCTACCAACCAGCCGACGATGCCGGAACTGAGGGCTCCTACGATGCTGCCAATCATGAATCCCAAGGCGATAGTGCCTCGGGACCACCCTAGCTCGTCCTGCATCGGCCTTATGAACACCCCGATGACTGGGCCGTTGACCGGCACCTCCCCGAAGGACGCGACGAATGAAGCGAGTACGACAGCCCACCCGTAGTAAGCACGTTTGAACGGCCAGAAACGGGGGGTCCTAGCTGAAGGTGAGTCAGCTTCTGCGCGCGCTGGGTGCATCCCGTTACCGTTGCCCTGGCTCATGCCCTAACCATACGCCTGTGAGCCCAGGCATCACAGCGAGGGGAAATCGCGAGCGGGGTAGCCTATCCATAAATAAGGGTGGTCGGAGCCAACCGACTCCTAGCTGGATTGTTTTCGCAACAGGTCCCGGCGCATCGCGCCGAATATCGATATCACGACCGCTAGAGCCACGCCCGCAACGGACACAACCGCACGCGCGCCGAAAGCGTCGATCAGGGCACCAAAAGGAAGAATGATCAGGGGTGTCATGGCCCTGCACATCATGTTGATGCTAGAGATGCGACCGTATAAATGGGGTTCGGTATTGAACATCATCAGCGTTGAATTGAGTGTGCTGAATGCCTGGCTGGTGAGGCCAGTCAAAAACAGCAGTGCAACTGACAATCCATACACCGGAGATAATGCAAACCCCACAAGTGCACCACCGAATGCGGCTCCCGCTACCAGCATCGGGTAGCCCCGGTGAATCATGCCGGGAAACGTTGCGACCAACATGGACGCAATAAGCGCGCCGGCCCCCATCGATGCAAACATGAAACCGAGCAATTCTGGTCCAACACCAAGCACATTTTTCTGAAAAACAGGTAACACTTGCTGGTACGGAAAACCGAGAACGACCACAATCATGTTTATCGCAATCAGTGATCTGAGGATGGGTTTGTCCCAAATGTAGTGCAGCCCGAAGATCAAATCTGCAGTGACGCTACGCTGAACAAGCGTCAATGGTGCAGCCCTGGGAAGCCCCATGGCGAGGATGAAGGCCAATACCTGAGCGAGTGCGATTGCGGTGAATGCAAGGAACGGATCTACTCCAATCAGGATGCCCGCGATGCTGGGGCCAAGCACCTGATTCATGTTGCGCACAGCGGCAAACAGCCCAAGGGCATTGCCCAATTGCGCTCGCGGTACGAGCAACGGCACATATGAGTGACGAGCTGGCTGATTGAACGGCAAGGCAGTACCGAATAGAAGCGCCAACACCACCAGATGCCAGATTCGAATCGCCTCGAAAAAGATCAGAACAGCGGTAATCAACGCAATGGCCATGAGTACCGCTGTGGACGCATGTAGCACCATGCGTTTCGGCAAGCGATCCGCCGCAACACCGCCGAGTGGGGAAACAAGCAACTGAGGAACGCCCTGCGCCGCTGCTACGAGCCCTAGCATCGTAGCGGAGTCAGTCAACTCAAACGCTAGCCAGGGCCGCGCCAAGGTAGTCATCTGGATACCGGAATGCGAGCAGAACGCGCTAAGGAACAGCAGCCGGAACTCCGGAACCGATAATGAATCGAAAGGGCGTCGCCAGCCGTGTGCGGTAAGGCTAGCGGATGGAGGCGCCTCCTCAGTCATTTACGCCTCTTCAACGAATCTCATTTCAAGATGAACCATCACTCCCGCGTCTGTCATCGCTTCCCCCTGACTACATGCGTCCGTCAGTGAATCCTGGCATACGCCCGCGGGCCCCAAACCGTCACAACGATGAATTATCGCAAGGGTTCGATGGCTACGTGGGGCCGTTAGACCTCTTCCAACAACGTACATTGAGGAGGGGCAAGTTGGTTACCATCTTTCATCGCCTCCTGCTGCCCCGGTGACTGAAAGAACGCAAAGAAAGCTTCTTTCGATGGTGCCGTGCCGATGACGACGGGGCTGTTCGGCGCATCAATAGTCCTGTAAAGCTTACCCTCGATGCCCGCTGCTGTTCGCGCATCGGCACGGGCATCAAACAGTGCCTTAAATTTGTCGAAGTCAGTCACTTGGAAATTGAGAATGACCTGAATACTCATATGGATGTTTCTCCCAAATCGACTGGGGGGACGCTGCTACCGACAAACACAAGCATACGCCCACAGACCCAAGCGCCACAGCGATGGGAAATCGCGGGTGCGGCCTATCTATATACCGAAGGGATGGCCGCGATCAAAAGGCGGAGCGAATCTAGCCCGGACGAGCCTACTGTCCGGAAATGGAGGGGAGCAACGATTATGGTCACCGCCGCCAGCAGGTGGACTCTTCAATCAAAGTACAGGAGCATTTGTCAAAGGATCAATAGCAATCTGCATGCTGATCAAGTCGGTCAACTACTCAAATCCGAAAAAAATGTGCCGCGTTACCGCCGAGAATCGCAGGAGCCGCGCTTTCGTCAGATGTCGTCAGGTCGCGAACGTTCTGGATTTGCTGAGAGACCAAATCTGCATTTACCTCGTGTGGAAAATCTGACGAGAACATGAAGGGCTGGTGGCCGATGGATTCCAATGCGTAGGGCAAATCATGCTCATCCCCTTCCATACCGACAGAAATACGCTGATCCCGGAGAAGGCGAATCACGTAGTCACGCATGGTTTGTCCTTCCGGCAGCTCAAGGACCTCCCCCCGCGGATTGAAAGGGACAACGCCGGACGCAGCACGATCGAAACGTTCTAGAGCGGTCAGCAACCACGATACCCCGCCTTCAAGAAAGCAGACTCTAAGATCCGGATATCGATCGAACAAACCGTTAAAAATTAGATTACCCAAGACTATCATTATCGAGACGGGGTGCCCTAAAGCATTCGCGACGGCACCGACGTTGACGGTTTCCATCCCAAGATCCCAGTGCCCACCACCGTGGACCGCGAGAGGACAACCAAGGCGTGCGGCTTCAGCGAGCAATGGCCAGTATTGTTTATGCGTTACGTCTAGGTGCACACCCGTAGCAGGGATCAACGCCGCACTCATCCGAAGTTCGGTCACAGCACGATGCAATTCTTCCACTGCTGCCTCTGGGTCATGCATAGGTAGAATCGCAACCCCTCTGAACCTCGTGCTACGGTCAAGATAGGTCTCTGCCAACCATTCGTTATACGCCTGGGCAAGCGCAATCGCGTATTCCCTGTTGACAATTCGCCCTATTCGTTGACCCTGCGTAGGAAACAGTAGTGCCGAGCTGATGCCAACTGTATCCATGAAGTCTATCCACCCGTCGGGCCCGGGATTGCTATACCGCCCTTGGGAGTCAACGCCGAACGCTCCTTCAGGTCTTCGGCCGAATCGGTATTGCACGTGGCTGCTCGGAGGGAAAAGCCCACTTCTAACAGTCGAGCCTATGAATTCCTTAGGAATCCTCAACCGGCTGATGATTTCCTCGTTGTCCTCGAAGACATGTCCATCTGAATCGATGACTACATCTTTGGTGTCGGCCATTGCGAAACCTCCTTCATATCTGTGGCTCAACCCAAAGCCAATAACATGAGGCTCATTCTCATGCCACGAGCATACTCTCGCGGGCACAAACGTCACAGCGATGGGAAATCGCGAGCGCTTGCTAGCAGGTGCCCGGATAGTGGATCGCAGTATGCATGTGCGGGGTGAATGAGCTATTCGGCGAGCTCGTAGGTAATATCACAGCGCCCCGTTGCCGTCTCCAAAATAAGTTCCATAGCTAGTCATCTGCTCCATGCTCAATCATCGCCCCAGCAACCGGTCAGCACGAGTCGGAACGAGGAGGTCGTATGAGCCGCATGTTTGAATGGTGGGTCGTGAACAATCTCAAGAACATGGGATGGCCACGAACAAAGGGTTTTTGGAAAAAAACGACTTACGTTGATACTACCGTGCTCGACATGTCCCTCGAAGGAGCGGTTCATGTCTGCGTGGGTCTAGGCGCAGGAAGGCCCGAGCTGGCGGCTCGATTGTTGACCGATACCTTTGGCAACAATCCTTGGACAACAAAATCCACGCGAGACCTATTAAACGATCTAACGGAACAGGGAGAAGCGGCGGTCGCCACGGATCCTGGTTTGGCGCCATGGACTGCGCTGATGCACAACCATCGCCTCGCCGAATATACGTCCGAGGTGAACTGGGAACAAATAAGCGACCCTCAACTACAAACGATTTGGTACGGATTGGGCTCACGTGGCCTCATTTGGGGGCTCAACCACAGCGAGGATTTAGAGGGCGTTTTTGCGAATGCAAAGGCAGGCTATGAAATTAGTGCGGCTAGAGGGGAGCCCCATGGCCTCACGGTAGAGGCCGATTACGCCTGGAAAACGCTCAACGATTTCTACGAGTCATGCGAGGAGTTTGTTCATCTTTTTGAAAGCGAACGCCCTACTCTCCCTAGCGAGATACCTTCCGCGCTACGTCAGGCGCCGGAGATAGCGAAGCGGCTCGGTTCATAGCGTTCGGCGACAATTGCGGTTGCCAGGCTGTCGGGTCCACGTGACCAAGCGCTTGCGACCCCGCTGTTAGCTAGCAAGGGGGGCCGAACGCATCCGGCCACACACTCTAGAAGATTCATCCTTGACTCCAGTCGCAGCGGACGCACCGGTTGCTGAACCGAGTCGGGGGGAAGGTAACCATGCCCCCTCCGAGCACATATGGCGCCCCCTGACGATCCAACTCGTGGGGTGCCACCCAATTCGGGTACCCATAGATAACTCTCGGGAGCGGTGTGCCGCATCTTGGGCATTCGTTGGCGACACGTGGCTGATATTTGTCGTTTTTCATGCTCGTGGTTCTCCATACGCTGAGTTGATTTGATTACTGAGCATATGGGCTGTTGGGGGTCGCACACGTATGCGCGCTATTCCCTCCCGGTGCGTCGCGCGCGAAGGCGGGTTATAAAGGGTAAAACGTCACAGCGGGGATAAATCGCGAGTGGGGTAGGATAGGCCGTACACGAACCTGCTCTAGCTGAGGTTGTAATTGACCACGCCACTCGAACCCACGATCCTCAAGATGATTGTCAGATCCGTAGCGGGTAGCGCACGGGATCACCTGCTCGATTTGGGGATCGGGAAGCGCAGCGCTATCGGCGAACGCATGCGGGCGCGCATCACCGCGATCGAAGAGAGCCTCGACAAAGGCACTGCGTTCACGCTCGAGAACCCGCCAGTCACGTACAACTGCTCCCACGTATACAGCGTCGAATATCAAGTGATGGGAGTGACGGAGATGGCTGCCCGGCTACGGGAAGAACTCCTCGACTCTAGTCGCGTTCTAGGGTTTGGTCGGCCTGAGAGACCTACGCCAGAACAAGGTTAGGGTTACCCAGGCCGCTGCCGGCCCTCCGGTGACGTCGGTGCCAGGCACTACGTCACGGGGGGGGGGTGTTTCCTCACTTCAGCCGGCTGGGCGGTCGATGCTTCCGCTACCGCAGCATCCCCAATCGCCTGGATTTTCGGTGCGAGTGCGCTCGTTGGCGTTGGTGTTGCCGTACAAGCGACCGACAGGGCCACAAAAGCCAATAGCGCGAGACTCTTTCTCGTGCCGGGGGCATACGCCCGTTGACCCAAACGTCACAGCGGAGGGAAATCGCGAGCGCACTTCACTGCTAGTTAGAGGGGGGTGCCCGCACGCGCGCGGCCGCTGTGCATGACCTGGGTGTTGGGCGGGTGCGGTTGATTCTCTGCAGGAATGCTCTGCCCTTTTAAGCCCACGGGAGGTCGCGCACCACGATAGCGAGCAAGTAGAGCGAAATCAGGATAAGGATGACGCCACTGCCCCTGCGGGCAGCGGTTATTTTGGCGTGTGAGATTGCAACTAGGCTGGTTCCTGTTAGAGCCACCGCTACCGAAGCGTACCAACCCGCATCGATTGCGGCGGCAGTGATCCCCATCATCGCTGTTTCTTTCCAGCTTGAATCTGAATGGATGAGATGGCTGAATATTGCGAGGAAGAAGAAAGCGATTTTTGGATTAAAAAGCGATATCAGAAACCCTTCGCTACCGCCTCTAATCACTAATACTGAGCTTGTTGATTCTGGGCCTGTTCCTTGTACTGAAAGGCTGCCACTGGCGACCATCGTCCGGAACCCGATATACGCAAGAAGGCACGCTCCCGACGCCTGTATCCCCAGCAGGATGTACGAGCGATTCACCATGAACTCTGCCACTCCAACTGCGGTCAAGAACGCCCACCCCCCGATGCCGATTGCATGCCCAAGACCGGTGGCAATGCCGTAGATCCTGCCTTTAGCTAGAGTGTTGCCAATTACCAACGTGAGGCTCGGACCTGGTGAGATTGCACCGAGAAAACAAACTACCGCTAGCTGGATCCAAGCGGACATATCCATCGCGAGTTCCCCTGACTACGTGGGTTGCTGAAATGAAGCAACAGCCCCGATAAACACAAGCCTGACGAGTCTGCACGTGCTACCCACGGTATGCATTAAGAATCTGATGATCTGACGAATCATGGGCGTTGCTGTATGACTTCCGAGGCTGTCTGTTCGGTAACCGTGGCTGTGGTGAGGCATTGGTCGGTGTAAGTACACGCCTCACCTAGAACACGGTCATACCGTAGTCATTACTTCGCCGTCCCGGAGTCTCAACAGCGGGGCCGTGCGCGCGCGACGGAAAGTAGTACTCCCACGCTTAAGAATCCCAGCGTCGGTAGTATGCCTAGAGCGACGGGGTCGCCCGTGGGTCGTTTGTGTGACGCCCTCTAAAAAAAGCGAATGACCAGGTTTACGAGCACAAACACCACGACGTATATAAGCATCGTTTTAGGACTCGGCCATGACCATCGAATAGCGACCACCTCTGTACCCTTGAGAAAGACGTTACACCCGTTACGAGCCCAGTGCAGCCCTTAATTTATCCATCGACACAACTGGGGCTTCATCAGATAGATGCTTGTAGAAATTGTTTGTCCCCTGAAGTCCCGCATGCCCCAGTATCTTGGGCACATTCGCCAATGAAGTAGCCGCCGATTCCATCAGCAGATTAGCCGTCGCGTGCTTGAGGTCGTGGTACGTCTGGCTCCGCAGTACTGCCTTGCGTTGCATCTTTTTGTAGTCGCGGAACACGTTGCTCGCGAGCAAGGGACCGCCAGTATGAGTGGCGAACACGACGCCGTAAATCCTGCCACGGGGGACAATACCGTCACGATATAGATGCGGGTAGGGGAATGGCAGAGTTCTACGCTGGAGCCTCGGTAGTACGCCTAGACAGTGTTACTTATCTATAGCCAGTTATTGCGCCTAGTTGGTAAAGAAGTCAAAAACATTACCTACACGCCCACCATCGACGCGGTAGAGCTCGGTATACCCACATCCGGTGCAAGAAACTGTGCTGTATTTCTGATTCTGGACATTCAGGAATCTCGTTAACCCTGATCCCGTCGACCGAATCGCACCGACTCTGTATTCGCTACCTTCGCATTTTGAGCAGGAATAAGATTTTGCTGACATGAAAAGCTCCTCCTTTAGCGCCTAGGGTTAGCCTACATGCATTCGGAGCTTTCATAAAGCATTCTCGGGATCGGTGCCACCAATCACGGCAGCCCTGACTGCCATGGGAATTGCGGCTTAGTGTCCGGAAACTAGACCGGCAACTGAGACCAAGGAGATATAACGGAGAGTGGTTACAGGGGCGTGTAACGCTAGACAATCAATGCCCTCACGACCCCCACCACCAGGCCAGAAATGATGGCAACGCCCGCCACTCGAGTCGTGACCCTGACGACGCGCGCGCGAATATGCACTGACTTGGCAACAGCTGAGGCGTCGTATTCTCCCAGATTCACATCACGAAAACTTCCGAGAGACCACCACGCACCGACCGGAATGCTGAACCACAACCATACTAGATATGACTGACCCAGTGCAGTCGCCCATACAACAGCGACGAAGGCAAACATCACGGTAGAGTGAACGGTGGAAATGATTTTATTGCGGCGCAAACGCGAACGGTTGTCTTGCCGGTGATCACACTTACCACATAATGCATCACCCACCAAATGTATCGGCTCACCGCATTTTTCACAGAATCCACTAGGTATCGTCATCGCTGCTCCCATCATCCTATGTACCTTCCGGAGTAGCCCAAGTCCTAGCAAGATGGCGAATGCGCGAACGAGTGCCGCTACAGCAGTCACTGGCGCAATTGAATCCCCAGTCATAAGTCTGCTCGGCTATCTTAATTTGTTGGCAGAATCTCCAATTGTTCTTTGGAAGTGAAACTCATAAATTCTTCAAACTCACTATAGAACTCTTGAATCGTCAGGCCAAAGTGTGCTGCAAAGGACTCATGACCTCCAAGTTCTACGATATCTGGGATGTACGATTTGTAAAAAATATCTAGTGACGTTCTATTAACGAGCCGCGCCGTTGCCCATTGGCCCATTTTATATTGGAGCGTTCCCGTGCAGTCGCAGATAGATTGCAGTTCGTCTCTTGACTCTGAGGTTTCAATATCTTGGATATCTATATCCGGATAGCGTTCTTTGAGGTCTTTGGCTGACCTGAGGGCTTCTGTCATACCCATTCGGAAATCTACCCAACCTTCCTTTTGACCGAGATACAGTGCCAAGAATTCTGCACTGCCCTCCTCCAGCCAAAGAGGTAGGCCAAAATCGTTTTCATCGACGTTGTTGGCGTGTTGATAAATATGGACGTATTCATGTATCGCAATCTTCGAACTCATTCCTGATTCAAACTGCAGCGGATTACCTATCACGAAAGATTGATTCGGCGTTTCGAGTTGGCGTGAATGCTGAGCGAAAGCATTACCACCGGCATATTCAGCAATCTCCCGTATCTCAACTCCTTGGTCAGATTCGACACAATATTCGTAATCATTTCCACGGGCTCGATCGTACGCCCAGGAGCAAAAGTCCTCTGCAGCTATACGAGATGCTTCGACATCTGTACCAATCACGTAAACCCTCAACGGGCCATAACTACCTAAGTAGTTTTCGCCTGCCTGAATTCCATCTTCTACCACCTGCACAGAGTCGTCAGAAAGGTCCGACGTCCTCAAGTATGTAGTTTGTGCTGAAGTCGGCCTGTTCCAGCCAAGGCCTATTAGTCGTTGGGCCTCCGTAGTCAGCCTGGGTTCTAGGGCATCAACTCGGTTGTCTAGCCACTGGTAGGCATTGAAGCCGAGGCTCATCACTCCCACGAGTACAGCGAGGGGTATCAGTAACTTACGCACTTAGGCCGCCTGTGTGACGCCCTCTAAAAAAAGAGTTTGACCAGGTTTACGAACACATACACCCCGACGAATATCAGCGCGGTTCTACGAAACTGCGACCATGACCATCGCATAGCGACCTCCTCTGTACCCTTCAGAAAGACGTTACATTCGTTACGGAGCCAGTGCTACACCCAATCGGGCACAAGCATCACAGCGGGGTTAAATCGCGAGCGGCATCACCTAATAAATGGAAGGGGTGGCCGACACCACTCGGCGCGGTCCGTTTACGCCTGAAATGCAGGGATGGGAAACAAAATGGAGGTACAGCACTCTGACCAGCAGGGAAAGCAAAAGCACCACGACCCCCGTCGAGCAGGCCGTGGTGCGGCAAAGAAGATGGTGGGCATAGCTGGTCTCGAACCAGCGACCTCCTGTGTGTAAGACAGGCGCTCTAACCACTGAGCTATACGCCCCGGCACCACTGCCCGGTCGAAGAACCCGGCCACAAGGTGGCGCTCCCATGATACGCCCAGCGACTGCCGTGCACTGCCCGGGCAAACCGCCTTCCACCTGCCATTGGTGTCGAGACCGTGCGCGTCGCGCTGATCGACGATTACGCCATCGTGCGCCAGGGCATCAAGCATCAACTGGAGCATGAGGGCGACCTAGTTGTCGTCGGTGAAGCCGCCAGTCGCGAGACAGGCCTTGCACTCGTCGAACGGCTGACGCCCGGCCTGGTCGTGCTCAACATCCGCCTCCGCAACAAGTCAGGCATCGACAAGCATCTCTCGCTCTAGCTCCGCATGGTTGAGGAGGTCGGGGCATGGCCAAGCTCGACGCCGGCAGCCGCACCGAGTTGTCCGCACCGCGCAGGAGATAGGCATCTTCCAGCGGCAGTCCCCGGTCCACGCCAGACGCGTTGTAGGTATCTGGTACGCTCTAGAGGCCAGACTCAGCTATCGCAGTAGTGTTCTGCGGAAAGCCCAGGAGACCCTTTGCGCTTCGGAGCCACGTCGCTCAAGCAAGCGACGCTGTTCATTTACTTCCCTTCGATCTTGATGTCGCTGGGTCAAGGGATGCTCATACCTGCGCTCCCTGTGCTTGGCAAAGAGTTCAATGTCTCCGGTGCAATCGCCGTACAGGCGCTCACCGCGCAACTCCTCGGACGTACCGTCGCCCTCATTCCCGCAGGTGGTGCCATCGACCGCTGGGGCGCCAAGCCCGTCATGGTCGTCGGTGCAGCGCTCGCCGGGCTCAGTGGTGTCGTAGCTGCCTTGGCACCACACTTCGCAATCGTGCTCGTGACCCAATTCACATGGGGAATCGGCATGAGCATATGGATGTTTGGGCGAGAGATCGCCGCTTTCGACATGGTGAGCGCCGACCAGCGTGGACGCCAAATGAGCGCACTCATGGGAATCGGCAGCACCGGAATGGCGTTCGGCCCGGCCATCGGCGGGATCCTCACCGACACCATCGGCGTGCGGCCTCTGTTCTGGTTCTACGCTGCCGCCTCCGCCATAGTGCTGGTCATCTCGCTCGCACAAACCAACACGCACGCCCATCGGGAGAAAAAGAGCGGGCCATTCTTCAGCCTGAGCGCCGTCAAGCACATCCACCCCTACTACCGGGTAACGTACGCGGTGCTGTTCCTCTCTACGTTCGGCCAGATGGCGCGCGGACAAGTAACCAACTCCGCTCTGCCGCTCTACACTCAACAGGAACTGATGATGACGCCCACGCAAACTGGAGTCATTTTCTCGTTCATCGCAATCGTTACATTCTCGATGATCGTCCCTACGGGCTTCATCTCCGACAAATTAGGAAGGAAATGGGCCGCAGTGCCCGCAGCGGTGCTATCGCTGATCGGGTTCATTCTGATCCCGTTCTTCGACACCATGTCAGGGTTGATTGTCGCGGCACTGATCATCGGTGTGGCCAACGGACTCGCCATGGGTGCCATGACCATCTACACGTTTGACATCGTGCCCGCCGAGTACCGTGGACAGCTCCAGGCACTACGCAGGTCCGTCGGCGAGGTCGGTGCCATGATGTCGCCCCCTGTCGTTGGCGTGCTCGCGCAAGCCTACGGCGCAAGCATGGCCTTTTGGGCAGTCGCACCACTGCACGCGATCGCCGCCATACTCCTCATTTTCGTGGCTAAAGAAAGCCTCAAGAAGCGCCTGCCGCCGGGCGCGCCGGGAGCAGAAACGGAATCAAACAAGCCGGCCGCTGGCTCCTGACTCCACCTGCGCGGCCAAACGTCCACTGGTATGCGCAACGGCCTAGCCAGCCTCCCTCTAGGAGTGCCACAGTCCAACTGTCACCTAGACGGCTCCGGAGGGGGCCGGTATCATCTTTATCCGTGCGACGGATCGAGCGGCTGGCTCTCCGGCGTCCCGGTGGCAGCGTAGCTCAGCGGCAGAGCGGGCGCTTCATAAGCGCTAGGTCACAGGTTCGAATCCTGTCGTTGCCACCAACCTTTGCCCTTCTCACTCATCGTCCCATCTCTTTCCCCACTTGGCGAGTCCATGGAAAACCGACCCCAAGACCCGGACGAGCTAGTCGACAGCGAACGCCAGCAGGGAGACGCCGAGGAGTTCAAACCCGGCGTCGGCTCAGATGACGACGATGTCGACTATGAAACACGCACTCACGGGATCACTCGGCGCATCTAGGCCAGCCTCTCAGAAGTGATCAAGACAACAAAAAGCCCGCCGACTAGCGGGCTTTTCATGTAACAGTTAGCTTACGACTAGGGCTTTGCGGGCATCTCGCGATTCGGACGCCCCGTGTTCACCATGAAGAACCCGGCAATCGTCGCAGCAACAGTCAGCACGAAACCGTAAACAAAGATCATCTGGTACTCGTTTGAGGTAGTGGCGAACGAAACGATTAGCGTCCCCAAGAGCACCGGGGAAACGGCCCCCCAAGTCGCGTTGTTGCCCCAAAGGAGCCCAATCATGCTGCCCTCGAGGCGCTTCCCCTCAGCCAAATCAAGCGATGCCGCCTGCGTCAGGTTCGTCACCGCGAATCTGAACGCCCCGAAAATCGCCAGCAATACGGTGAATTGCCAGCCCCATTCGCCTACCCACCACAGCATCCCCATGAAGAATGCGCTCGCAATCAGTGTTGCGATCATCACTGGCTTCCGGCCAGTCTTGTCAGCAACGAGCGCGATAAGCGGCGGGACGACAATCGCCATAGCGGTCATAACCACCAAGTGATACGCAACTACACCCGCAGCATCCAGCGTAGAGGCCGATGGATCCTGCAGCTGAACTTCTTTCGTGATGTAAAACGGTAGAAAGACGATGAACCCCCTGTCCGCCATTCCCCGGAGCCCTGAAACCAACATAAGCATCGGAAGCGCGCGCGAACGGAAGAGTCCGCCAATCGACCTCAGCTGAGACCCCGCCCCCCTCGGCGAACTGGCTTGCGTAGGTAGGCCCAATCTCGACAGCGTGATATAGAGGGCGATAGAAACAGCAGTAATTAAGAAGAAACCGCCCAACAACACCTGCCTCCAAGTGATGAATATCAGAGCAGCCCATATCAACAGCGGTGTCGCCACCTCCCCCACGTTTCCTGCAGAACGATGAATCGCCATCATGAGCGCTCGCCGCCGGGGGAACGAAACAGACAGAATGCCAAGGCCCACGGGATGCCAGAACGACCCTGCAGCAGCAGCCAAAGCCACCGTCACCAACAGCACCGGGTAATTCGGCGCAATACCAATCAGCATGTACCCGAGTCCCATCAAGAACAGCGAGCCTGCTAGGAGTAGTCCCCGTTTACCGGAAAACATGTCCACGAGGAATCCACCGCCCATCGTCGTGATGCCACCGGCCAGCTGCCGTATCGCGGAGAAAAGCCCCTCGGTTACCGCGGTCATACCAAACGCCGCTGAGATAGTCGGCAACAGTACCAAGAATCCATCCGCGTACATGTGCTGAAATGCGTGGCCGGCCACAATCACGCCAGCTACGCGTTTCGGCTTCTCCTCAATCAGGGCTTGCTCCGGCACTGACTCACTGGTCACCAAGTCGCTCTCCTTGCTACCGTGACCGTACCACCGAGTGCGGGCGCGGATATGGCATTATTCAGGCGCTAGTCCAGGCCAAAGCACTTCGCAGCGTTGTCCCACATCAGTTTCTTCATACTCGCTTCACCGATGCTCTTCCAGTCAGCCACGATGTCCACTGACTTCGGGAAACGCGACTCAGCGTGGGGGTAGTCGGAGCCAAACATCAGCACGTGGTCGCCCATCAGCTCATTGACCATCCGGACCATGTCCTCGCCCTCGTGCAACACAATAGACGAGAAGAAGCGGCCACCGGTCATGTACTCCCACATGCTCTGCTGAAGATTCTCGTTCACGTACCCCATGTATGTGACCTGGTCCTCCATGCGCCTGGCCCAGAACGGAATCCAACCGAACCCGGACTCCAATATCGATAACCGGATGTTCGGGAAACGATCGAAAATGCCCGCGCCCATGAATGCCGCCACCATGCGCATCGCTCCCCACGGATGCGACGCTGTCCGACCGATGAACGGGTTGTCCCACAAGTCGCGGTAGCCGGGGTATCCCGCAGCGAAGCTATGGTGAACAATGCACAGGCCAGCGTCGTCAGCCGCCTGCCAGATCGGATCCATGTTCGGATGGTCCACCGGGAAACCCATCGGCAGGCTCAGGTGCACGCCGCGTACCCACGGCTTGTCGGCCCAACGCTTGATTTCCGTAACCGACTCCTCAACGAACCGAGCGTTCGCCACCACCATTGACTTCAGTTGGTGCGGGTAGCGCCCGCAAACGTCGTCGAGGTACCGGTGCAGCGCCTGCACCATGCCTAGGTCGACCGCAGGGTCTTCGTGGCCTGAGGCCACCCCTGGCACCAGCAGGTGCGCATCCTGGCCCTCACGTTCCATATCCGCGATACGCGCCGCGATAGCATCGTCGGCGCCGCCCTCACTCGGGTACTCAAACCCCATAAAGTGCTGGAAATGCCGCTCTTGGTTGACCCGAGGACCCGGCTCGCCCAAGTGACGCGGGGGATTGCTGCCCCAGCCGCCGCCCCCATCGCCAAGCTGGTACAGGTGCCGGTACGGCTCGCTCAGAGGCTCCCCGGCCCAGCCTATCTTGAACTCGCGGAGCTGGAATTCCTTGGATCGCTCCCGCAACGTGGGATCCAAGAACGGCTCCAAGGTCTCTACCGACGGATGAAAGTGGGTGTCCGAATCGAACACTTTATAACCGTTACGCATGACTATCCTCCTGTGGAAACCAGCGAATTATACCCGCTCAGACGCGCTCGGCCCCAACGCCTCGACCGTCTGCGCGATCATCGCCTTATCGCTACCGAACGGGAACGCCGCGATCGGTAGCGTTACGCCCGCGTTCGCGTACTCGTCGAGCTTGTTGAGCACGTGGAGTCGGTCACCGACCAACGTCATTGCATCCAGCATTTCGTCAGTCACTGCTGCTGCGGCCGACGATCGACCTGCCCGCCCTGGCTTCGCCCATTCCTGAGCGATCCGCGACGCCTCCTCGGGAAAGCCCTGCCTCTCCACGAGGTCAGCGTAGAACGTCCCCATTCCACCCACGTAGAACGCGATGTGCGCGCGAGCCAGGTCTCTCACTGCTCGCGGATCGTCGTCCGATACGGCCGTCAGTATCATGGGCGCGATCTCGAATTGACCCATATCCCGACCTGACCGGACTGCGCCCTTCGCCAGCAGTGCTTTGCCCTCTTGGAGCAGCTGTGCATTGGGAAATATCGGTAGCCAGCCGTCCGCTATCTCCCCGGTCTGCTCCACGCTGCTAGGACCCAACGACGCGATCATGATTGGAACGGACACGCGCGCCCGTGGGTTCCGCAAGCGAAACCCCTTCAGGTTGAACAACTCACCCTCGTAGTCCACCCGCTCGCCCGCCAGAGCCATCTTCACGATCTCCACGTACTCGCGCATACGCCGGGTAGGCTGATTCCACGTCTGGCCATGCCAATCCCTCACGACGATCGGCCCGCTGGTGCCCAGCCCCAAAATCAACCGGCCGTCAGAGATGGCGTCCAGCGAAGCCGCCGACTGGGCCATCATCGCTGGTGTACGGCTGAACACCGTCGCTATCAGCGTGCCCAAGCGGATCGAGGACGTCACCCCCGCGACCTGCGCCAACGTCGTGAAGGCGTCATACCCCCACGACTCGCCGTACCAAGCAGACTCGAAACCGAGTTCCTCGGCACGGCGCACCAAGTCCAGCGACTCTTGCCGGGTCAGTCCTTCCGAAATCGGAACGGTCAGTCCAAGGCGTGGCACGTTGGATCAGGCCAGCAACGCGGCGTAACGATCAGGGATCTCGATGGTGCCCGCCACCATCTCAGCGAATCGTGCATCGGACATGGGAAACCCGAACTGCTCGTTGCGCATCCGGACACGTTGCTCCGAGATCGCTGCGATCATCTCCTTCGCGAGCGCCCAGTCCTCTTCGGTGTCTGCCGCGCTCGAAAGATCCGCCGCACCATGTGCAGCATGGTCGACCTCATCCTCGTACACGCCCTTGCAGGCCAGCGCGATATGCTCCGCCAGCGGGCTGCCTGTCATCAGCATGCCCTCGTAGTAAATCGACGCACCGCCACCTTCGCAGAACGACGACGCAAAACGGGCCAACGCACCGTGCTTGTCCGCATACGATTGGCGGAGCGCACGCAGCGTCGTCTCTCCCTCCAGCTCGTAGTTCACCAACTCCTGCGGCGTCACGTTCTCCCCGGTGATGTGGTCGATCACATCCGCGAACAAAACGTAATGTCTGAATTCTTCTTCCAGGAACTGCGTCGTGTGCAGCATGTCGTGCCGGTCCACGCCGTGCTCAAGCTTGTCGTAATCCGTCATCAGCTTCTCGATTAATTTTATGATGATCCCATCCGTCCGTGGCTGTAGCTCCTTGTACGCCTGCAAGCGCAACCAGCGCAGATGCTCCTCAGCCGTTCGGTCCTGCGAGAAAAACGTATTCGCCACTTCGGCCTCACCGGCCCAATACCGTGACGCGAATTTTGTCATTTCGTTCCTGAGATCAAGCTTCCGCTGTTCATCCATAACTCATCCTCCCCTGTTTATCTATTATCTTGAGGGACCGCTACGGGTTCGGGCATCGCGGCCCGGAGAGCCCCACGCAGATGAAGCACAGTCACCATAGCTGCCCAGCCTAACGCCACCAGCGCCATCACCTGAAACATCGTCTCGATACTCGTCGCCACCACCAGCGTACCCGCCACCAGCGGCGCCAGCGATTTCGCCGTATTCTGCGATATGCGGTCAGCAGCCACGAATCCGCCCCGCAGCGGGCCTGCCACACTCTGCGTAAGCAAGCTCTTCTGCGCGGGGGAGATTACGCCGTTGGCCAGCCCAAACACCAGCATCACCCCACCCATCGCCCAAACACTAGTCGCAACCGATGCCGCCGCCAGACAGACCCCCTGGAGCGTAAAAGCACCGATCACCATCGGCAATCGCTCGAATCGGCGGGCTATCGCCCCAACCATCCCCGCCGTCACTATCGACCCGATCGCGAACACCGTGAACAGCAAGCCACCACGACTCACCTCAACCCCTAAGCGGTCGATGGCGTACAGCGGCACATATATAAAGAAACTCATCTCAAGAAAAAACCGCATTGAACTCATTGAGAAGATGGTGATCGACCGCACGCGCATCGAGGCACGGAACACCCCTTTCACGTATGTGGGCGCGTGCGAGTGCTTGGTGATGGACGGCTCCGGCAGCCAACGCCAAGCCGCGAGCCCCAGCGGTATCGCCGCCGCGTACAGCGCGAACGGCAACTGCCACGCAATAGCGCCCAACGCACCCGATGCCGCCGGGATGACGAGTAACGCTGTCCGATCGAGCATGACCTTCACGCCCTGCGCTGTCGTCTCCTGTTCCTTGGAAAACGTATCGCCAATCAACACGACGACCAGCGGCATGATGCCGGCGTAGGCCATTCCCTGCAGGAAGCGGAACGCCAGCAACGACGGCAGCGAATCCACCAACAGAATAGCCAGCCCCGACACTCCGTACAGCAAAAGGCTCGAGACCAGCACCTGCTTCCGGCCACGCAAGTCGATGAGCATGCCACCGACTGGCGACAGAAAGATCGCAGGCACCGTGAACGCTGTCAGCACGAGCCCTATGCTGCCTTCGCCGATGTCGAACGCATCCGCGATCACCGGCAGCACGGGGTAGACCAGGCTGACGCCCATAATCATCATCACGGACGACCCGAAGATGACCTGAAGACTCGCGCTCCGGTGCACACCCAGCGCGCGCATGTCGCTCATTGCCCCACCGAACAAGAAGCCCTCCCCAAAAGACGACTGGCCGAAAGGCCGCGCTCATTCTAAGCCCGCAACGCCTCGTGCGCGGCTACCATTCGCCACAGCAGGCACAATGGTTATCTGGAGAAGCGATCCATGGCTAACGACCCTTCATTGACCGGCGAGTCCGCGTGGCGGCTGAGCGAAATGCTCGATGACCGAAAGATCTCCTCCGTCGAACTCACCCAAGCCTTCCTCGACCGCATCGACGAAGTAAACCCCAAGATAAACGCCTACCTAACCGTCGCTGGCGAGGCCGCGCTGGCGCAGGCGAAAGAGGCCGACACCGCCATCGCAATCCGAAAGCGGCGTGGGCCGTTCCATGGACTACCCATCTCCATAAAGGACCTCGCCATCACCAAAGGTCTGCGCACCACACGCGGCTCCAAAGCATTCGAGCACTGGGTCCCCGATGCCGACGACATCGTCTCCGAGCGCTTGCGCGCCTCTGGCGCAGTCTTCCTCGGCAAGACCAATACGCCTGAGTTCGGTCATCGTGGCAGCACCGAAAATCTCATTGGCGAGCCTTGCCGAAACCCGTGGGATCCGGCTCGCACGCCCGGTGGCTCCTCAGGCGGCGCGGCAGCGGCGCTCGCCGCTGGCCTCTGCCCCGTCGCCACCGGCAGCGATGGCGGCGGCTCCATCCGCATCCCCGCTGGGTTCTGCGGCGTCTACGGCATCAAGCCCAGCCAGGGCCGAGTCCCCGCACCCTACGACGGCGCCGGCGGCTGGCGCCCTTTCTCCCAGAACGGCCCCATGTCCCGAACCGTCCGCGACGCGTGCATGCTGTTCCAGGTCATGGCGGGTCCTGACCCACGAGACCCCACGGCGATCACCACACCCGCGCCCGATTTCCTCGCCACCTGAATCCCCGACGTACGTGGCCTACGTATCGCGTGGAGCCCTGATCTCGGCTACGCCGCCGTCGACCCCGAGGTTCGGCGCATCACAGAGCGGGCCGCACTAACCTTCAGCGACCTCGGCGCCATTGTCGAGCAACCGACGCTCAATCTTGATGGTGCACTGATCCTGGAGACGTTCCGTACGGTTTGGGAAACCGACCTCGTCGCCAACTACGGCCACCTGCTAGAGAGCCACCGCGACGACTTGGATCCCTTCCTCCGTCAGCAGCTAGAGAACGCCTCAACCTGGCCTGCCATCAAGCTATCGTTCGCCCTTCGCGAGTTGGAGCGCCACCGTGGCATCGTGCGCAACCTTATGGCCAACTACGACCTGCTACTCACACCGTCACTGGCGATCCCAGCGTTCACCCTCGGCGAGTTCCCGAAGACCATCGACGGCCGACTACTAGCCGACCCACTGTGGGACTTCACGCCGTTCAGCTATCCGTTCAATATGACCGGCAATCCCGCAGCCAGTATCCCCTGCGGATTCACCAGCGACGGCCTACCCGTCGGGCTCCACGTCGTCGGCCGGCTTGGCGCCGAGGCCACCGTCATCCGCGCATCTGCCGCCTTCGAAGAGGCGCACCCCTGGCAGCATATTCGGCCTCCGCTTTAGCGCCAGACGGTTGCCTGAGCGTCCAGCGCAGCAATCATCGTATCCAGGTTGAATGATTATACGCTGGTCGCGGAACGCTGCCTTGCTGATGATTGACCCATCCGAGCATAAGAGGTCCACATACAGGTTCCGTCCCTGCCTCCAAAGAACACTATCCGCCAATCAGTGGCGTGGTTCTCTGTAATCGCCGTAGCCGTAGCTGCAGCCGCCAACATGGGTCTGCTCGCGGCCCTAGGCATGGGCTTGATCTAAGCCGTGACCCCCATGCGGCGAAGCGCCTCAACACGATCGCTGTCGTAGCCCAACTCTCTAAGAATCTCCTCCGTGTGCTGGCCCAGCGCAGGCGATGCAACGCTCAACTCCACAAACGTATCGCTCAGCTTCGCCAACGGCGATGCCATCCGCACGCGCCCGACCAGCGAGTGGTCGACCTCGACCGCCATATCGTTCGCCAGCACCTGAGGGTCATCCCACAGCTCCTCGGCGAACGTTACCTGACCCGCGGGAACTCCCGCCGCGTCGAACGCCACGACCCATTCTTCCGTGGTTCTGCCTGCGATAACCTCGACCGCCTTCTCCATGATTCCATCGTCTTCGTCACTCGGCCCCGTGCTCGCAAGCACACCCGTTCCCTCGATCCCCAGCACATCCAACAAGCGCTTCCGGAGGGGCGTGCTCAGACAACCGACGGCAATAGCGCCATCAGCCGTCGCATACGTCCGGTAGAAGTAGCGCTGATTCCCCGGCTTGCGCCCCTGGAACTCGTTGTAGCGAGCCACTGCATCGCCGATCGAACGCCGTTCGCGGCGCATCCGCTGGATGTCGCCCACAAAGTCAGCTTGACTCTCCGCATCCAAGACCTCGATCCAGATCGACCGTAAGCCCTGCAACGACAGAGCGCTCTGCAAGAGTGACGTCTCGACCTTCTGCCCTCGCCCTGTGCGCTCCCGAGCGAACAGCGCCGCGATGACACCTGAGGCCAGCGCGCTCCCCGTGAAGAGGTCCACGAAAGGCGTCGATTGGTACAAACTTGGCACGCCATCCAGGAATTTCTGGTCGTTCGCGATCAAACCTGAAACCGCCTGCGCAATCAGGTCGTACCCTGGCCGGTTCGCGTGCGGCCCCTCCTTCCCGAATGCCGTCGCCTCCCCGTACACGATGCGCGGGTTTATCGCTGAGAGCGTCTCGTAGTCGATCCGCAGCTTCGCTGGCACATCTGGCCGGTAGTTCACCAGCACCACATCCATCTGTTGCGCCAACTCGTGCGCGATCTCCAACGCCTCTCGCTTCGTCAAGTCCAGCGGTAGGCTGCGTTTGCCTCGATTCACCGCAATGAACCCACGACTCTCCAGCGGCACGAACGCCAGGTTCAAGCGCCAAGACTCCCCCCAGGGCGGCTCCACCTTGATTACATCTGCGCCCATATCCGCCAGCACCATTCCTGCCGTCGGAGCCGCAATGACCTCCGAGAACTCCAGCACCTTCACGCCGTCCAGCGCACCTGCCATAGGCCCTCCCTTATCGCATCCAGCGCGCCCAGCCTACTCGCCTCACCGTCGCCCCTGCCAGTCACCCCTAACTCTCCCTTGCACTCGTTAACGTCATTCTGAGTCGAGACGGAGTCCGCGAAGAATCCCTCACCCCTTACCGACAATCTCGTCAACGGGCCCATCTGATCAGCAACGCAACTACGACTCCACCTGGGGCCACCCCACCCAGATCTAGCGCGACAGAGGCCAACAGCCCGTACTGTGTCGTTCAGCGGCCGCGACGCGCCCAATGGATAGCCGAAGCAAAGCAAGAATCAACCAAACAAAGACGCTCCAACAAGGTGATCGCAATGCTACGGGAAGGAAAAAGATTGAGGTCGTAGCTGACGAGACCTGTCTCGAGCAAAGACATCGGGTAGTGGCGCTGGTAGCGCCTGCATAGCAGGAAGGTCCGCTGGTAACATCCGCGAACACCTGGGTACGCTAGGGTCAACGGCCACACGACTGGCGCCATATGAAGAAGCGGGGAAACCATGAAAATCACGAATGTTGAGCCGATCCTGGTCGCATTGCCCTACGAGGATGGTGCGCCCAAACGGGAATCAGCCCCAGGCCACAGCGCGGACAACGTCCTCGCGCTTTTCGTAAAGGTTGAGACAGACGAAGGCATTACCGGCTGGGGTGAAGCCTTCAGTTTCGCGACCGTCCCAGTCACCATCCCAGCCATCGCAGACGCGGTTGGCCCGTTGGCCATCGGCCAGGATCCGACCGATATCGAGGCCGTCGCCGAGGACCTGCGCCGGCGTTACCAGAACATGATGCGAGGCGGCCCCGGACGCTTCGCCCTTTCCGCCATTGAGATCGCCATGTGGGACATCAAGGGCAAGGTCGAAGGCAAACCCGTCTGGCAACTCCTGGGCGGAACACGTAAGGAAACTGTCGAGGCCTACGCCAGCATGTTCCGCTATCACGACCCAGCCACCGTCAAGCACATCGCCGCCAGCGCCTACGAGCGCGGTTATCGCCAGATCAAACTCCACGAAAGAACAGTCGAAGCCGTCGCCGCCGCGCGTGAGGCGCTCGGACCCGGCGTGCCGCTGATGGTCGACGTCAACTGCGCCTGGTACCCCGACGAGGCCATCGCCATGGCCCAGAAGATGCAGCCCTACGACATCGCGTGGCTGGAAGAGCCCGTCTCGCCCCCCGACGACTACGACGGCCTAGCGCGCGTCCGCCGCGAGGGCGGGGTACCGATCGCCAACGGCGAAAACATCGGTAACCCCTACGACGTCAAATGGATGGCGGCTCGCGAAGCCGTCGATATCGTTCAGCCTTCTGTCGTCAAGCACGGCGGCATCAGCGACGTCATGCGCATGGTCGAGATCGCCGAGAGCGCTGGCATGCGTGCCGTTCCTCATTGCCCCTTCGTCGGGCCGGGCCTGCTCGCGACCATCCACATCGTCGCAGCCATGAAAACCGCCGTGCCCGTCGAGCATCGCTACTGCGATCTCGGAGCAAGCCCACTCGGCGATGCCGTCGTCGCCACCAGCGGCCGGCTCAACGTGCCACAGGGCCCCGGCCTTGGCGTCGAGCCAGATCTGGCCATCTTGGAACGTTACCGGGTTCATTAGACGCCCGACTTCTCCCGGCTGGGGCCCACCCTTACGTCATCGATGCTCGGGTCCTTCGCGGCGACGTGCAGGATCTGCAGCGGTTCCGTGCCCGAACTCTCGAACCAGTACTTGAAGCCATGAGGCATCACTACCCCCTCTTCCTTCCCCAACTCGGCCAGCAACACGTCCCCCTCACCGTAGAACTTCACCGCGCCCGCCATCACAAAGAAGAAGCCGTCGCTTACTGTGTGGCTATGCAGCTTATTCTCCCCCCCTTCTTCCACCAATTGCATGTCAGCCGACAATCTATCTGTCTTGCACAGAACCGTCAGGTTCTTCGAACGGTCGTTATCTGGGCGTTGGTAACTGAACAGTTGTGGTTCCATCCCGCATTAGCCTCCCCTTTACCATCTATCCGCTTCCCCCAAGTAGCTACTTGGCGTGCTCCGACTCCTCCTGCGCCGCTGCGATGTACGCGGTCGAGCCTTCGACCCCGACGGTACCTTCGCGCCCCGCTTTTAGCAACTCATGCTGCAACACACCTACGCCAGCGTCGATGTCCAGCAGACGCCGACCCGTCGACACCCGCCTGTTCCAGCGCTTGCAGCAGCATCTGCGCCGCTTTCATCGGCCCCTCGGACCGGTAGCCTCGCAGGTCTTTCTGCGCCTGTTGGGTGTCGAAGAACTGCTCGATTCCAACGCAGTGTTGGCAGCTCATGATGGCCCCCCCAGGCCCAGCGAGCGCGCCATGCGCATCTTGTGGTGATTCGCGTCGCCCAGGTAGTGGCCGTAGAACTTCGAACGCTTAGTGTGATTCGTCAGGCCGTAGTCGAGGTCCATGCCCGCTCCAGCGTGGACGTAGTGCGCGTTCTCACACGCCCGGTCGAATCCCTCCGACGCCACAGCCTTCGCCATCGACGCCGCCAACCCCGAATCTTGACGGCCTTCGTCCAGCTTCCACAACGCCTCATAGGTCGTCCAGCGAATCGCATCCGCATCATTCAGCGCCTTAATAATCAGGTCCTGCACCCGCTGGAACGTCCCGATGGGCTGACCGAACGCCATCCGCGCCTTGCTGTACTCCACCGACATATCCAGCACCGCCTGCGTGCCCCCTAACATGAACGCCGACAGCAGCACGACCGTCCGATCGAGCGCCGTCTCGACACCGGGCCACGCTTGGCCAGGCGTGCCAATCACCTCGGCGCGCACCTCGTCGAAGGTCACCTCGCACACCGGCTCACCCAACCAGCCACGCTGGCGGCGCACGTCAATCCCTGGCGCCGTACGTACGACGCGTGCAAGGGTCAGCCCCTGCTCTGACTCGTTGGCGTCACTCGTCCGCACCAACACCAGCAACTCGTCGGCCACTGCAGCGTAAGGAACGAACATTTTGGTTCCCCCGATGACGACGCGGTCACCGTCGACACCGCCACACATCTGCGCCGCGCCCGCGCCCCAGCCGTAATCACGCTCCGTGATGGCAACAGCATACAGGCGCTCCGCCGTCGCGATCCGGGGGAGCAACGCTGCCTGCTGGTCTGGGGTCGCCACGGCCTGGATCACGTGGGCAGCGAAAGCCTGCGACAGCAGCGGGCTCGGGCACGCCGCCTCGCCCAACGCCTCGAACACCGACGCCAGGTCTGCTAACGAGTTACCTGTGCCACCATGCTCCTCGGCAACGCCCATCCCCGCCCAGCCGAGATCGGTGATCTTCTGCCAAAGCTCGGCCGAGAACCCCGTCGCACTCTCGTCGATGGCCCGCACGGCCGTCTTCGGTACCTCGTTCGACAGGAACTCGCGAGCCATGCTCTGGAGCATCAGCTGCGTTTCGTTGAGTGCCAGGTCCATAGATGTCCTAGCCCGTGTAGGCCGTCGCCGTCGAGGGTGTGGGTGCCGCACGTTCACGCGTACGGCTGATTCCCAGCCGCCTCGCGATAATCAATCGCATAATCTCGGGCGTGCCTCCCGGGTGTGTCCACGCCACATTGCGGCGCTGACGTACCTCTGCGGACCCACCGTTCACCGTCGCATCGTCGGTATGGTCCAGCAATGCGTATGGACCCATGATGGCCGCCTCGCGAACGGCATTGCGCACCTTGAACTCTTTGCGCCACAGCGCGCTCTGCGCCCCGTGATACGTCATCTCTCTCTTAGTGACATACATCCAGAAGTTGCGCGTCTCCAGCAATCGGTGGATCTGGCTTTCGATGTAGTTATCAATCGCATTCAAGCGGACCGTCGGATCGGAACTGATCGCCACGCCGTTACGCTTCGTCTCGCGCACGTACTGCAGCAGCTCCTGCGTATCCTCGTCCCCCGAGAACGCCGCGCCACGACCGCCATGCTCTTGCTCCAGCGTTGTCGCCGCCACCTGCCACCCCTCGTTCGGACCGCCCAGCAGGTTTTCGGCGGGCACTCTGACGTTGTCGAAATTGATGAACAATTGCCCGGGCCCATTCAGCAGCACCATCCGCGTCAGCGTCACACCGGGTGTCGGATACGGGATAAGGAAATAGCCCATGTTGTGGTGCCGAGCGCCATCGGGCTGTGTCACGAACGGGCCGTACATCAGGTCCGGCTCGCGGATCCCTGTGATGAACAACTTGTGGCCGTTGATCACCCAATCATCGCCATGACGCACCGCAGTGCTGCTGATCGCCGCCAGGTCCGACCCCGCTTGCGACTCGCTGAACGTCTGGTAGCAGGTCTCCTGGCCCGTAAGCAGCGGCGTCAGGAAGCGCACCTTCTGCTCCTCGGTACCCCACACCAGGATTGAAGGCAGTACCAACCCGTTGGAGAAATGCCTCGGTATATTACGGCGCGCCATCTCCTCTTCGATGACCATCTCGTGATCCGCCGTCATCCCACCGCCGCCGTACTCCTTCGGGTACGTCGGGTACAACCACCCGCGCGCGCCCATCTCCTTATGCACCTCGCGGAAATACGAGAACGTATCGTCGTCCAGCGACTCTGGATCCACCGGCCCACGACGTTCCACGGGCACACGAGCGTCGAAAAACGTCCGCACTTCGCGCCGAAAAGCGTCCTGCTCAGCAGAGTACCTGTACTCGAAGTCCATTTGGCCTCCAGAAAGTCGCGCCATTATACGCACGTGGCTGCTAAACTCACGCCTCGAAACCAACGCGCAATCAGGAGCAGATGATGGCAGAACTACCCAAGGCAACCGCAAGGCTTTCCCAGATCGAGCGCGACAACCTACCCGCCGACCAGCAGCACATCTTCGACGAGATTGCCGGTAGTCGCGGAGCGGTCCGTGGCCCCTTCGCCATGCTTCTCCACAGCCCTGACGTCGCCCAGCGCATCGCCCACACCGGCGCCTACATCCGTTTCGAGACCACCCTGCCCGACGACCTTCGTGAGGTCGCCATCCTCACGACCGCTCGCTTCTGGGATTGCCAGTACGAGTGGACCGCCCACCAAAAAATCGCCGAAGCCGAAGCCGGAACCCGTCCCGAGGCCATCGCGGCCATCCGCGACCGCACGGCGCCTGCTGGCCTCGCGCCCGACGAAACCATCGTCTTCAACTACGTGTCAGAGTTGCTCAACAACCACCGCGTATCCGACGCCACGTTCAAAACAGCCAACGACCGCTTCGGGGACAAGGCGACCGTCGACCTCACCGCCACCGCCGGCTACTACTCGATGATCGCCGGCACACTCAACGCTTTCAACGTCGAACCCGACGTCGGCACCCTCCCGGTCTAAGCCAGGCACGGCCGACCCTAGCCCCCCGGCCCCGCGCGCGTCCCACCCGTCTCCGGGTACAACTGCAGCGTGATTCCGTTGGGGTCCTTGAAATAGATCGTGCGTTGGCCCGCGCGCTCCTCTGGGCGGAACTCCCAGTCGCGGTCAACCAGCCTCGCCTCCACTGTGGCAATGAACTCCGGATGGGTAGTAAGCGCAAGGTGGTTCAGCCCACCGATCGCATCGCGAGTGCTCTCGGCCACGCTGGATGCGGCTTCGAAGAAATCGAGCGTCGCACCGCCGCCCAGGTCGAACACGTAATGTTTATGGTTGGGCGCGTCAGACGCGATTCGCTTTATGCCCACGTCGAGCACCTCACCATAGAACGCAACCGTCTCGTCCATGTTCCTCGCCAGCGACGCAACGTGATTCACTCCGCTGATGCCCATGCCCATAGCTACCCCTTTTTCGAATCCGGCCGGTTCCAACTGCGCCGAATTGTCGCGCGCCGCCAACCGATGTTCAATAGCCCGACCAACAGCCCGCAACCGGCGCCCGCTCCCCGGTTAACGCCATCCTCATACGAGGCGCCTCGCCCTAACGTCATCCGGACACGAGGAGAGGCCCGCGAAGGACCCGTCACCGTCCCTTCCCCAGATGCGCTAACCCCCGAGTAAGCGGTCCACACCACCAAAGAAGAAGGGCCGCTAGTTACAGCGGCCCTTCTTCTTCATTCCCAATCTAACTTGAAGTTTGCGCTACTTCGTCTCAAAGATGATTACGAAAACATCGGTTGTGCCCACGTTCTCCATCGTATGTGTCCAAGGTTCATGCGGCATAACGAAACCATCCGGATAATCCGCTTCTGTGAACTCCCCATTCTCCAAGTGCACCCTGAGTTTGCCGCCTTTCACAAAGTAAGCAACCATGTCGGGATGTGAGTGCTGGGTGTCTATCTCTCCCGACTTCAACCGCATTTCAACAACACGTCTGGGGCCCTCTTGCCAGACTGTCTTGTAATTCTCGGGTGCAACCTCCGTAGGGTCTACGTAAACCACAACCACCTCCTGAGATAAGTGATGGGTCCGCCTACGGCCGAATGGCGCAACCCAAATCAGGTTAATAGGCTTCATACTTCCTTGACAATATTGCTCTATAACGGAACTGTTCTCTCCCAGGGAAGCATGAAGAGTGAAGATCGTGCCAAGCACCGTACTCATCGTCGAAGACGACCCAACGACCACCGCTTTCGTCGAGCGCTACCTCAAGCGCGACGGCCATCGAGTGCTGACTGCGGCCGACGGCGAAGAAGGCCTACGGATCGCTCGCGAGCGCAAGCCCAATCTCGTCGTCCTCGATCTCATGCTCCCCAAACTCGACGGCATCGCCGTTTGCCGCGCCCTGCGCACCGAGTCCGACATCGCCGTCATCATGCTCACCGCCCGGGTCGAAGAGGAGGATCGCCTCATGGGCCTCGACATCGGCGCCGATGACTACATGACCAAACCCTTCAGCCCACGCGAGCTAGCCGCCCGTGTCCGAGCGGTGCTTCGGCGCGCCGTTCGCTTGCAGGAAGACACAGGGCCCAAGATTCTCGCCCTCGACGGTGTGACCCTCGACGTCACCAAGCACGTCGCTGAGGTCAACGGCCTGCGCATCAAGCTCACGCCCACTGAGGTCGGGATCCTACGCATTCTTATGGCAGAACCTGGCCGTATCTTCAGCCGCGAGCACATCATCTCCCGTGTGTTTGGCGACGAGTTCGAAGGCTTTGATCGCACGGTGGACACTCACGTGTCCAACCTCCGACGCAAGTTGGAAGGCCAGGTAGCCCACCCGAAGTACATCCAAACGGTGTACGGCGCCGGGTACAGGTTCGGCGATGCGTAAATTCCTAGCTTCCCTCCAGTTCCGGCTCATGGTCGGGTTCGCCGCCGTCCTGGTCCTAGTTCTCGGCAGCGTGGCCGTCGCCGCCCGTTACGGCGCAGCCAAGCAGATCGAGCGTTACGAGAATGAAATCGTCTCCGTCCGCGAGGAGCGCCTCGAAACTATGATCCAAGTACTCGTCGCCAGCGGTCGTCGTGGCCCCCAACTGGAGCAGTTCATCAAGCAGGCCGGCTCCCTCTACGGCCTCCGTATCGCGGTCACAGATGAGGCTGGCCAAGTCATCAGCGAGACCCCGGTCGCACCCGAGTACGCCTTCTTTGGCGAACGATTCCAGCGCGAGAACGGCCGCGGAGCCTTCCCCAAGGCCGGCCGCGGGGGGGATCTCCGGCCCAAGCCTGGCGCCGCGCTCCTCCCGATTGGTGAAGGCGGCCTCAACCTCGGCTCCATCGCTTTCACCGGAGCAGGCTCCGACGCCTTCGTCCGACCCGGGCCCACGGCTGCCGCCATGATCACCAGAATCGACTTCTTCCTCCTGTGGACAGGCCTCAGCGGGGGCGTCGTAGCCGTTGCCATCAGCATATTCGTATCACGCCGCACCCTATCGCCGCTGCGCTCCCTCCAGTACGCCGCCGAACGTCTAGGTGCAGGTGATTTCACCCAGCGCGTCGATATCACCCGCAACGACGAAGTTGGCGAAATGGCCCACACATTCAACGCCATGGCCGAAGGTCTTGAGCAGGCTGAAGCGCAACGCCGCGTCCTCATGGCCGACGTCGCCCACGAACTACGGACGCCGCTTGCCAACATCCAAGGTTACGTCGAGGCCATCCGCGACGGCGTCGTCGACGCTGATGAATCCACCATCGACACCCTCCACCGGCAGGTGCTTCACCTCACACACCTCATTGAGGACCTACGACTGCTAGCGCTCGCTGAGGCCGGCGCGCTGCCCCTCGACCCACAACCCGCGTCGCTCATCGACGTGGCGCGAACCTGCACCAATGCTTTCCGGCCACGTGCCGACGCGAAGCAGATCGCACTGTCATTCGCGGGCCCCGACACGATGCACATGGCCTCTATCGACAAAGGGCGGATCGATCAGGTTATGGACAACCTCCTAGAGAACGCGATCCGGCACACACCGGAGCACGGCGCTGTTTCCGTAACCGTCGAAGCAACGGCCACCGTCGCCCGAATCAGCATCGCCGACACCGGGCGAGGGATACCCCAAGAAGAGCTCGACCGCATCTTCGACCGGTTCCACCGGCTCGATCCTTCACGCTCCCGGGCCACCGGCGGCGCCGGGCTCGGGCTGACCATTGCCAAGCAGCTTGTGGAAGCCCACCGAGGCACCATCAGCGTCAGTAGCAAGTCAGGTGAGGGCAGCACCTTCACGTTTGAGCTCCCGCTGGACCGTTAGACATACACGAACACGATGACGAGGTATTGGGGATGGGCATGTTCGCAGCAAGATTAGGTCCGCTGTTCGTATGGCAAGCGCTGGCACTCGCGGTCGCCGCCATCGGCACTAGCGTAGGCACATACATCGCCTTCGACACCATCAACAGCGAGGGCTCCGGATCCCTCGCTGAAGACGAGCAACTCGTCCCCGCGCAGATCGGCGACCTTATCAGTGTCGTGTCGACCGACGGCGCCCTCAGTTTCCCAACGGTGGTGACGGCAGCTTTCGAAACCAACGGCACCGTTGGCAAGGTCTTCGTGGAGGAAGGCGACACCGTCGAGGAGGGGCAGACCCTCGCCACCCTCGACGCGGCGTCACTCACCACCATGCAGCTACGCGTCGCCCGCGCCGAAGTCGACCTCCGCGACGCGAACGACAAGCTTATTCAGGCCCTTGAGCCCGCCGACGCCCAGGCCATCGCCAAGGCCGAGAACACCATCGCCAAGGCAAAGCTCGCCCTCGAGAAAGCGCAAGATGACCTCGCAGTCCTCACCGACGTCACCCAGGCAGAAGCCGACGTGACCGACACAAAAGCTGAGCTTGCCACCGCCCAAGCCAGCCTCGCCCTCGAGAGCGACGAGTGGGACGGCAAGGTCACCGACGCTAAGACCGCTGAGGTCGACGCATCAGACGCGTATGTTGCCGCGTTCGACCGTTGGCTTGGCGCACCCACCCTCAGTGTGAACCCCACCCTCGATCCCGCCGCTGTCCTCGCCACCATGGGAGCTGATCTGACCGCCCTATTCCCCGTTGCCCAGAGCGACACCAACTTTGCGCTGCTGAGAGGCACCCCGCCAGACGACCCTGCGACCGTCTGGAACGAAGCAACCCTGTTCTGGTACGTCGCGTTCTTCCCCGGCGCCATCATCGGCGACTGCGGGACGACCATTCCGCTCCAGGGCACCTGCGTCAGTGCCGAGTTCAATGCCGCGTGGGACACGCTGCAAACCAAGCGCACCGGCTTCGCCACCACCGAGCTCAACTCCAGCAAGGCCATCGACTCCGCCACAACTCTTGTAACCAAAGCCGCCGATAGGCTCGCCTCCGCACAACAGACCCTTGCCGAGCTCAACTCAGGCGTCGATACCAACAAGATCAACGTGGCTCGCGCATCGGTGATAGTTGCACAGACAGACGTAGACGCCGCCAAGGAATCCCTCACCGACCTCCACGTGGCGGCTGACGATAAGGACCTCGAAGTGCTGCGTCAACAGGTGGCCGCAGCAGAGAACGAGCTCAACACCGCCAACGATAACCTGACGGGGATCAACCTCGTAGCAACAATCACCGGAGTCGTCACCGACGTCAACATGGTCAAAGGCGACTCAGCGACCGGTAACCAATCAGGCTTGATTACCATCACCGACCACTCAGTTGTTGAGATCGCAGGCACCGTGGACGAGATCGACGTCCTGTCCATCGCCGAAGGCGTCATCGCAGCCGTCGCCCTCACTGCCTTGCCTGACCAGACACTTCGCGGCACCGTCACTGCGATCGGCTCACCCACCAACAACCAAGGCGTAGTGACGTTCCCCGTCAGCATCATCGTGGACGTTCCCGAAGGCCTTGAGCTCCGCGAAGGCCTCTCCGCCACTGCAAGCGTCGTTATAAGCCAACAGGTCAATGTCCTGCGCGTCCCCACGTCTGCAATCCGGGGCAGCTTCCTGGACCCGTTCGTCCGCGTCTCAGACGGCGGAGAGATCGTCGAGCGCCCTGTCGATCTCGGCTCCAGCGACGACTTCTGGGTCATCGTCACGGCCGGCCTCACCCAAGGTGAGCAGGTCGTCATGCCCGCGCCCAGCGCCAGCTCCACCCAATTCGCCATAACCCCACAAATCCTCAGACAACTCCAAGGTAGTGGCGGCTTCGGCGGTGGTCAGGGTGGCAGAGGCCGTTTCGGTGGTCAGAGTGGCCAATTTGGTCAAACTGGTCAAGGTAATCAGGGCGCCAGAGACAACCGGTTCGACGAGGACGACTCCTAATGGCTCTCATTGAGCTCGACAACGTCAAGAAGATCTACCGCATCGGGACCATCGAAGTCCCCGCGCTCAACGGCGTGACCCTCAACATCGACCAGGGTGAGATGGTCGCCATCATGGGTCCCTCCGGCTCCGGCAAGTCCACCCTTATGAACATTCTCGGTTGCCTAGATGTGCCCACCAGTGGCGCCTACCGCATCGAGGGTGACGAGGTCGGCTTATGGGGCGACCGACGCCTCGCGCAGACCCGCAACGAGCGCATCGGGTTCGTCTTTCAGACCTACAACCTGCTGCCCAGGCTCACGGCCCTCGACAACGTAGAACTAGCTTTGCTCTACGGGCGCACCGGCTCCACCAAAACGCAGGCCCGCGCCGCCCTCGCCGCCGTTGACCTGGCCGACCGAGCGAATCACAAACCCGCTGAATTGTCAGGCGGCCAGCAGCAGCGTGTCGGCATCGCCCGCGCGCTAGTCAAGGATCCCGTCTTGCTACTCGCCGACGAACCCACTGGCAACCTCGACAGTCACTCCAGCATCGAGATCATGGCTATGCTCCAGCGCCTCAACCGCGAACAGGGCCGCACCGTCATCATCGTCACCCACGAGCCTGACATCGCCCAACACACCCAGCGAGCCATCACCATCAAGGACGGCCTTGTCGTCTCGGATGAGGGCATAGCGAACCCCAGGACAGCCGTTTCCAGCGAGGAGCTTTACGCATGAGCCTCCTCGCCCTCCTACGCACCGCGTGGTTCTCCGTGGGCTCCAACAAGCTGCGCACAGGCCTAACGCTCCTCGGCATGATCATCGGCGTCGCCGCCGTCATATCCCTGATGGCCATCGGACGGGGTAGCCAGAACGTCATCACCGAACGCATCGAATCCCTCGGCTCAGACCTCCTGTTCGTGCGCCCCATCTCAACCGCAGGTGCCACCTTCGGCGGCGGCAGTGACAGTGAAGATCTGACCATCGACGACGCCATCGCACTCCTCGACTCGGTCTTCGCGCCGTCGGTCGCGGCGATCGCCCCGGAGATCCAGACCAACGGCCAAGTCGTTGCGGCTGAAAAGGACACCTTCGCAATGATCCTCGGCGTCACCAGTGACTTCTTCCCGGTGCGCAACTTCACCATCGAACTCGGCCAGGCCATCACGTCTGCCCACGTCATCAACGGCTCGCGAGTCGCCGTCCTTGGCTCGCAGATAGCCGAAACCCTCTATGGCAATCGTGATCCCGTCGGTCAGACCATCCGCCTCAACCAGAAAGTCTTCACCGTCATTGGCGTCATGGGCAGCAAGGGCGGGAGTGAGGACAACCGCGTTCTTATGCCCATCACCACAGCCGCCAACCGGCTCACCAGCAACCGCACTGCCGACGGTGGGATCAACGTCCAGACCATCAACGTGAAAGCCGTCAGCGGCGAAGCCGTCGACGCTGCCGAGGCCGAGATTACCACCCTTCTGCGCCTCCGCCATGAGATTACTGACGAAGACGACTTCACCATCACCAATCAGCAAGAGACTCTCGACACGCTGAACGAAACCAACGAAACCTTCGCGTTGTTCCTCGGCGCCATCGCAGGCATTTCCCTGCTCGTCGGCGGCATAGGCATCATGAACATCATGCTCGTCTCCGTGACCGAGCGGACCCGCGAAATCGGCATCCGCAAAGCCCTCGGAGCGAAACGCGCCGACATCCTCTACCAATTCGTCCTCGAAGCCCTGCTGCTGAGCATCGCCGGAGGCGGGATCGGCGTCGCCCTCGGCGCGGTGCTCGTACGCCTCTCCAACGGACGCAACATCGCCGGCCAGGACGTCGAGACCGTCTTCAGCACCGACATCGCAGTCCTTGCCCTGGGCGTATCCGCCGTCATAGGCCTTTTCTTTGGCATCTATCCCGCTGCCCGTGCCTCGCGCCTGCACCCGATCGAGGCCTTACGCCATGAATAGACCGCATCGCAGATCCCTGTTGGTAGTCCGGGCCGCCGTTTGGAAAGCAGTTCAGAAGCGTTAGCCGACTAACCTCCCTCAGCACCCACTCGGCACCTCGAGGTAACTTTAACATATGTCGACGAAAGCGTTCAGTCTCATGCTCTTGGTAGTGGTGGTTCTTGGTGGGATCGCGGGTGGAGCGCTGTTCGCGTTCAGCGGCCACGACACCAAAGAACTAGCAATCGGCGCCGACTCACCGACCGCCACACCTTTGGTCGTTCCCGGCGACAGCAGCCCTAATCCAAGCGGCGCCCCGTCTAGTGAGAGCAATGCGACACCTGACGGCGCCCCACTCGGCGACGGCACACGTCCCCAAGGTGCTAGGCGTTTTGCTGGCATCGAGCCCATCGCCGGCACCCTAGCAAAGCTTTCCCCAACAGGGATTGTCGTCACATCCCGTGACACTGGCGCTGACGCCGAAATCATCGTCCCCGCCGAAACCCCAGTGCGCCTCTCCGAGACCGCAGGGGACACTACTTCCCTCATCCCCGGGGCCGAGATCGTGGCCTTCCTCCAGCGCAACGCCGACGGCGCCATCAGCGTCACCAACGTAACCATAGGTGGGTTCGGCGGGGGCAGGGGCGCACTCGGCGGCTATAGCGGTCAGGGTGGCATATTTGGTCAAACTAGTCAGGGCAATCAGGGTGTCGACGGCACCGAATTCAACGCGGTCCCCGGCACTATCACCAGCTTCGCAGCAGGCGCCCTCACCCTCCAAACCAACGACGGCCCCATCGACGTCACCGTCGCCGACGACACCCCAGTCCAGCTCACCATCGCGTTCGCCGACCTCGCGGACCAGCTAGCGATCGGCAGCGACATCACCATCATCGGCCAGCGCAACGACGCAGGTATCTACACCCCCATCATCGTAGCCTCGGGCACGCTCGGCGGCTTCGGTGGAGCAGGCGGTGGCTTTGGCGGCGGCGGTCGTCGCGGTCAGCGAGGCGACGGCACCGGAGTCGGTGGCGTCGGCGGCGCCATCCAGATCCCCCAATAGCGCCGGTACTCACCTCCCTCCGACGCCTGCGTCCCAGATTCCCCGGCTCCCCAACGCCCAGCACTGCGCCAGCAGCGTCTTGGGCGGCCGGGCGGGCACAATTTATCCTTCCCGCAACAAACGCTGCCCACAGACAACGCTCACCTCACCCAACGCCGCCTTGCGCTACAACCCGCCTCGTCGTAAAACGACCCTATGAGCGAAATGCAACGCACCGTGGCAAACGTCACCGTAATCGAAGCTACACCAGACGACCCGGGCGCGAAATGGCAATTCATCTACGCACCAGGCGCTGGCTCGCACGTCAACGACCCATTCGGGACCCACGCCTGCCAAACCCTTGCAGCGAACGGCATCCCCGCAGCGCGTTTCCAGTTCCCCTACCAACAAGCAGGCTCCCGTCGCCCCGACCGGCCAGCCATCCTCGAAAACACCTGGCTCGCCGTCCTCGAAGCCGTCCGCCTCCCCGACACCAACGTCGTCATTGGTGGGCGCTCCATGGGAGGACGAGTCGCCACCCTCATCGCCGCCAGCGGCGCAGACGTCGCAGGGCTCGCAGCCTTCGCCTACCCGCTCCACCCACCTGGCCACCCCGAGAAGGCCCGCGTCGCCCACCTCCCTGACATCCACGTACCGACCCTTTTCTGCTCCGGCACTCGCGATACCTTCGGCACCCCTCAAGAGATAATCGACGCGGCCGCGTTGATCGAACACTCCACACTCCACCTCATGGAAGGTGTCGACCACGGTTTCGCCGTCCTCAAACGCAGCGGCCGGACCAAAGAAGAGATCTTCGACGAAGCCAATGCCGTGCTCCTAGCCTTCGTCCAGGACCACGGCATTGCCTAGCGAGTAGCCATTGCTCGTCGAAATCGACGGCCAACGACACCGCATTCACCGCCCACTTCAACACTGCGGTGCGCTCAGCCGAGGTCAAAGTCCACAACCAAATAGCGGGCAAAGCCGGAGCGATACAGTCACGATCCGGCTTTGCTGTGTCCTACCCACACACCCCGCTTGACCACGGTGAGGCCAAGTTCTACCGTGCGCACTAATTCGCAGTGCGCTCCCCCGGAGGAATCCCATGGCCACCGCCAGCAAGTTGGAACTCGAAGTCTCCGTCGGCTACGCGTCCATGACGTACGAGATCGTCCGGCCCTTGATGGAAGGCCGGACCTCGATCGAAGGCGTGGACCTCAGGCCGATCGATGAACTTGGCCCTACTCCCACTGGCGACTCACGCATGAAGACTGGTGACTTCGGTATCTGCGACCTCAACATGGGCTATTGGCTCGCCGCCATCGACCAAGGCTGGGACATCGTCGGCCTGCCCCTCTTCGTCAAACGCAAGAGCGCCTACTGGTACATGATCGTCCGCAACGACCGTGGCATCGCCGGTCCCAAAGACCTCGAAGGCCGGCGCATCGCCACGCGATCGTTCCGATCAGCCATCGTCACCTGGTGCCGAGGTCTCCTCAAGAACAGGCACGACGTAGACACCTCCACCTTCCGCTGGCTCGTTACCGACTCCGAGGACTTCTTCCCTATCTACGACCGATCAGCCAACGTTGAAGTCGTCCAGGATGGCAAGGTCAGCGTCAAAGACCACCTCCAGCGCCTCCTCGACGGCGAGATCGACGCCTTCCTCGGCGACGTCTCCGACCCCGAACTCTTCGGCTGGGTCGCAAGCGACTCGCGCATCAGGAGGCTCTTCCCCGACTACATGGACGAAGACCTTCGCCTATGGCGTGACGAAAGCATCCTCACCCCTGTCCACATGATGGTCATGAGTGGCAAACTCGACCGTCAGCACCCCGACCTCGCGCGACGCATCTACGACGGCTTCGAAGCCTCCAAAGCCCAAGCCCACTACGACCTCCTGCGCGACCGTGGGAGCTTCTCCGTCCTCTACCTCCGCGAATTCGTCGAAAAGCAATTCAAACAATGGGGAGACCCTTACGTCTACGGCATCTCCGCCAACAAGCGCATGCTCGAGTGGTACATCCACATCAGTCACGAGCAAGGCATCATGAAGGACCGCTACGCTCTCCCCGACGTCTTCGCCCCCAGCGTGCTCGACACCTAAGCGTTCACTTGCCGCCTAAGCAACCGCAGCCCCCCCTCCCTGAGCGTAGCGGAACCGAAGGATCTCTCACATCCCCTGCCTTCCAGCTGCTCCGTAGACCCTGATTCGCCAACGCGAGCACCCCAGGCTACAATCCCGGCCGATATGATTATTGACGTACACGGCCACTACACAACCGCCCCAACCCAGCTTCGCGAATGGCGACTCAGGCAGATTGATAGCGCCGGTACTCCCTTCACCGAGCCGCTCGCAATCACTGACGATGAGATCCGTGAAACCATCGGTACCAAGCAGCTCAAGCTGCAGCAGGACCGAGGCACCGACGTCGCCCTGTTCTCCCCCACAGCCGGTGGCATGGCCCACCACTATGGCGACGAACAGACCAGTATTCAGTGGACAACCACCGTCAACGACCTCGTCTACCGGGTCCACCAACTGTTCCCCGACAACTTCATCCCTGTGCTCCAGCTGCCTCAATCCCCCGGCGCCAGTCCCTCCAACAGCATCGCCGAACTAGAGTTCCGCGTTAAGGAACAAGGATTCGTCGCCTGCAACCTCAATCCGGACCCCACCGACGGCTACTGGACCGAACCGGCCATGACCGCCAAGGAATGGTGGCCCCTCCTGGAGAAGATCGAGGAGCTGGAAGTCCCTGCCATGATCCACGTCAGCATGTCCTGCAACCCTCAGTTCCACGGCACCGGCGCCCATTACCTGAACGGCGACACCGTCGCCTTCATGCAATTCATCACCACCCAAATCTTCAAGGACTTCCCGAACCTGAAGATTGTCATTCCCCACGGCGGCGGCGCGGTTCCCTACCACTGGGGCCGCTACCGGGGCATCGCCCAGGACGCGGGCAAGCCCCCTCTCGAAGAGTTGCTCGGCAACGTCTACTTTGACACCTGCGTCTACCACCAGCGCGGCATCGACCTCCTCGTCGACGTCATCGGTGCCGACAACGTCCTTTTCGCCTCTGAGATGATCGGCGCCGTTCGTGGCATCGACCACAACTCCGGCCGCTACTTCGACGACACCAAGCCCTATGTCGACGGAGTCCCCGGGATCACCGAGGCCGACAAACAGAAAATCTTTCAGGACAACGCTCTAAAGGTTTACCCGCGACTCAAGAACTATTTCCCTCCCGAAACAAACTAAGTGAAGGTGTAAGCATGGCTGAGATTCCCCGACTGAACGGCATCATCAAGCAACTTGAAGCGGGCAAGACCGCCATCACAACCTTCTCCCCGGCGGAGATAGGCAACGGCGTATCCCTCGCCGCCAGCGGCTACGACGGCGTGATCTTCGAAATGGAGCACAATCCCTTCGAAACCAAGGGCTTGCGCGACACGCTCCAGTTCATGCTCAACCGTGGACAGATCGTCAGCGGCGGAACCATTGCCCCGCAGGTCACTCCCATCGTCCGCATCCCACCCAACGGCAGCGAGATGAACCAGTTCCTGGCCAAGCAGGTCCTGGACGTCGGCGTCTACGGAGTCGTCTGGCCCCACGTCAGCACCGTTGACGAGGCCTACAACGCGGTCTCCGCCTCCCGTTACCCGCGGCCCACAGACCGGCCCTACCTCGAGCCCCGTGGCCAACGAGGCGACGCTCCCGTCGCGGCCGCCCGCTACTGGGGCATCAGCCAGCAGGACTACTACAAGAAGGCCGACGTCTGGCCCCTCAACCCTGACGGCGAGATCCTCGTCATCATCATGTGCGAAGAGGTCAAGGCCATCGGCAACCTCGACGAAATGCTCAAGCAGGTCCCAGGCGTCGGCGTCGTCCTCATCGGCGAAGGCGACCTCTCCCAGGATCTTGGCCACCCACGCGAGTACGACCACCCTATCGTCGTCGAAGCCATGGCCGAGATCCGCAAGATCTGCGCGGCCAACAACGTCATCTGCGGGCACCCGCATGCTGACATGGCCAACATCGACATGCTGGTCGAGCACGGCTACCAGTTCATGGTAGCCGCCTCATCCACCACGACTCCAACGCTCAACAAAGCCAAAGATCTCACCGGTCGCGGCTAGCCCGCATCCAACGAGAGATCGAAAGGGGCGGGTCTTCACGACCCGCCCCTTTCGATCTTTGATCATGCCAGCGATGCCGGTGGCGGTAAGATGGGACACGATGCGTGAGTTTGATCTGAATGCAACTGGCCCGCTGACCGGCGTAAGGGTCCTCGATCTCTCTCGCCTGGTCGCCGGGAACATGTTGTCACTGCAACTCGCCGACTTCGGCGCCGACGTGATCAAAGTCGAGCCCAGCGATCATGGCGACCCGCTGCGAGCGTGGGGCGACAGCCATATCGCGACCTCCTGGAAGGTCTACGCCCGCAACAAGAAAAGCCTCGCGCTCAACCTGCGCGACCCAACGGCCATCGACATCCTGCTACGCCTAGCCGAGAGCACGGCGATCCTGATCGAGGGATTCCGGCCAGGCAGGCTCGAGATGATGGGACTGGGGCCCGAGGCCCTCCACGCCCGCAACCCCAAGCTCGTGCTCGTGCGGATATCAGGGTTCGGGCAGACCGGACCCTACCGAGAGCGCCCCGGGTTCGGAACCCTGATTGAAGCGATGTCCGGGTTTGCCGACCGGAACGGCTTCCCTGATCGAGAGCCGGTTCTGCCTCCGTTGGCCCTGGCGGATATGGTCGCTGGCCTCAACGGTGCAGCAGCGGTGCTTATGGCGCTCCGCGAGATCGAGGTCAACGGTGGCAAGGGGCAGGTTATCGACCTGTCACTCCTGGAGCCACTGTTCTCCATCCTCGGTGCCGAAGCCGCTGGGTACAGGGCCACCGGCAAGCTGAAGCAGCGGGTGGGCAGCGCATCCAACACCGCCTCTCCTCGTAACGTCTACCCCACCTCGGACGGCAAGTGGGTTGCCCTGTCAGCGTCGATCCAGTCGATGGTCGAGCGTGTGTTCCGCGTCGTAGGCCGTCCTGAGGCGATCGACGACCCCCGATTCGCGACGAACGCCGACCGCGTGCAGCACCGTGAAGAGGTAGATGGAGTGGTCGCCGAGTGGATCGCGGAGCGCACCCAGGAGGAAGCACTCCGCATCTTCGCCGAAGCAGATGTCACGGCGGGCCCCGTGTACGACATCGCCCAGTTCATGGACGATCCTCACGTGCGGGAGCGCGAGATCGTGGTGGAGCTGCCTGACGACGAGATGGGCACGATCCCCATGCACAACATCGTGCCCACGCTGTCCGGGACACCTGGCGCATTCAGGTTGCCCGCGCCGAGGCTCGGACAACACAACGAAGAACTACTAGCGGAACTAGGTTTCGACGCTAATGCTGTCGCAGACCTCCGCAAACAAGGAGTCATCTCATGACTGGCCCTGATCTGCTCTGGCGCTCGCTTCTGTACGTACCGACCAACGTCCCGCGCTTCGTCGAGAAGGCCCACCTGCGTGGTGCCGACGGCATCATCCTCGACCTGGAGGACAGCATCCCTCCGGGGGAGAAAGCTGCCGCTCGGGAGATGCTCCAAGACGCCGCTGCGCTCGTCGGCCGGGATGGTGCTGACGTACTGGTTCGTACCAACCAGCCATTGGAGCTCGCGGTCCGCGACATCGAGGCGGCAATCAGTCCCCGCATCCGGGCCCTCCAGCTTCCCAAGGTCGAAGGACCTGATCACGTCCGGCTGCTCGCTACTCTAGTCGGCCGGCTCGAAGCAGAGCGCGGAATGGAGCAGGGCCATACGCTGTTCGCGGTGATGATCGAGAGTGCCACCGCATTCCTCAAGATTGACGAGATCGCCGCTGCTCACCCACGAGTCGTCGCCATCATGATCGGCGGCGAGGATCTATCGCTGGACCTGGGCATGGAGCCCGCGCCGGACACGCTCCAGTATCCCAAGCAACAGTCCGTCATCGCGGCCAGAGCAGCAGGCGTCGTTCCGCTGGGGCTCATGGGCACTGTCGCCGATTACCAGGACCTGGACTCTGTTCGAGAGAACGCCGTGCGGTCTGCGCGATTCGGTCTCGAGGGTGCGTCGTGCATCCACCCTAGTGTCGTGCCATTGCTCAACGAAGCCTTCTCGCCATCGGCCAACAACGTTGCCAGTGCGCAGCGGATCGTCGCCGCCTACGACCAGTCGATCGCAGAGGGTCGCGGGTCAATCGAGGTGGACGGGCGAATGGTGGACGTACCCGTCGTCGTCCGCGCCCAGCGCTTACTCGCTCGCGACGCACTGATCAAAGGCAAGAAGTCGAGCTAACAACCAAAACTACCCTTGAACGGCTGCCTCGCAGTATGACGTGTCAACGTAAATCGCCAGATCCGCGCCCATGGGAGGAGTCAAGCCAAAGCGAACGCGCAGGTCGAGGACGACTTCGAGACCTTCGCGGTTGAGGCCCATGTCGGCGGTCACACCACGTAGACGCGACTTGATCTCGTCCTCGCGTGATCCGCTCTCCGCGGCCAGGCGCTTCGCCGCGAGATCAGCAGTGGCGGGGTCGGCAATCCAGATGGAGGATTCGATGATCCCCTTCAGAAAGCCAACGACCACAGCCCGGTTCTCTTCAGCGAACTTACGAGAGACCGCGTAGACACCGCCAGGGTAATTTGGGAGCACGTCGCGGTGATCACCGAAGGCTTTCATGCCGGCTTCAACCGCACGCTGGTTCCACGGTGGGTTCAGCACAGCGGCGAACGTTTCGCCCTTCTCCATCGACTCGTACCTGGAGCCGGTTGCCCCTGCCGGGACGAACTCGTAGTCGCCGGCGTCCAGGTCAAGGCCATGCGACTGTAGTACCCGCCGCAACACCAGCGCGAACGCCGTATCGACGGCGTCCACCGCCAAGGGCTTGCCGCGCAGGTCCTCCCAGTCGTTGATCTCCGGGCGCACCACCACCGGCAGGATGATGCTCTGGCCGGCAGGGGCGATGGCCACGATCTCCGCTCCTTCGCGCCCCGACCACGCGAGCACATTGTCGAATGCCGTCGAAGCGATGTCGAACTCGCCGGTGCTGAGGCCCCGCATCTGCACGGTGGAGTTCGGCGTCTCCGTAGGCTCGATCACCATTCCCTGGCGCTCGAACGAGCCGTGGAGGGATCCAGTCGTCACGACAGAACTCGCGCCGAACGAGATGAATCGAACCGTCCGTAGATCAGCCATGGCCGTCTCCTCCGTAGCGTGTAACGAATGCGGGCGCGCGACAGCATACGCCACTCGCGGCGCGTGGGTGTTGTATGGTTCAGTCGCAACTTCTCAGGAGTCTTTACCCATGGCACACATAACCCAAGCCGACCTGACCGCCACCCTGCCCAATGTCACCAGCACACTGACCCTGGCGGGATTGAACGGCCTCATCACCATCATCCGCGATGCGCTAGGCATCCCCCACGTGCAGGCTACGACCACCCAGGACGCCTTCTTCGGTCAGGGGTTTGTCATCGCACAGGACCGCCTGTGGCAGATGGACTTCGACCGGTTCAAGGCGTACGGACGCTCCGCCGAGGTGATTGGCGCAGGAGCCATCGACGCTGACGTGTTGATCCGGCGCATGCGGTTCGAAGCCAATGCCCGCGCAGACTACGCCGAGGTCAACGACCGCACCCGGGCGATGCTGGACGCTTACGCAGCGGGCGTGAACGCGTTTATCGAGTCCACGGGCACACCCGCTATCGAGTACATATTGCTCGATCTCAAGCCTGCGCCGTGGCGTCCGTTCGACAGTCTAGCGGTGGCGCGTATACGTCACGTGTTCATGGGCAATTTCGAGTTCAAACTGTGGCGCGCCAAGCTCCTGGCCCAGGTGGGGCCCGAGCTGACAGCGAAGCTGTTCCCCTCAAGCGACCCGGGTGGATTGGTGATCATCCCACCCGACACGGAGTTCGAGGGATTCTCCCACGACGGCCGTGAGATCCTCGACGCAAGCGAAGATCTGACACGATGGATAACAGGCGTCGACAGCGACACCGGCGACTCCGGCAGCAATAGCTGGGCGTTGTCGGGTTCGCGTACCGCCACCGGCAAGCCACTGCTCGCAGGAGACCCTCACCGTGGGCCGGACACTCCCAACGTGTACGTCCAGAACCATATCATGTGTCCGGACTTCGACGCGGTTGGGTTGTCGTTCGCAGGCCTTCCCAGCTTCATTCACTTCGGGCACTCGCAGCATGTGGCCTGGTGCGTCACCCACGCTAGCGCCGACTACCAGGACCTATACATCGAGCGACTAACCGCAGGCGACCCGCCAACCTACGAGTTCGAGGGCCGGCAGCGCCCAGCCCAGACGCACCGTGAAACGATCAACGTCAGGGGCGGGACGCCGGTGGAAATCGACGTTGTCGTCACACACCACGGCTCAATCATCATGGGTTCGCCCGAAGAGCGCGTTGGCCTTGCGCTGCGCTACTCGGCGACCGCAGAGCCATCGGCGTGGGCTGAGTCGATGCTCAACATGTTGTACGCCACGAACGTTAACGAGTTCGAGGAGGCTATGCGGCCGTGGGTCGACCCGTGTAACAACATGATGTGCGCGGACCAGGATGGAAACATCAGCTACCAGATGCGGGGCAAGGTGCCGGTGCGCTCGCTGCACAATGCATGGGTGCCCGTACCAGGGTGGGACGGCGAGCACGAGTGGAACGGCGTCGTGCCGTTCGAAGAAGCTCCACGCCTGCGCAACCCAGACAACGGGTTCATCGTCACGGCCAACAACCGGATTATGACCGCGGCATACCCGCACTACCTCTCAATGGACTACTGGCCAGACTTTCGTGGACGACGTGTCGTTGAACGGCTCCGCGACCTCCAAAACGCCACCGTGGGCGACATGGCGTCGGTCCACGCCGACCGCATCTCAATCCTGGCGAAGCAGTTGGTGCCAGCGCTCACAAAACTCACACCGAGCAACGGACTCTGCTCGCAGGCGCTGGATCTGCTCCGGGAGTGGGATTGCTCAATGGACCGCGACCGTGTGGAGCCAACGATCTACAGCGCTATCTTCACGGAGGTGTTCCGCCAGGTCTCCACGCCGCTCGTTGGCGAGAACCTGACGGCGGAGGCGATGAATGGCATGGATCGCGGAGGTCCCGCCCACCTGCGCGGGCTCAAGGTGATATTTGGCAAGGCCATCGAGGCCGGTGACGCGACCCTCCTGCCGGAAGGCCAAACGTGGAAATCTGTACTGACGTCAGCGCTCGAAGCAGCAGTCGCATGGCTACGCGACCGCCTCGGCGACGACGTGCGCGCCTGGACGTGGGGCACGCTGCATCGCACGCAGCACGCACACACGCTGCTGCCCATCGCCGCCGGCTACTCGGCGCTGCTCAACCCGCCCAGCGTCGAATGCGGCGGAGACGCAGACACGCCACAGCAGGGCGCGTTCGCACCAGGCAAGCCGTTCACGCTGTACTCCACGTCGGTGGCACGCTACGTCTACGACCTGGCGGACTGGAACAACAGTTCGTGGGTCGTGCCACTCGGGTCATCAGGTCACCCAGGAAGTCCCCACTACGCCGACCAGATGCAGCACTGGGCAAGCGTAGGCTTGTACCCGATGCTCTACGACTGGGACCGCATACGCGCAGACGCCGAAACCACCCAGGAGCTGCGCCCGGCGTAAGCTATCCTGGCCGTTCTTCCTAGCTGAAAAGAACCGACAAGGTGAATTCAAAATGATCATCGACATGCACTGTCACATCGTTCCCGAGGACTTCCTGGGTATTCCCAACCTGCCCGTTATGCAGCACCTAGACGACGGCAATGCCGACATGATGATCGCGGGCAAGAAGTTCAGGTCGTTCCGGGATACGGCGTGGGACGCCGCGAAACGCATCGAAGATCTGCCTAACATCGGCGTAGACAAGCAAGTCGTGTCGCCACTACCTGAATTGCTGATGTACCACCTAGACGCGGCCGACGGGGCAAAGCTGGCGAGCCACCTAAACGAGACGATCGGGACGGTCGTCCACGAGCATCCCGATCACTACTACGGGCTCGGCTCGGTGCCCATGCAGGACGTGGAGCTCGCGGTGTCGGAGCTCTCGCACGTGAAAGAGCTTGGCCTCAGCGGCGTCGAGATCCGTACGAACATCGAAGGCGAGAACCTGGGCGACCCCAAGTTCCGGCCATTCTTCCGGGAGGCAGCGCGGCTAGACCTCGCGATTTTGGTCCACGCGAACAAGCCCACGTACATCGATCGACTGACGGATGCGCCCGCCGCACTGGGGGCAGACGCAGCGATTGGATTCGGCATCGAGTGCGGGCTGGCCGGCGCATCGCTCATTTGGGGTGGTGTTCTCGCGGAGCTGCCGAACCTGCGCATCTGCATGAGCCACGGCGGTGGCGTGCTGACGCAGTTGTTGGCGCGCAGCGATAACAACTACCGCAATCGGAAAGCGATCGGCGAGTTGTTGCCCGAGGCACCGATGGACTACGCCCGCCGGCTCTACTACGACGACCTCGCGTGGAATGTGCCGAACCTACGCTACCTGATCGACAGCATGGGTGCTGGGCAGATAGGCATCGGCACCGATTACTCCGGCGCCTCGGTTCGGACCATGAGCGTCGATGATGAATTCGACGCGCTAGGCCTGAGCGCTCTCGAGCGTGAGCAAGTCGGCCACGGCAGCGCCGAGCGATTCCTGGGCGTTGCCTAACACCATGACGAGCGCAGGCGACGGACATTGGGAGTTGACGGGAACAGAGGAGGGTCCGGCCCTCCGGCTTTTCAACGCGAGGTTCGATACATTCGTGCACCCCGTGAAAGGCGTCCCGCTACGCGCCACGGTGCTTGAGACTCCGCCTTGGTGCAACGTAGTCGCAATCACTCCAGACGAAAAGATAGTGCTTGTACGCCAGTTCAGATTCGGCGTGCGCGAGGTGACGGTGGAGATCCCAGGCGGGATGGTGGACCCAGGCGAAGATCACGCGACGGCGGTGAAACGAGAGTTACAGGAAGAGACCGGGTACACGTCCAACGACTGGTCGTACCTGGGCGCCTCCCAGCAGAATCCCGCGTTCCATGACGAACTCTGCCATATGTGGCTGGCGATAGATGCCCGCAAAACACACGCGGTCCGACCAGATGGCACAGAGCATATCCAGGTTGAGCTCATGACACCTGAAGCGGTCGTCCAAGCAGTGCGCGACGGAAGTTTCATGCACGCCCACGCGATTGTGGCACTATCACGCGTGTACGACTTGCGTATCGGTTAGTCGGCGTGGCGCGCGAGCACCCGGCGTAGCGCGTCGAGGTGTACCTCGACGTCGGCCTCCATCATGGGCGTCGACAGCGCACCTACCATATACGACGCAACGAGGATTCCCTCGTTCATCAGGCCCAGGAATACCTGGCGTTTGAACTCCTGATCGACGTTGGCAGCATCGCGGAAATTGTTGATGGGGTGGTCCGTGAAGTGCATGGCGTAGAACGGCCCCATGCCAGTCACCTGGACAGGCACGTCGAATTCGGCGCTAACGTCGTGGATGCCTTCGGCCAACTGATCTCGCAGCGCCTCGGTACGCTCCATGACCTCTGGCGTCAGCTTCTCCATGGCGGTCAAGCCTGCCGCCATCGTCACCGGATTCCCCGTAAATGTTCCTGCCTGGGACACCCGCGGGCCCGCAGTAGGGTCGAACAGCTCCATGATGTCCGCTCGCCCACCGAATCCGCCCACGGGCAGGCCCCCTCCGATCACCTTACCCAGCGCCGTAAGATCGGGCATGACCTGGTAGCGCTCCTGCGCCCCACCGGTGCCCATCCGGAGGCTAACGACCTCGTCGAACACGAGCAAGATGCCGTGTTGGTACGTCACGTCGCGCAGCACCCTGAGGTACTCAGGGCTTGCGGGAATCATGCCAGCCGACCCGAGCATAGGCTCGACGATCACGGCAGCCAGCTCGGCCGCGTTCGCCTCGACGATGCGTCGTGAGTTCTCGACATCGTTGTAGGGCAGAACGACCGTGTCGCGAATGGCAGCGTCGGGAACACCGGCCGTGGAGGCCACGGAGTCAGGATTGGCGGCGTCACCCAAGAGTGCAGGGCTCATCTTCACGCTGACCGACACGGCGTCGTGCGTGCCGTGGTAGCCGCCCTCGGCCTTGGCTATCTTGTGCCGACCGGTGAACGCGCGAGCGGCACGCACGCAATTCATCGTAGCTTCGGTGCCGGAGTTAGCGAAACGCACGAGATCAACCGACGGCAATCGCTCACAAAGCAGCTTAGCCAAACGCACCTGCGGCTCATTGCCGCCGCCAAAGGCTGCCCCCTTCGCCGCCGCATCCTGAATCGCTAGCGTCACGTCGGGATCAGCGTGGCCGTGGGGCAACGACGTAAAGTTGTTGATGAAGTCTGTCCGCGCAATTCCGTCCTGGTCCCAGATCTGAGTGGCTATGCCGTGGGTGAAGAAAAGCGGGTACGGGGGCCAGAACACGGACGTACGGGTATCGCCACCCGGCATGTAGCGCTGCGCTTCAGCCCACAGGGCTCGCGAGCGGAGAGTTACCGACTCGTACAGGTCAAGCTCATTCTGCAGTGACATGCCAACATTCTAGCCGGGGAGAGCCATCGTTAACCGCCATCCGATAGGCCTCAAACCAGGCGTGAGGGCTGGTAAGATTCGGGCATGGCAAACAGACGCGCAGCTCTAGAACCGCTTCTGGACAATCGACTTCCGGACGCCGTGGATGACTCGAAACTCTTCGCAGGATCGGCTGGCGAATCACCATCAAAATACTCGCGGAGCCCCGGGATGTGGAACGCAGCTTTCGCCGAGGTAAGTCTTGATGCTCAATACGTGCCGTTCGATGTTCGCACCGAGAATCTGACAGCATTCGTAGCGGCCGTCCGTGAGCAGCCAGGGTTCATGGGTGGCAACGTCACCGTGCCCCACAAGCTCGCGATCATGGAGCTGCTCGACGAGATCGACCCCTTAGCCGCGCAGATAGGTGCGGTGAACACGTACGCCAAGCAGCCCGATGGGCGGTTGATCGGCTACAACTCGGACGCTGACGGGCTGCTCGCCTCGATGCTCCGGCCGCTACCGGGCAATATCGCGCCATTCCTGGACACGCTCGCTGGTAAGCATGTGCTACTAGTGGGTTCCGGCGGGGCCGGGCGAGCGGCCGCCTTCTCCATCGCCAGCAAGCTTGAAGGCGGTTCCATCACTATCACAAATCGCACGATGCCCACGGCGGACGAGTTAGCAAGCCAGGTGTCGAAGGCGTACGAAGGCGTCTCGGCCGTGCCCTTCGACGATGCGATTAAGCTGTTGCCTGAGATTGATCTCGTGGTCAACACCTCGACTGTTGGTCAATCTGGCCTCCGCCATCTGAGCGGCGGCCGCATATCCTGCTTGGAGCCCTTCTCCTCGCTCGCGGCAGCAGAACCAACGATCATGGAAGAGACTGCGGACCAGGCGGCGTTCTATCGGCAGTGGTTCGAGCTATCCCACACGGCCATCGCGAAGAACAATGCGGAGGCCGCCCAAGCGCTGACGACGTGCAAGCCGACCACCGCATTCGTAGACGCTGTGTACTCTCCGGACGAAACGACGTTGCTGCGCCAGGCGCGCCATTCGGGGCGCCGCACGCTGAACGGCAAAGGCATGCTGATCATGCAAGCTGCTGAATCGTTCATCAAGCGAATGACTCGACCTCACCTGATAGAGGCAGGCCACGACCCCGATGCTCTCTACGACAGGGTGGTGGCAACCATGGCAGCGGCATTCGACGCCCAGGGCTAGCCGCCCGCCACTGCGCTGACTATCCTGTGGTGCATGGAATTGGGCCAGCTCGAAGCCTTCCTCGTCGCGGTGCGCTTGCACAGCTTCAGCCGCGCGGCTGAAGCCATCGGCGTCACCCAACCGTCGCTCAGCGCACGTATCCTTGTGCTCGAGGCGGAGCTGGGCGAGCCGCTGTTTCATCGGATCGGCCGTGGAGTCCGGCTGACCGATGCGGGGCATGCGTTCCTGCCGTACGTCCAGCGGGCGCTGGAGGCGCTGCAAACCGGGCGGGACGCCATCGAGTCCAGCAAGACGGCAAGCGCCGGAAAGTTGAACATCGGCGCGGCGCGCAGCATCTCAACCAACGTACTTCCCGGCATCCTCGAGACGTTCCACCAGCGCTACCCAGGCGTCGACGTCGCGATTAAAACCGGCCGCTCCACCGAAGTACTCGGCTGGGTTCTGTCGGAGGAGATACAGGTGGGCATCGCTCGCGATCTCCGCCACCCTGACGTGGTGACCACACACCTATACGACGAGCAGCTGGTCCTCGTAACGCACCCTCAACACCGGTTCGTGTCAGCGGAAGTCGCGAGCATCTACGACGTCGCCTCCGAACCACTGATTGTCTACGACAAGGAGAGCACTTACTTCGTTCTCATCGACAAGATCTGTCGCGAGGCGGGGATACTCCCCAACATCCAGATGGTCCTCGACTCCATCGAGTCGACCAAACGCATGATCGAACGAGGTCTGGGCATCAGCTTCCTACCGCTGAACGCACTCTCTCGTGAGCTAGAATTGGGGACCTTGTCCATGGTGAAGTTGCAGGAGGATCACCGCATCACGCTGCCCACGGGAGTCATGGTGCGCAAGGCTGCCTCATACGGAGCAATCGTAACCGCGTTCATTGAACTGCTCGCCGAACTCTACCCGGAGAGCGTGATCCTCTAACAAACCGCCTAGGGGAGGGATCGATTGACGTTGGCGTCGCAGCGGCGGACAATCCCACTCAGCGACTTAGTGCAGCCGGGAGAATTTCATGGCAACAGCGACTGCTGGCGAAACGTTCGTAGACCAAGTCTACAAAGAGATCATCTGGCCCGCCCAGGATCAGCTCCTGGACAACCGCTATTTCACGGACCTACGTAACGGGAAGCTGACCAAGCGCCGGCTGCAGGGCTTCTCGCTTGAGCACACGTGGTTCAATTGGGTGCTGCTCAAGGGCACGGCCCTTCGGATGCTCGCCGCGCAAAACGTTGGGCAACTCAAAGGAAATCTCTTCCAGATTAGCGAAGAGAAAGACCATCCCGACATGTGCAAGAAATTTGGCGTCGCCCTCGGCCTGACCGACGAAGATTTCGACACCCACATACCGACGTTCCAGACCCTCCAGCACACCAGCGTGATCGTCGCGTCACCCATGACGATTGGCAACGCTGCGGCCGGCCGAGCGTCAGGCATGGTCAACGAGACGCTGGTGCAGCGTTACTCCGCCGAGTTCGCCGAGTTCCTTACCAAAGCTCCGTACAACATGACGGAGGATGAGATCGAGTTCTTCATCGTTCACGGTGTGGTGGATGTGGAGCACTCCAAGATGGCAGCCGCTGCCGTAGCGCGCACTGCGTTGACCGAGCGAGACCAAGAGCTGGTCTGGTACTCAGCCAAGCTGCAGACCGGTCTCAAGCTCGCAAAGTTCGACGCCATCTACGACCAGTACGTCTAGCCATCCTCCATTACCTCACGACGCTGCCCTACGCACAGTGGTGTGCTGGCTAACGTGGGCGACCGGGAAACGTTTAATATCAAGAGGCCCCGGTCAGTCGACCGGGGCCTCTTTGCGCTGAGCGTGGATGGGCGCTGCAGGCTTCTTAGGAGCGACCTGCCCCCTCGGGGATCGTCGGTTCGTCTTGCCAGGGCGTTTCCGCCGCCCAGGTAGCAACCACGCGCCGTATCGCGTCCTCGTGCGTCATCGGCCTCGCAGCTTGGGCTGCCGTGTACACGCCGAGCCGCGCAGGGTGCGCAAGGTTCGACCATCTTTCCAACGGCAACTCAATGTTCTCGTTGACCTTGGGATCGCGGACGATTCCCATAGGCTCACCGCCGTCGGCGACGATGTCCATCTGGTCGCGAAGGAGCTTACGGTAGAGGATGATCCCCTTGTCGGATTCTCCGAGTTTCTCTCGGGAGCGGTCCGCATTGGTCCCCTGGGTGACCCAGGCGACGAAGTCCTGGTGGTTGACCAGGTCTGCGATCAAGCGGCCATCAGACTCGAACAGCGGGACTGTCCAGTGGGGGATCTTGTCCTGGGGTTCCGCCGTTTGGCCTGGTGCCGCCCTGAAGAAGTACCAGGTCATGTGTTTGGTGTTCTCGTCATCCACCGGGATACGGAACTGCAGGCTGCAGTTTGTCATGCTGCCGACGAAAAGAATTTGCGGGAACAGGATCGGGTGACCCACCGCCCAGTCGCCGTGGGTTTCGTCGGTATTGCCGGTGATCCGGCGCTTGATCACGCCGTAGTCGAAGACGTCGAATCCAATCTTCTTGTGGGGCTGCGGGATCGTCGGGAACGTCTCGGCCTCGGACTTGCCCACCGCCACAGCAGCTTGTTTCTGCTGCCAGACGCCCCAGTACCCGTGGAGCCATTCCAGGTGAACCGGATCGAGCGAGTTCTCCATGCACTGGAGCCAGTTGCACGGCAGCTCGATGGTGCCGATGTCACTCCATCCATTCTCCCACTGGAAGGGCTCCCAGCGAGGCAACAGGGGGGCGGGCTGCGGACCCATGTACGCGAATATCAGGCCCCCAAGCTCTTCCACCTTGTACGCGTTGATCTTGACCTTTTCCTTGAAGCGACCGTCCGGGTGGACGGTCTCCTCGAAAGGCTGTTCGATGCACTGGCCGGTCTCGTCGTACATCCAACCGTGGTACATGCAGCGCAGGCCGTTCTCTTCCGGGATGCCGTAGGAGAGATCGACTCGTCGGTGGGCGCACAGCTTGTCGATCAGGCCCAGCGTACCGGAGCGGTCTTTGTAAAGAACCAGGTCTTCACCCAGGATGCGCAGCGACTTGGTTGGGCGGTCGTCCATCTCAACGCTGGCAGCGATAGGGTGCCAATAGCGCCTGAATAACTCGCCCATCGGCGTGCCTGGCATGATGCTCGTCAGTCTCTTGTTTTCGTCTACAGAAAGCATTTGCTCCTCCTCACGGGCTTAGGCCCCAAACAACAATCGCTTACCTATCACGCGCACGTTAAGACGTCAACGTAGCAAGGGTCAAGTGGCAGAGGTGGTCGACACTCTCAGTTACATCCATGGCACTGGGGTCGTGGCCCCGAAGATCATCTACCTGACAGACGCTGGCAGAACGCCCACCCGAGGTGGTTGCTCGCGAAATCGCAGTGACTGGCCTAACCATCTACCTCACCGGAGGAACCCTCGAGCACCATCCTCCTCGCGCACGTTCGTTACAGGGCACAGATATCGTGTTTTAAATATGGGTTTTCCCTATATGGACGGGCTTGATCTCTGTCGGCAATTGCGTGAAATCAGCGAAGTGCTAATCATCATCCTGGAGGACCGCGACAAACGGAAGGACATCATCCCTGGGTTAGAAATCGGTGCAGATGACTACATGACGAAATCTTTCGACCAGATGGAACTTATCACCCATGCGCGCTCCGTTCTACGGCGCGCGAGCGTGCAAGCAACGTCCAGCCTGCAATCGTTTTCGCAAGGTCGCCTCGTGATCAACTTCAGCGTGCGCGAGGTTCGACTGGACGGCACCTCATCCACCTAACTCTCACCGAGTACAACCTACTGCAGCAACTGGCCCAGAACGCCGGAAAGCTGGTCACCCACCGCGACTTGCTCTCCAACCTCTGCGGACAGGAATACGTAGACGCTACGGACTACCTGCAGGTCCACATTCTCCACCTCCGCAGCAAACTAGGGGACGATCCGCCCAACCCATCGACTATCGCCACCGAACACGGCATCGGATACAAGTTCGTCGATTAGCGTCCGTAGCGCCCTCAGTACCACCACTCCTGCGCTCGTCCACGGACCTCGGCCCAGACCGGCGTCGCCGCGCTGATTCTCGCAGCGATTGCGCTACCCGTTCTCGCTCCAGTTGCCCACCACCACCACTTGCCCGCTTCGGGTACGATAGCGGCCCGCACCCGCGCATTACGGGAAACAGGTCTCGATTGAACGAAGGAACGACGTGCCGCACGAAATCTCGAACATGCGATTGCTATCGCACAACAACCTGGACGGCTACCCCAACATCGGCGAAGGCATGGCTATCCACGTCACCAAAGACGGTCGCCGGATCATGTGGCTCGCCCACGAGAGCGTAATGGATTTCACCGCCGTGGACGTGACCGACCCTCGTGAGCAGAAGGTGGTGTTCCAGAAAGAGCTCCCACATTCCAAGATGCGGTCCAACTCCCTAGCCATCGTCGGCGGCGTGATGTACGTGGCGCATCAAACGCAGCACTGGGGCCTTCCGAACTCTGGCATGGACATCTACGACATCTCAACGCCCAATGCCCCCAAGCTCATCGGCAACTTTGACACCGGGCCCTCCAAGGGCACCCACGTGCTTTGGTGCGTCGACGGGCAATACGCCCACCTAGCGACCGCCATGCCTGACGCCAAGCCCTACAGCGAGCGCGATCACCAGTTCTATGTAATCGTCGACGTCAACGACCCGACGAAGCCGGTAGAGGCCGGGCGCTGGTGGGTGCCTGGCGTGATGGAAGGCGACGATGTACCAGCTCTTCAGAGGCACTTCCCGGACATGGGTTCTTCCGCGCACAACACGAACGTCTACCCGCGCAGGCCCGACCGCGCCTACTGCGGGTTCAAGGACGCCGGGGTAATCATCTTGGACATCGCGGACAAGGCGCACCCGAAGATGATCTCGCAGGTCGACTATCACCCGCCGATGCCGCAGCCCGCGTTCACGCACACCGCGCTCCCTCTTTTCGATCGCAACTTGATGATCGTGACCGACGAGTCCGTCCGGGAGTCAGGCGAGGATTGGCCGAAGCTGGTCTGGGTCATGGACATGAGCACTGAGGAGAATCCGACAATCCTCTCAACGCTACCGCTTCCCCCAGAGGAGGATCTCAAGAGGCGCCCAGGTCGCTACGGAGCGCACAACGTCCACGAAAACCAGCCTGTGGCAACGTCTTTCATCTCGGAAACCCTGATCTTCGGTACCTACTTCAACGCGGGCCTGCGCGTCCACGACATCTCCAATCCCTTCCAACCCAAAGAAATGGCGTACTTTATCCCCGAATTAGCAGGCCCCAATAAGCTCGACGCCCACTACGCTGACTCCCTGGCTGGCATGAACATCAACGATGTTTACGTCGACGAAAATGCGATTGTCTACGCGGTTGACCGTCAACGCGGCGGCATGTACGTCCTTGAGATGACCTAGGCACGATTCGTCCTGGAAGACGGCGGTACGCTTCACCAGTCGTCGCTCCAGCAACGCTTAGGTGCAAACCGCAACAACGGTCTGAGGGATGCCCCTCTGAAAAGCAAGGATTGGGGAGAGGTTCTCGTGAAAATATTCGTGCTGGGTGGATCATCGACGATAGGGGTGAGGATCATCGAGGCTTACGTGCGCGAGGGACACGAGGTGGTCGCGACCTACAACGCGCACGAGCCCACGGAGTCGCTGGGCGCGTCATGGCTGAAAGCCGACCTCCACGGAGCTCTGCCCGACCTGGCCAACGCAGCATCCGGGGCCACAGTCGCGCTGCTCCTCCCCGGCCTCGTACTCGGCAAAACGCTGGTCGACTACACCGACGAAATGATCACGGAGATGATCGACGTTAATTTCGCCGGCCAGGTGCGGGTCCTCAGGATGATTGCACCGGTCATGGCCAACAACTCGCACATCGTCATCATGGGCTCGCTCGCCGCGCAACGTGGGTCCGCAGATCCCATGTACGGCGCAACGAAAGGTGCCATGCACGCATTGGCCAAGTCGCTTTCGAAGTCGCTAGCGCCCAAGACCCGAATCAATGTTATCGCCCCTGGAATGGTCTCCGATACGCGCATGTATGACGCCACCCCACAAGCGGTAATCGATAGCCACCTAGGGATCACGCCCACGGGCCATTTCATCAGCGGCGCGCAACTCGCAGAGATTGTGGTCGATATCACCAAGCCGCATTGGTCTCAGCTAAATGGTGCGTGCATCGATCTCAACGGCGCCCAGTACGTGCGCTAACACCGATCCCCGCTTATTTACGATCCTTGTAGCGTCGTCCTCGGTCAGCGACCTTGCGATCACGGAACTCGTTCATGACCGGAACGCCATAGCCGCAACTGGTCACGGTGCTGTCGACGACGATATCAATGACCTGCCGTTCGGGTAGCGCGATCTCCGTCGCCGGGGAATCCATGAGCTGCGGGCCCAACGGGGAATCGGCGACCGAGGTGATGGTCGCCTTACCGTAGAGCCTCACAACTGCCGCGTTCTCTTGTGCGAAAGAGCAGACCATCACCGTTATCGGACCGCCCGCCATGGAATGGCGCGCTGTCTCGTTGCCACTGCCCGTGTAATCGAGGTACGCCACACGGTTGCGATCAACGATGTGGAGAGGGACTCCGCCCTTCGGCGACAGGTTCACAGGCCCGACGTCATGAGGGCCAATCCCGAGCGTCGGGTCCGCCGAGGCAACGAAGAACAACTCCGCGTTGTGGATGAGATCAGCTTGATCGTCCGTAATCGTTTTGAAGTAATCAGCCATGGGGCGCCTCCACGTTGCTCGATAGCGGTACGTGGATGGAGGATAGCAGTCGGAGCGGTGGCCCAGCCCCATGAGTTGTGCGATTCTTGGGGCGAGCCAGAGAGCAACACGGAGGTCCCATGGCAGGCACGTTCCAGGTGATCGGCACAGCAACCCCGCGAGCCGATGCCGTCGAGAAGGTTACAGGGGAGGCACGCTACACGTCCGACACGATGATGCCGGGAACGTTGTGGGCGAAGTCCCTTCGCTCACCATACGCCCACGCGCGCATAGTGAGCGTTGACACCTCACGCGCGGCTGCCCTGCCTGGCGTGCATGCGGTGCTCGCAGGCGCCGACGTCAGCGGCGTACGCTTCGGCCGGCGATTGCGCGACGTGCCTGTGCTTGCTGAGGACGTCGTACGGTTCGTCGGGGAACGCGTGGCCGCCGTCGCAGCAGATGACGCGACGATCGCCGAGGCCGCTTGTCAGCTGATCGACGTCGTCTACCAAGAGTTACCTGCGGTGTACGGGCCCGAGGCCGCGCTGGCGGACGGCGCGCCGGTGCTACACCCGGACGTCAACAGCTACGCGGGGTTACCGCGAACCGTTGAGGGCAACCTCAACGCATTCGTCACCGACACCTGGGGCAACGGTGACGTGGCCAAGGGTTTCGCCGAAGCCGACGTCATTGTCGAAGGCACGTACACGACGCAGCGCGTACACCAGGGCTATATGGAGCCCCACGGCTGCCTGGTGTGGATCGATAACACAGGCAGGCTCAACGCCTACGCACCCAACAAAGCACCCCATCGACTCAAGGGGAATCTGTCGGACACACTGGGGATTCCCACCGATCAGATCGTCATTCATCACTCGGTGGTCGGCGGTGATTTCGGCGGCAAGGGCTCGCCCATGGACGTGCCCCTCTGCTACTTCTTCGCGAAGATCACAGGCAGGCCAGTGCGCGCCACGATGAGTTACACGGAAGAGCTGTCTGCAGGCAATCCACGCCACGCATCGGTGAGTCACCTGCGAACGGGTTTGAAAAACGACGGCACGCTAGTGGCGCATGAGGCGCGCATCCTATTCGACTCCGGTGCGTACGGCGGCTTCAAGCCCGTGCCCGGGGTCAACCTGCCTGGCGCAGCCCACGCCGCGGGTCCGTACCGAGTACCCAACGCCTTGATCGAGGCTGTGCACGTCTACACCAACACGATCCCCGGCGGCTTCTACAGAGGCCCCGGAGCCGTCCAATCCAACTTCGGCATCGAGTCCCACATGGACGTGATCGCGACGCGGCTAGGGATAGACCCCATCGAACTGCGCCGGCGCAATCTCATCGAACCGGGAGAGGAAACGGCCACGGGCCACCATGCGCCCGCCATGAACCCCATCGGCACGCTGGATGCGGCCCTGGCCGCGTCCGAATGGTCGTCCCCTAAACCCGTCGGCATCGGACGCGGCATCTCGATCGCGTACAAGGGCCAAGGTGAGGGCCAATCGTCCGCGGGCATCGAGCTGCGACCAGGCGGAGTCGTGGTACTCCACACCACTGTCTTCGAAGCAGGCACCGGCTCCTACACAGCATTCGCACAGATGGTTGGCGAGGAACTTGGGCTGCCTGCCGAGGGTGTCCTCATCGAGCCTTGGGACACGGACGATGGCCCTTTCGACACCGGCATAGGTGCCAGCCGCGTCACGAGAGTCGCAGCTCCGGCCGTTTACCAGTCCGTCACCGAGGCTCGCAAGCAGCTCGTCGTCGTCGCAGCCGACGCGCTGGGTTGGCCAGCCGCGCAGCTCGACGTTCGGGGTTACGAGATTGTTAGGCGCGACACGGGCGAACGTTACCTCTGGCCCGAGTTCCTTGACCACGCCATCATCACCCAGGCCACGAACAATGAAACCGAGGAATCGCCGGTTGCATCCTTCATGGCCCAGATCGCTGAAGTCAGCGTCGACGGCGAAACCGGCGAGATCAAACTACTGCGAGTGACATCGGCCCACGACACCGGCCAGGTGCTCAACCCCATCGGCCATCAAGGTCAGATCAACGGTGGAGTCGTGCAGGCCATCGGCCACTCGCTCATGGAAGAAATAAGCGTCGGCAGCGACGGGCATGTTGACGTTTCCACCTTGGCCGACTACCGCATGCCAACCACCATGGACCTCCCCGTGCTCACCACAGCGTTGGTCGAGTCCGAAGACGGCCTCGGCCCCTACCGCACCAAGGGCATCGGCGAATACGCCATCGAAGCGCTCGCAGCGGCAGTCGCCAACGCCGTCGCGGACGCATCAGGCCTACGCATCGCGTCCCTGCCGGTCACCGCCGAAAAGGTCTACGCCATGCTCCACGGCTGGCATTAGAAACGCGCTAGCCCACACGCACATAACCGTCCGGACCGTAAGTCGTCACGGCCATGTAAGAAAGACGTCCGGTGCCGGTGTTGCGGATACCGTGAAGCTGCTGGCGCGGGATAACGACGATCTGCCCCGCTCTGATCGGAACGAAGGTCTCATCCCTCAAGTAGGAGCCTTCACCTTCCAGAACGTAGAAAACGTGGAGATTTTCCAGGTGGGAATGGACATCGTTCTCCTGGCCGGGCTCCAGGTTCCACACAACCACGCTAGCGTCGGGGTCGTCGTGGTAGAGCCGGACGACATTAGCGCCGTCTGCATTGAACGTTCGGAAATCCAGGGGGTCGTAAACGCCATTGCCCAGAGTCGTGGGAGTCAGTTGCTTGGAGTGGTCTGAAGGCATGAGGACTCCATTAATTCGAAAGTCGATCGCACTCTCAGTATAGGTGTGGGAGGTTTCCGTCATGCACGGGTGGTTCACGAGAGGATTGGCCTTGTACACGCCACTCTCACACCAGAATGGCAAAGTATGTGCAACATCACTGCAACTATGGCGAAGGTCGTTCTTGGATTAGGTACATCGCACAATCCCCTACTGAGCGTGCCCGGTGAGTTGAGGGAACAGTATGAAGAGCGCGACCGCGCCAACAACTCGCTGTACCGCATCCCAGACGGCAAGCATGTGGGCTATGAGGAGCGACTCTCAGAAGCGAATCCTGAGACGCACGACAAGTACGTGGCACGGCATAACGCCAACCCAGAAGGCATCGGGAAGCTCTCACGCAAGATTGGGGACATGGACACCGACGTGATCGTCATGTTCGGCGACGACCAGTCTGAGACGTTAGACCACGAGCAGATGCCGGCCATGGCGTTGTTCTGGAGAGGCGAACTACCGGACAAGCGTCGTGAGGCGCGGGTGGAGAATGACCCAACGATGGAGGGGGCCAGGGAGTTGTACGGGACAGAGGAGATGCGTTGCCCCGTGAACAGCAAACTCGGCAAGCACATGATGCAGGTGCGCCGTCTCCACGAAGGCCAAACAATGAGCCACGCTTTCGGCTTCGTCTGGCGCCGCCTCATGACCAACAAGGTCGTCCCGACCATCCCAATCCACATCAACACGGACTTCCCGTCGAACCAGCCGACGCCCGAACCCTACCTGGAGCTCGACCACGCGGTACGGCGTGCGGTCGAGTCGTGGAACTCTGGCGCGACCGTCGCAGTCCTTGCCTGAGGTGGGTTCAGCCACTTCCTCGTCGACGAGGAGATTGACCGCCAGTCGATGCGAGCGATGGACAACAAGAGCGTGGACGTCTACGACTACGTGTCTGCTAGCGCTCCCTGGAGGGCACCGGCTGCGCAATGGGATTCGCCACCCTGGAGTAGCCATTGGGGACAGCGAAGGGGCGGGTCATGAGGCCCGCCCCTTCGTGCAATCGTGTTGTTTCGCCCCTGCTACTTGTCGAACCTACGTCGGCGGAGCTTCAACTTCCTCACGTGGCGGACTCCCCCGCGGTGGGCGGACGAGCGTCTCTTTGGCCACGAATGCGAGCAGCAGTGCTGCGATCACGAGCAACGGCGCGGCGGCCAGGAAGGGCACGCCAGGGTTAGCCATGAGGGCTATGCGACCACCCACCAGAGGGCCCATGATCCCGCCTACCTCTGACGTCGTGCGCCGCAGCGCCTGCAGGCGCCCCCGCGCATGCGCCGGGATCACATCGTAGGTCGAAGTAGCCACCGACCCAAGCGACAGACCGCTCGCGAGGCCCAGCAGCACCAGCAATCCACCGATCTCCACGCGGGTGTCGGCAAGTGGCATCAGCGCGAAGGCGATGGCAGGGATGCCCGTGCTGGGGACCGTTGCCCATTTACGGCCAAGCTTGTCCATGATCAACCCTGCAGGCAGGATCATGATGATTACGAAGATGCCTTGGAGCGACATCAGGAAGCCCAATTCGCTAGCCGTGAAGCCGCGGAACAGAACGACATATAGAGGGAGCATGCTCTGCAGCACCATGCGGTACAACATCATCGTGAACGTCGCGAACACGAGCGCAACGTAGGTAGCACGGTACCCCGGCTCAATCTCACGGACCAACCCGGGTATCCCCATGATGCGCATCGGCGACCAGAACGGAACCTTAGGTCCCGCGCTCCCGGGCCTGGCCCTGGACAGCGCTTCGTCGCTCTTCTTGACCGGCGCCAACAGGCTGAGTGCTAGCACAACAACGCCCGCAATCGTGTAGCCGAGGAACACTGCCCTGAAATCGATGCTATCGCCGAGCACGCCGCCCAGCGCTGGGCCGAGCGCCATCCCCGCCGTGTTGGTGCCCATGAACCCGCTCATCATCCGGCCGCGCTGCTCGGGGTTCACCAGGGCCACGCCTGCAATCTCGCGACCAATCATCCACGTACTGTTGCCCATGCCTGCGAACACCATCGCGAACAACACCAGCCAGAACCATGGAGAAAGGACCACCGTAAGCGCACCACCGATGATGAGCATCGGCCCTAGCAACAGCGCAGCACGCGCACCGAACTTGTCGACGATGATGCCCGCGGGGGGCGTGCCAAGAAGCGCGCCAATGGACCACGCCGTGACAATCTGCGCTCCCCAGAAGAGCGACACGTCAAAGTGCGCGACCATCAGCGGGATCGTCGGGAACGTCATGCCGTGGCCAAAGCTCGCGACGAGCGACGTACCGTAGAGGGTGGAAAGCCCTCGGGCCGTTTCTCCAAGTCTCATCGCCGCGCATCATCGCATAATTGCCCCGCGGCACAAAGTGCAAGCCGCTCCCACAACTCACGCAGAGCAAGGGTGCCGCTTCCATGTCGGGGTGTCATGCAGCGACCACTCGTGTTCGGCAAACCAGTCGCTTTTCTAGACGTCGATTTAAAAACCGAAGGGAACAGGAACCTGGTGCTGCAGCATGATCTCTTTGCGTTGCTTGGCAGACTCCAAGATCGCCCACTGGACTTCCGCCGTGGCCCATCCCCAGCGCCCATCGTGAAGCATGGGAGCGTCGTGGCGGACCGCGTTGTAGAGCTCCATGATCTCTGACTCCAGCGTCATACCCTGGCCACCCGGCTGGTGCACCGTAACCTCACGCATGCCGTCGTTATCGTAGATGTACATCCCCTGCGCCGACATGCGGATGTCACCGCTTTCGCAGGTGGCGATCAGCACGCCTAGGTTGCCCGGCGCCCACGGTCGCCCCTCGCTGCCACCGACCACGGTGCCCTCGGCAGATCCGCCGAAGCGCGTGGCCTCTTTGCGCGTCTCCTCGTCGACCTTGCCCGCGAGCAGGTCTTGGCGGAACTTGGCCCTATTCTCATGGCCGTTGTCGTTGAGCCAGGACGTAAGGTCCATGCTGTCGAAGTACCCGTAGGCGTTGTAGACGAGTGTCACCGGCGTTCCATCCTCGAAGTCCAGGAACGCCGAGTAGTATCCGGTACCGTTGGGACGCTCCGGGCGCCAGCTACCCGCAGAAGCACGCACACTGCGCACCATGCCGCCGCCAAGGTAGCGCGTCGTCTCCAGCTGATGAGGCGCCTGACGCCAGACCACGCCGCCACCGTCTGCGTCGGATACCTCTTGAGGCATGCGCGGCCTAAGCATCCAGCCGGTGTAGGCCACAACGTTCATCGCACGCAGCGGGCCAAGCTCGCCCGACGTGATTACCCGGCGCATCTCGATGGTCAGCGGGCTCGTTCCCATGGTCTGGCCCCCCGCTAGGAGCTTCACGTCGCTCCGGTCGACCGCCTCCATCACCGCCGCGCACTCCTCCATGGTCACGCCCATGGGCTTGCGCAGGTTGATGTGCTTGCCAGCGTTGGCCGCAGTAATCGCGTTGGCTGCGTGCAGGTGATTCGGTGTCGCTATCCAGACCGCCTCAACCTCCGGGTCGGCACAGAGTTCTTCAGCGGTTCGGTAGGTCTTGCCACCGTAGCGCTTTTCGAACTCGGCCAAGGCCTGTGGGCGCAAATCCGCACCGGCGTAGATCTCAATTTCAGGGACGCGCTCAAGCGACGGAATGAACTCCGTTGCGCCGAACCCGAGGCCGATGATTCCTACTTTCATGGGTTTTTCAGTCGTCATCGCAACTCCTTGCACACCGTCCACACGGCACGGCGCATCTTACTCGCTCCCAATCCCCCACGCGCCTCCGCCGGGCGTCTCCACTCGGAATCTGTCACCTGGCATCACGTCCAACTCAGCCTTCGCTCCGATCCTCGTCGTCACTCCGTCGCGATCCAGCAGGTTGCGGCCCGGCTGACCATCCCCACCGCCGTTGAGCCCGTAGGGGCGCGTGCTCCGGCGCTCCGAGATGATGGTCACATGCGCGGGCGACAGGAACTCGATCTCACGGACAACGCCATCGCCACCAACGTGGGCGCCCTGACCGCCAGAACCGCTGCGAACCGCGTACCGTCGCACCCGCAGTGGAAACGCATACTCAAGCGCTTCCACGGGAGTGTTGAGCGTATTCGTCATATGCGACTGCACAGCCGAAGCACCCGCTCCGCGAGGACCCGCTCCAAGCCCACCGGCGATCGTCTCGTAGTACACAAACGGCGTGCCCGAACGCTCGTCACGACCGCCGATGAGCAGGTTGTTCATCGTGCCCTGGCTGGCGGCAGGAATCAGGCCCGGTACCGCCCGCGCAAGCGCGCCCAGCATCACATCCGTGATCCGCTGCGATGTCTCAACGTTGCCCCCACTGACAGCGTGCGGCGACTCAGCGTTGACTAGGCACCCCACTGGAGCCACCAATGTCACCGCTCGCCGGACGCCGTCGTTAGCGGGGATATCGCCGCCGACGAGCGCACGTGTCACGTACAGCGCAGCCGACTCGGTGACGGCCAGTGGCGTGTTGACACAGCCAGGAACCTGCGAGGCCGTTCCCGTGAGGTCGAACGTTATACCCCCGTCTTTCAAGGTCACGGCACACCTTATGACCAGGGGATCGCCGGTCAAGCCATCGCCCTCCATAACGTCCTCGAAGGCATATGTACCAGGGGGCAGAGACCGTAGCGAGGCGCGCGTAAGTGACTCCGCATAGTCCAGCAGGACGTCCATATGCTGATGCAAGTCAACCAGCCCGTAACGCGCAACCAGACCCCACAGGCGGCGCTCGCCCGTGCGCACTGCCGCGATCTGCGCTGCGAAGTCGCCGCGACGCTCATCAGGAGTGCGTGTGTTGCCGCAAATCAGTTCCAGCAACCCCTCGTTCAACACGCCGCCCTCCACCAGCTTCAGAGGCGGGATGATCATGCCCTCCTGATACAGACTCGTCGACAGCGGCAAAGAGCCCGGAGCCATCCCGCCGATATCCGCATGGTGGCCGCGATTCGCAACGTAACCCACGAGCAGCGGGCCATCGTCAGAATCTACATACACCGGTGCCATCAGGCTCACGTCCGGCAGGTGCGTACCACCAAGATAGGGGTCGTTCAGCACCGCGATATCGCCTGGCCCCAGCGATAAACGGTCGAGCCCTGCGCGAACAGACGCCGTCATCGCGCCTAGGTGGACAGGGATATGGGCAGCCTGCGCGACCATATCCCCACCAGGCCCGAAAACCGCGCACGAATAATCACGACGCTCTTTGATATTCGTCGAGTAAGCGGTCCGGCCCAGGGCCACGCCCATCTCTTCCGCGGCGGACGTCAGCAAGTTACGAAACACTTCCAGCGAAATCGCATCGACACTCACGCGACACATCCCCTGCTGAGCACCAGATTGCGCCTCGTGTCCACCGTCGCGCTCCAGCCTGGCGGCAGCACAGTCGTGGCGTCCATCTGGGTGATGAGAGCAGGGCCATCGAAGGCCGCCCCAGGCGCTAGGTCCTCACGCTGGTAAACGCTCGCCTCCAACGCTCCTAAGGAACCATCGTTGAACCACATCTCTGCGTGATCTGCGGGTTCAGGGATCTGCCGGCGCAGCGGTTCTTGCGCAAACTCCGGCAGTTGTGCCGCTACCACCGCGCGGACCCGAACGTTCACGATCTCGACCCTCGCCCGACGGTCTGCGTAGCCGAACCTCGTCCCGTGCTCAACGTGGAACGCCTCGGCAATCAGGTCGTAGCTCGCCTTTTCGGGCCAATCGACCCGAAGCTCGAACGACTGCCCCTTGTAGCGCGCGTCGGCCGCGCGCTCCAGCGAGATGCCTTGCCGGTCGGCACCCTCGCTTACGATTTCATCGCTCGCCTGACGGCAAAGCTCGCCGAGTGCATTCTCCGCTGCTGAAAAAGCGCCAGCGTCTTGAGCCATCACCGTACGCGATAATTCCTTTGAGGTGTCCGCGATCGCCACACCCAAGGCCGATAGCACGCCGGGGTAACGCGGTACGAGCACGGATCGCATGTCCAGCGCCTCGGCCAACTCGCATGCGTGTTGAGGGCCTGCCCCGCCGAAGGGCACCAGCGTGAATTCGCGTGGGTCGAAGCCGCGCTCCAGCGATACATTCCGCAGCGCGCGTTCCATAACGGCATTGGCCACGCGAACGATTCCCAGCGCCGACTCACGCGGGCCAACGCCCATCGCAGACGCGACGTCACCCACCGCAGCCTCAGCGCGGGAAACGCTGATCGGCATACGCCCGCCGAGGAAGCCCTCCGGGATCATCCGGCCCAACAGCAGGTTTGCATCCGTCACCGTAGGATCGACCCCACGTCCATAGCACGCGGGCCCCGGGTCGGCGCCCGCCGACTCAGGCCCAACTCGCAGCGCACCGCCCGCGTCCACACGAGCGATGGATCCACCACCGGCTCCCACCGTATGGATATCGATGCCCGGTACGCCGATGGGCATGCCATCCACAGCGTGATTGGTGGATGTCTGAACACGGCCAAGGCACAGGGCAACGTCCGTGGACGTGCCCCCCATGTCGAACGTAATGATGCGGTCGAAGCCCGCAAGCCTGGCAACGTGAGTGGCTCCTATGACGCCTCCAGCGGGCCCGCTGAGCACGGTGCGTACAGGCTCACGCCGTGCCACAGTCACGCTGGTACCACCACCCGACGACTGCATGACCGTCAGCGGGTACTTGATCAGCGAGCCAAGCCGCTCAAGGTACGCGGACATGAGCGGCCCAACGTAGGCATTCACCACCACCGTGCTGGTGCGCTCGAACTCACGGAACTCGGGAAGCAGGTCGCTGGATGCGGTCACGAACAGCGGCGCCCCTGACGTACGGGCCGCCGCAAGCGCATCGCGTAACGTAATCTCGTGGGCAGGGTGCAAGAACGAGAACAGCAGGCTCACCGCGACCGCATCAACGCCAGATTCAGTGACGCGGCGCACGATGTCGGCTACAGCCTTGTCGGTCAACGGAGTGACGACTGTGCCGTCGGCGGCTATGCGCTCTGCGATGCCGAAGCGCAGTTCGGGCGGAACCAACGGATCTGGCGGCTGGTACTCCAGATCGTATAGGCGAGTGCGCGCCTGCCGGCCGATCTGGATGACATCCTCAAAACCCTCCGTGGTCACCAGCGCCGTCCTCGCCCCCTTGCGCTCAAGCAGTGCGTTGGTCGCGACCGTCGTTCCATAAGCAACGCGACCACCATCGTCCAACGACATCGACGCGGCCCCCTCGACCGCAGCACGTGATGGATCATCAGGCGTGGACGGCAGCTTGTGTACCGTCAGGGTGCCGTCCGCGATGAGCACCAGGTCGGTGAACGTTCCGCCCGTGTCTATTCCGAGTATTGATTCGGGCACTGCGAGGGTCCTATGCACCTGGAATGGAAGGTGAAAGAAAAAGGTGCGTTGATTCTAACGCGCCTTCGAGGACGCTCGGCGACGGCCCCACTCTGGCTACGGCTCGCGCAGCAAGCGGCCATAGCCGTCAACCCACGTCGCGACGTTCAGAACGCGAAGCGCGGCCCACAGCGTCGCCTGATTCGACGTCACCACGGGTTTGCCAATTTCACGTTCCAGTTGCTCGGCGACCTCCATCGCCCGCCAGTTGGTGCACGAGAGGAATAGGCCGTCGGCTGCCGGATCGAGGTTCGCCTTCGCAAACGCCAGGATCGTCGCAGGCGTCTGCGCGCCGATCTCGACGTTGGGCACGATCTGCTGGCCAGCCATGCTCAGCACGTTGAACCCGTGGGCGGTGAGGAACGCAGTGAGACCCTCGTTGATCTCGTCGGTGTAGGGCGTGACGACGGAGACGCGCCTGATGCCGACCGCTCTCAGTGCTTCGACCATCGCTGGTGATGTGCCAACCGATGGCACTCCGCGGGCCTCGGCGGTGATGCGCGCAAGCAGCTCTTGATCATAGCCTGGCCCACCGATGAAACTACCGCTCGTGCACGCGTAAGCGATCGCGTCGACCTCAGCGGTGCCCACGTAACGCGCGGCCATCTCGGTGTCGCGATTCATCGCCTCAAGATCCTCATGCGTCACGTCGACCACCCAGATGCGCGAGGAGTGCAACGACACGTGCTCAGGCAGCACTCGGTGGAGGTCAGGCTCCACAGTGGTGTTGGACGATGGCAGAATCAGCCCCAATTTCTTGCGCGCTTCGGGCACGAGGCTCCTTTATCCAGGGACGGGGGGGAGGCCCGCATGCTAGCGGGCCTCTTCCATCGCTTCAACAATCGCTGTCGGAGACTAGCCCTTCGCCGCCTCGGCATCTGCGGTAGCGCTCGTGCCCAAACCAGTTCGCTGCTGGGAGATCTGCCGTACCCCATCGTCGACATTGGTGTCGATGATCGGGTGATTGAGATCACGCTGGTAGCCAACCGGATCCTCGCCGCGCTGCACACGTTCGATCTGCTCCTTCGTGTGCCGACGCAACAGCACGACCCCACGATCGGAGTAACTCAGGTGCTCGTGCGTCCGATCGGCGATGGGACCTTGAGTTTCCCAGGCCATCTGGTCCTGCGAGTTCACGCTGTGCAGGATGAACTTCGTCTCCGGATGTGCCTTGGTCGGGTCCTCCTTGATCGGCTTCTCGAAGGTGATTTCCGGATCGAAGGCATCCTCCGGTTCGGAGCCATCCTCCGTCGGGTAGAAGAAGATCCGCATATGCATCGTGTGGGTGTCATCGATCGGCACCCGGAACTGGGAGCTGGCACCCTGGCGCAGGATGTTGGGGAACAGGACAGGGTGAGCGTCCTCCATGCCATTGATGTACCGGCGGTGCTTCATCAGACCACCATACGACGTAATGTAGAAGTCAAAACTCTCCACATCGTCGGTGAAACCACGCGTCGTGCTCACCGGAGTCTTACCTCGGCCGATGAACTCCTGGTGCAGGACCTGCAGATGCGCGGGGTCCATCGAGTTCTCCATCGCCTGGAACCAGTTGGCGTCGAGGCGCGGGTGGATGAGCCACTTGCGCTTACCGTCAGGACGGAACAGCGTGTCGTAGTGAATCATCGGCGGCGCCGGCTGTACGCCCATGTACGCCCAGATCATACCCAGGTAGTCCTGCACCGGGTACGCCGTCGCCTTGAGGCTTTTCATGATTGCGTCGTTGCGCTCGGGAGGCGTCTCCAAGATGTTCCCTTCGCAGTCGTAGAGCCAGCCGTGGTACACGCACGAAATGCCACGTTCCTCGACTCGTCCGTAAACCAGCGACGCGTTCCGATGTGCGCATTTGTCGGCAATCAAACCGAACCGGTCCGACTTGTCCTTGAATATCACGAGGTCCTCGCCGAGCACTCGGACGAACTTCGTTGGGTTCTCGTCATTGATCTCGCGTGAAAGGGAGATGGGATGCCAGTACATCCGCAGCAGCGTGCCCCCAGGCGTACCGGGCCCAACCCTGGTCAGTAGTTCGTTATCTTCCGGTGAAAGCATCTGTGTCCTCCCTGAACTGTCGGGCAACTTGCTCGGCGATTGAGCCCCATCGTTACTTTAGGTAGCTAACGAAGTCTCTCCCCAGATGTCCCGATGGTCAAGCTCCTACGGATAACGCCTGCCCAGGGAAGTATGATTGGGGCCGTTTGATGCAAGACTCTCTCCCACAAAAGCGCGCCCCCGGCGTTTTCAGCCGCGAAGGACTACCCATCGTAGGCACGTTCTTGATATGGGGCACGGGAAGTGGCGCGCAGACCTTGGCGAGACCATTGTTCGCCTACGCGATTACCGATTCCGTGTTCCTCGTTACTGTCCTCATCTCCACGCTCGCACTTTCGCGCATGGTCTCTGGGCCCCTAACGGGGTACTTGGCGGACCACTGGGGCCGCAAGCCGATGGCGGTGACCGGTGCCGCCATCGGCGTTTCGATGTGGCAGACCACATCGCAGGTCATCGTGGCCGACATGAGCACGCCAGAGAACCGCGGACGCGCCGTCGCCACGCGCAACACCACGCTGCGGCTGGGCCAGATTATTGGGCCCCTCCTGGGTGGCATCGTTGCGGGGCTGGTCAGTCTCCAAGCCGTATTCTTCATCAACGCCGCGTCCAAGTTCATCGTCATGATCGTCACCTGGCGGATGGTAAAGGAAACACGCCCGGAGCTAGAGACGGCCAAGGCCAACGGGAACAGGCCCCCCTCCAGCGACGCCGAACCCAGCCTAAGCATGTGGTCGATCATGGCCTCGCGACCGTTCGTCGCCCTGGTTCATCATGACCACCATCGCGGTGGCCATGATGAACCAGGGCGTATTCATGACGCTCTTCCCCATCGCCAGCAAAGAAGTCGGCGGGCTCGACGAGGCGCAGATCGGCACACTGGTCGCAATCGCGAGTACCGTCACGCTCCTGATCTCTTCCCCAACGGTGTCCTCGTGGATAGGTTCGGTCGCAAGCGATCGTTGGTACCGGGCCTACTACTGGCAGGGGTCGCCGCAGCATTGCTGGCGCTGGTCGTCGACTTCCGCACCGCACTCCAAGCAGCAGCCGTCTTCGGCATAGCCCAATCGATGACCCAAGGTGCCAACCAGACCTACGCAATGGATCTCGCACCCGAGGATCGACGCGGCGCGTTCTTGGGGATGTGGACGTCGTTCCAGAGCTTCGGAGCATTCATCGGCCCTCTAGCTGTCGGCGCGACGGTTGAGATATGGGGATTCGCCACCGCTTTCTACGGCGTTGCCGTAGTGATGGCGTTCGTAGGGTTAGCCATGGGTGTGCTCGGCCCCGAAACTAGGTCTCGCTCAGGCAACCGCTAAAGCAACGTGCTAGGGTTGGGCCAGCACCACCAACCAACCCCATTCAACTGACGTGAGGAGATTTAACCGATGAACCTGCGACTTAGCCTTGGCATGGCAAGCAACCCTCGAACGTGGCCGATTCTCGATGGTACAGTGAAGGCTGACGGCATCGATCTCGTGCCCAGCATCGTGCACGGCTCGGAGTTGTTCTGGCGCCAACTCCGGTTCGCCGATTTCGACGTCTCAGAGATGTCGTTCTCATCGCTCATGATGTCCATGGCCCAAGGCGACGAGCGCTGGACGGGTCTGCCAGTGTTCACTACGCGCAACTTCTTCCACACTGGCATCCTCGTCCGCACGGACGCGGGCATCAGCAAACCCGAGGACCTGAAGGGCAAACGCGTGGGCGTGCCGGAGTATCAGCAGACCGCCGCCCTCTGGATCCGTGGCGCCCTGCAACACGAGTTCGGCGTGGAGCCTAAGGACATGACGTTCTGGATGGAGCGGACACCGAGCCACAGCCACGGAGCTGCCACTGGATTCAAAGCGCCGGAAGGCGTGACAGTCAACCAGATTCCTGAAGAGAAGAGCATCGGTTCCATGATGCTCTCAGGCGAGCTGGACGCGACCCTGCTCTACCTGGTGGACCCCAATCTCGTCGACCGCTCCACCGCAGATCTGTGGAACCACTCCGATATCAGCTACCTGTTCACCGACCGCAAGGCTGAGGGAGCTCGGTACTACGAGGCCACAGGAATCTACCCGATTAACCACGGCATGGTCGTCAGGCGATCGATCGTCGATCAGGAGCCCTGGGTAATGCTCAACCTGCTCACGGCGTTCCAGAAGGCAGCGAAGGTCGCGGACGAACGTCGCTCCGAGCAAGCAGCCTATCA
>Ga0114996_10000137_pt1 | contig 97193 bp, 101 predicted proteins | sample ArcticOcean_MG_C_4_FD_87039 | JGI IMG/M metagenome (GOLD analysis project Ga0114996, IMG submission 87039) | Marine microbial communities from western Arctic Ocean - ArcticOcean_MG_CB4_134 | ecosystem: Environmental > Aquatic > Marine > Oceanic | place: Arctic Ocean: Canada Basin | collected...
GAAAAGCCATGGTCAAAATGTCTGAAATGGAATTCCGCGACTATATGATGGCTCTATTCAAACCAAACAATCCTCGGAAACCGTTGATAGAGTTGGTGTTTTGAAAAGAGTCGGGTACTGTGGAATCGACCAAAGAATCCTTAGCAGTTACCAATTGATCAACAAGCCCAACGATTTGTAACTTTAATTTAGCCTTGTCCAATTCTGCGGATGTGGTTGCCAAGCCCTTGGCAAGTTCAATACCGCCGTTGACAGCCGCGATCGCTGTCGGAATATCTATTGGCATTTAATACCTCAATTATAGGCGTTAGCGTTCGTCAACACTAATGCAATTAGTATGGTCTACATGCCAACAAAAATACACTGAAGGTAATCCGTCAGCGTTTTAAATCTACCTCTTACCCGAAGCGCAATTTGCCAACCGAAATTCTGCCCGCCAGCAACAGCATTACCCCGGCGGCAACGATGTTCGGCAGATCGGCGCGCAACAAACGATAGACCAGCGATTAGCCATCGGTACCCCCGCTATATCACCCCAGCCTCCCTAAACCCCGCAATCTCCGCCTCCGAATACCCCACCTCCAACAACACCTCCGCCGTATGCTCCCCCAACCCTGGCGCGGGCCGCGTGATGGCCGCCGGGTGCTCCGAATATTTGACCGGGTGGCCGAGGACGCGGATGGGCTCGCCGGCCGCGCCGCCAACCTCTTGCACCATGTCCCGCGCGTTGGTCTGCGCATCTTCGGTCATCTCGGCAATGTCGAGGACCGGGCCCGCCGGGATACCCGCCGCGTCCAATTTGGCGAACCATTCATCGGTGCTGGCGCCGCGAAAATAACCGTTCAGCGCCTCGGCCAATGCCAAGTGGTTGTCGCGGCGCTGGTTGGGCTCGGCGAAGCGGGCATCTTCGGCCAGTTCAGGCGCGCCCAAAAGCTCGCACAATTTCTGCCACAGGTTTTGGTTGGCGGAGCCCAAATTGATCCAGCCGTCCGCCGTTTCGAACGCCTGGTAGGGCGCCATTAACGGATGCGCGGAGCCCATTGCCTCGGGCAACACTCCCGACGCCATGAAGATAGCCGATTGCCAGTAGGTGTGGGTGATGCCCGCCTCAAAGAGCGACGTGTCGACAAACTGGCCGCGCCCGGTGACCCCGCGTTTTAGAAGCGCGCCCAAAATACCCATGGCGGCCAGGATGCCGGCCGTGATGTCGGTTACCGGCGCGCCCACTTTTACCGGCGGGCGGCCCGGGCCCTCGCCGGTGATGCTCATTAGCCCGCTCATGCCTTGCGCCACCAGATCGAAGCCGCCGCGCTCAGCATAAGGGCCGGTGCGCCCAAAGCCGGACACCGAGCAATAGACCAGACGCGGGTTGGCGGCTTGCATCGCGGCGTAGCCGACGCCGTAATGATCCGCCGCGCCCTTCCGGTAGTTTTCAATGAACACGTCGGCGCCTTCGATCAGGCGCTTGAAAACAGCCTTGCCATCATCGGAGCGCAAATCCAGGGCGAGGCCGCGCTTGTTCCGGTTCATCATGGTGAACGGCGCCGACACATCGCCGGCGAAGGGCGCCGAGCCGCGCACGCTATCGCCGCCCGGCAGGCGTTCCACCTTGATCACGTCGGCGCCCATGTCGGCCAGCATCATGCCGCAAGTGGGCGCCGCCATGACGTGGGAAAACTCGATAACCCGGAGGCCGGCCAAAAGGCCGCCGTCGTTGTTGTCAGCCATGTCTATTTCCCTTTGAAGTCCGGCGTTTCCTTGGCAAGAAAGGCGCGCAGGCCCTCTTGGAAATCCACCGTATCAAAACAGGCGAAGCCTTCCGAAGCATCACTTGGAGGCTTGCCGCTGGCGGCCTCGTAAACGAATTTTTTGTGCCAGCGATTGACCAGCGGCGCGCCGGCGCAGATGCGCGCCGCGGTTTCCGATATTTCCGTATCGACGGCTTCGTCCGCCACCACCCGGTTGACCAAACCCTTGGCCAGCGCCTCGGCGGCGCCAAAGACGCGGGCTTCATAGAGGATCTCGAGGGCGAGGGAAGGCCCCACCAGCCCGACCAAAGCCGCCGTCTCCGGGTGCGCCATGACCAGGCCAAGTTTGTTTATGGGCACGCCGAAGCGGGCGCCTTGACCGGCGATGCGAAGATCGCACATGAGCGCCAGTTCCAGCGCGCCGCCGACACACAGCCCGCGAATGCGCGCGATCACCGGATGGCGGCACCCCCGGATCGCGGCCATGGAAGCGTGCATGACGCCGCCATAGTCTGCGCCCTGTTCGGAATTATTGCGTTTATCGGCAAACTCGGTGATATCGGCGCCGGGCCCCACCGCCTTGTCGCCGGCGCCGCGCAAGATGATGCAGCGGATTTCGGTGTTTTCGTCCAAGGCCTGGAATGCGCCGCCGACGCCGGCCCACATTTCCAGGTTGAGGGCGTTGAGCTTTTCCGGCCGGTTGAGAATAACGGTGGCCACCGGGCCATGGATTTCGGTGCGGATCAGATCGGTGGCAAATGCCGGGCCGGCGAGCGGCCGGTTGGCCGGCGCCATTGTTGAAAGCGCACCTGGATGCCGTTCACTTTGAAGGTCTCGGGCGGTTTTGATAGGCGTATTATTTACCGCTTGCTCCAATACCGATAGCAATTCGCCTTGCAGGGAGCGATGATTTTGCTTGGCCCGCGCCCTCAACCGATCCGCCGTCGCGTCGGGTACATTTTTGATGGAAATATTTATTGGCACCGAAATACCCTATTTATGGCTTCATAATACATCTTTTATAAATCCATTATGGCTTCAATTCAAGCATATTACCGCCGCTTCTTTTAGCACCAGCCCAAACTTGACCGATTGTCCTTCGCCATCGCCATCGCCATGGAGCAATCTTGGCGCTTAATTTGGGCGGATAATTACCAGAGCTTTTCGGAGGCGATGCGGGCGCCTTCGCACATGGCCTCGAACTTGGCCCAGATGACGGTGGGGTGCACTTCGGTATGGTAGTTGGCTTGGCTGGAGAAGCCGCAATCGGCGCCGGCGATGACATTTTCACGGCCCACCAGCCCGGCAAAACGGCAGAGCCATTCGGCGATCAGTTCCGGATGCTCGACGATGTTCGAGGCGTGCGTAATGATGCCCGGCATGATCGCCTTGCCGTCGGGAAGTTTGACATCCTCGAACACATGATAGTCATGCTCGTGGCGGGGGTTGGCGGCTTCGAAAGAATAGACGCTGGCATTGACCTTCAAGATATGGCCGATCACGGCGCCCAAGGGCGCCTCGAATATGCGCGGGCCTTCGTTGATGCCGTAGCAGGTATGAAAGCGGATGTTTTCTTCCGGCAGACCGCGCAAGGCGTGGTTGATGCCGTGCACATAGATGTCGGCCTTGCGCTGTTTTTGCGCATCATCCAGGGCCGGATCGCCGAAGATGTCGGACAGCGAGGGATCATCCACCTGCACATCGAAGCCGGCATCGATGATGGCTTTATATTCGACCCGCATGGCCTCGCCGGCGGCTTCGAAATATTCCTCGTCGGTTGCGTAATAATCGTTGTAGCCGACCCCCGACGGCGCCGTTGACGGCATGAAGGCGCCCGCTGCGCCGGTTGCATCGACGGCGGCGCGCAAGTTGGCGATGTCCTTGGCCAGCGCTTCGCCGCCGGAATAGGAAATCGGGCCGGTGCAGAACATGCGCCCCACCTGGGCCACGGCGCCGCCCATCATGGCGCGGGCGAAATATTCCTCGTAATATTCCGGGAAGGCATTCACCTCGGCCTCGTAGAAGGGCACCTTCACATCGCGCGCCTCGAAACCTTCGATGCGGTCTTTAATATAGGTGAAAAAGCCGACCTTCGAGGTTTCGCCGTCGGTGACGATATCGAGCCCTGAATCCACTTGGGCAGCCACGCATTCGGCCACGGCTTCGGTGACACGCGCATCAAAGGCCGCGTCGGATACCGCCTCGCCCTCGCCGGTCAGCCGGTACTTCATCATGTCCAAAAGATCGCGGGGCCGGGGCAGGCTGCCCACATGGGTGGTCAGAATGCGCGTCTCGCTACGGTTTGCCATTGACCTTTTCCTCTCCCTGATAGGGGCCGAGTATAGCCGCCGGCCGCCGGTGATGCACGAGCGATCAGACGTTGAAGCGGTAGAGGATCACGTCGCCGTCCTGGACCACATAGTCGCGGCCCTCCTGGCGCATCTTGCCGGCATCCTTGGCCGCCTGTTCGCCGCCGACGGCGATATAGTCGCCGAGATCAATGGTCTCGGCGGCGATAAAGCCGCGCTCGAAATCGGTGTGGATGCGGCCCGCGGCCGGTGCCGCCTTGGTGCCCTCGGCCAAAGTCCAGGCGCGGGCTTCGTTGGGCCCGGCGGTGAAATAGGTGATCAGATGCAGCAATGAATAGCCGGCCCGGATCAGGCGCGCCAGGCCGGTTTCTTGCAAGCCCAGCGCCTCTAAAAACTCGGCGCGCTCATCGGCCTCGGCCAATTGCGTCACCTCGGCTTCGATCTTGGCCGATATGTGGATGGAAGCGGCGCCGGTGCCGTCCGCGAAACCCGCCACCGCCGCCGAATGGGCGTTGCCTTCGGCGGCGTTATCTTCTTCGACGTTGCATACATAGAGCACCGGCTTGGCCGACAATAACTGAAAGCCCCGATAAGCTGGCGCCTCGTCGGCCGAAATTTCGGCGCCGCGGGCGGGGCGGCCGGCGCGCAATTCTTCTAACAACCGCTCGGCCAGATCGAGATCGGCCTGGGCGTCCTTGTCCAGCCCCCGGGCCTTTTTGACCAATCCCTCGGTGCGCCGTTCCAGGCTTTCCAGATCGGCCAGCATTAATTCGGTTTCGATGATCTCGGCATCGCGTACCGGATCAACGCTGTCGCTCACATGGACAATATCGTCGTCCTCGAAACAGCGCAGCACGTGCAGGATGGCATCCACTTCGCGGATATTGCCGAGGAACTGGTTGCCGAGACCCTCGCCTTTGGATGCGCCCTTCACCAGCCCGGCGATGTCGACAAATTCCAGATAGGTGGGCACGATGGTTTCCGAGTTGGCAATTTCGGCGATCTGGCCGAGGCGCGCATCGGGCACCGGCACCCGGCCGATATTGGGCTCGATCGTGCAAAACGGGTAATTGGCGGTATCGGCCGCCGCCGTTTCGGTAAGCGCGTTGAAGAGGGTTGATTTGCCCACATTGGGCAAACCGACGATGCCGCAATTGAAACCCATTATTTTTGGTCCTCGTTGTCCGCTTTTTTGGGCGGGCTCAGGATCAGCGCCACCTTTGTTGTAAACGCGCCGTCGCCGCCATCCAGAAGCACCGCTGCCGCCTCGGCGATGGCCTCCACGGTGCGTTCCACCCAATCCCGGTCGGACTTGGAAAAATCGCCGAGCACGTGGCCGGTCACCAATGTTTTTTGGCCCGGATGGCCGATGCCGATGCGCATGCGCCGGAACTCCGGGCCGATATGCTGGGCGATGCTTTTTAAGCCGTTATGGCCGGCGACGCCGCCGCCGCGCTTGAGCCTGATCTTGCCCGGCGCCAGATCCAACTCGTCGTGGATGACCGTCAGCGCGCTTGCGTCTTCTTTATAGAAACGCATCGCCGAGCCGATGGCGCGCCCGCTTTCGTTCATAAAGGTGGTCGGCTTCAAGAGCAGCGCCACCTGACCGCCGATCTCGCCGGCGGACGCTTCGCATTCGAATTTCTTGCGCCAGGCGGGGAAACCAAAGCGGGCATGAATAGCGTCCAGCGCCATAAATCCTACATTATGGCGGTGACCCGAATATTTCGATCCGGGATTACCCAATCCTGCCAAAAGGAACATTGCGGCTCCCGGGAGTGCGCCAGCGCTCCCACATTAACTATGGAGTGCAATCGCGCTCCGCCATCAATCGCGGCGCCCAAACTAATCGCCTGAATCCGCGGCCTCTTCGGCCCCTTCTTCGCCTTCTTCGCCCTCTACGACCTCGAGAGGTTCGCCGTCTTCGCCCAAGAGAATTTCGCCTTCTTCCTCTTCTTCTTCTTCGACCGGCATCAATGTGGGCGCGGCCACGGTGGCGACGGTGAAGTCACGATCGATGGTCGCCTCGACGCCTTCGGGCAATTCGATGGACCTGATATGGATGGAGGCGCCGATATCGAGACCCTCCAGATCGAACACCAGTTCTTGCGGAATGGCGAGCGGCGAGCAGCGCAGCTCGACCTCGCGGCGGACGATGTTGAGAACGCCGCCGCGCTTCAGCCCCGGCGATTCCTCGGCGTTGATAAAGCTCACCGGAACCTCGGCGACGATTTGCGTATTGGCGCTAAAGCGCAGGAAATCCACATGCATCGCGCGGTCGGTCACAGGATGCAATTGCAGATCCCTCGGCAATACCTGATGCGTGTCGCCATCGACCGAGACATCCATGACCTGGATGAAAAATTTGGGATTGTCGGCCAAATTGGCCAATTCCTTGGCGTCGATGGTAATCGAAATAGGCTCGGTCTTGTTGCCGTAAATGACCGCCGGAACCCGCCCTGATCGGCGTATTGCGCGGGCCACCCCCTTGCCGGTCCCGTCGCGAAGTTCGGCGGATATGGATGTGGTATCAACCATAATCCTGTCTCCTCTAAGAAAATGCCGCCAGCCTCCAGGGGTGCCAGCGGACGCGAAGCCGGTGATGTAATGGCTTGGGCCGAATTAGTCAAACATCTATGCGTTCACGACCTAGTCAAACAGCGAGGAAACCGAGCGTTCGTCGGCGATCCGGTGCATGGCTTCGGCGATCAGCGGCGCCACCGTAAGCTGATCGATATTGTGCGCGCCGTGCACCGCATCGGTAGCCAATATGCTGTCGGTGGTGACCAATGTTTCCATCGGCGAGTCGGTTACGCGCGCCACGGCGCCGCCCGAAAGCACGCCGTGGGTAACGAACGCCGAGACCGACGATGCGCCCGCATTCATCAGCGCGTCGGCGGCATTACAAAGGGTGCCGGCGCTATCAATGATGTCGTCAACCAGAAGGCAGCGCCGGTCTTTCACTTCGCCGATGATATTCATTACTTCGGATTCGCCGGCCCGTTCGCGGCGCTTGTCGATGATCGCCAAGTCGGCATCGATCACCTTGGCGATGGAACGGGCGCGAAAGACGCCGCCCACATCGGGGGATACCACCATCAGATCATCGCCGTTATAGCGTTTGTTGATTTCCTTGGAGAACACCGGCTCGGCATAAAGATTGTCCAGCGGGATATCGAAAAATCCCTGAATTTGCCCGGCATGGAGATCCAAGGTCAGCACCCGGTCGGCGCCGGCTTCGGTGATCAGGTTGGCCACCAATTTCGCCGAGATCGGCGTCCGTGGCCCCGATTTCCTGTCCTGGCGGGCATAGCCGAAATAGGGCAGCACCGCCGTAATGCGCCGCGCCGAGCCGCGCCGGAGCGCATCCAACGTCACCAGCAGCTCCATCAGATTGTCGTTGGCCGGGAACGAGGTGGACTGGATCACGAACACATCCTCGCCGCGGACATTTTCGTTAATCTCAACGAACACTTCCATATCCGAAAATCTTCGGATCGACGCGCTGGTCAAGGGAATGTTCAGGTAGCCGACAATCGCTTCCGCGATCGGTCGGTTGGAATTACAACTCAGGACTTTCATCCGCGCCGGCCCCCTTATCGATTGCCAGTTTGTTGATCGATCCGGCGCGTCTTAGCGCGGCGTAGCAACCGGGCTCCTATATAGCGTCGAGTGCGATGGCTGTAAACGCCGATCGCCGCGCCCGCGCAAGTTAATTTTTAAGGTCCGGAATTTGCAGCGCCTTGCGCCGCGCCGGAACGATTTTTGCGCGCTCCAGGATGTCGAAAATACCCTCGCCGGCGCCTTGGGCGATGGCGTAAGCAAGCCCGCCCCAGCGCCCGGCGGTCAGCGTAACGGGCACCCGGTTGCTTTGCGTAACCTTGCCCAGCTCGATCCCGTCGAGGCCCGTAACTGCCCAGGAAACAACAAGTAATTGGCTATCGGCCTTAGGCTCCGAGACCGCGACCGAGCCCATGACCAGGTGCGTGGCGCTATCCAGATTGTCCGATACCTGGCCGCCGCCGCGCGCCACGACCAGACGCAGCGAGCGCACCAGGGCTAAGTTGCCGTCGCCGGGCGCGCCATCGACGCCGACCAGATAGAGCGATGGCCCAAGTGCGGCGGATGGCCCGGCCGGGCCCGCCGCCGCCTCAGTGCCGCGCAAAATCCCGGCGATTCGCTGGCCGGCATCGGCGGCGATGATCTCGTACATTTTGCGATCCTCGGTCAGCCAGCCGGGCGCATCGCCGGTAATGGTCTGATCGAAGGCGCCAACCTCGGTGCCATCCGCATCCTGGAGCCGCCAGATGAAGCGCGCGGTTTCCGCATCGCCCGGATTGCCGATTTCAATGGATACATCGCCGGTCAGCCGGAAGGCGCCTGCCACGTCCGGGTTGCTGGTCGCCGGCACGTTGGCGGCGCCGAGCCCCTTCACCGCCGCCGCCAGCAATGGCCGGGCGATGCCTTCGAACAATCCCGGCGCCGCCGCTACCTGGACGCCGCCGCCGTCGGCGAGACGCAACAAGGGATTGGCAAGATTGGCGCCGGAATGGGCGAAGGGTTTCGGCAAGGCGCCGCAACCGGCCAGTAGCGCCAGCGACAAAGCCCCTAGGATGATATCTCTAAAGGACACAAGTCGCCAGCATGACGCCTAAGAATACCATCATGAGAATGAACATATACGGCATCCGCCGATCCAATCACGGTCTTGTTTCTCGGGCAAGGGTGATCACCGAAAGGGCGCGCCCATATTGGCTTTGCCCCTGGTGGCAGCAGCGCCGGTAGCTGAAAAAGCCCGAATCGTCCGGATAGGTATCGATGCCTAAGCTGGCCACGGCGCCGAGCGAGCGGGCTTGCAAGCGCGCCATGAGGTAACCGGGAAGATTGAACAGGTGGTGGCCGGGTTTGGGCCCGGGGTTGAACAAATCTTCATTGGCCGCGTCGGCACCAACGAAGCGCATCCGAAATTCCGGGCCCACTTCGTATGATCGTTGGCTGATACAGGGGCCGACGGCGGCGCTGATATTTTGCGCCTCGGCGCCCATCTCGATCATCAATGCGATCAGGGCATCGGTGACGCCGTCCAGCGCGCCGCGCCAGCCCGCATGGGCGGCGCCGATGACGCCGGCGCGGTCATCGGCCATCAGCACCGGCGCGCAATCGGCGCTCAAGATGCCAAGGGCGATGCCCGGCTCGCGCGTCGCCATGGCGTCGGCGATGGGCGCGTCGCTCCGTTGCCAGGGCTCGGATACCGGGATGGCTTTGTTGGTATGTTGCTGGCGGGCGCTAACCAGCGCCGCATCGGGCGCACCGAGGCTTGCCAGCGCGCGGCGGCGGTTTTCGGTGACGCGGGCCAAATCATCGCCGGAGCCGAAGCCGCAATTGAGGGAGCCATAGGCGCCCTCGGAGACGCCGCCGTCTGAGCCCAGAAAGCCGTGCCGGATCGACGCTAAGCGGGACAGCCCGTCGGCCTTGATCATGCAAATCCTTCCGGCGCCGGCTGGTCATTGTTGGTGAGCGCCATGACTTTAAACAGGGTGCCCATTTCGGCTGGCCCGATCAATCGTTTCAAGGCTTCCAGCACCTCGCCAGTTGTGCGCGGCGTCGCGCCAACCCGCAGCTGGGCGGCGCGCGCCTCGATGCCGAGGGCGGTTAAGAAGGCGCCCTGGGTGACCGGGCCCGATACGCGCACATTATTATTGGCCGCGGTGGCGATGGCGGCGAAATCCACATGGGCGGTGACATCGGCCTCGCCGGGATCCGCCAGCACATTGTGGAAACGGTGCCCTTTGATTGCCTGCAAGGTATCACCGCTTGAACTTTTCCCATGGCCGTAATCGATCAGCAGCGCGGCGCCGCCATGGGCGGCGATGGCGGCGGCAAGCTCGGCGGCGATGGCGGCGCGGGCGGGCGATATTTCCACCAATTCGCCCACGGTTGTTGCCGGCAAATTCGCCGGCGCATCGGCCGGCTGGTCGATCCAGGCGAGCGCTTCGCCGCTAGCATCAAGGGTGACGCAGCGTTCCGCCCAGCCATCATTGGTGCGCACAAACTGGCGCACGGGCAGGGCATCCAGAAATTCGTTGGCGATAATCAAAACCGGCCCGGCGGGCACTTCGGCAAATTTCTGGTGCCAGGTGAGCGCTGCGTCCAACGTCGTGAGGTTGCGGCGCTGACGTTTTTGCAAAGACGGTGAGGTTTCCACCAGATGCACCTGGGCGGCATCCAAAAAGCCTTCGGCGCGGTTGGCGGCGCGCAAGGCATCGGCCATTGCTGTGCCGCGTCCCGGGCCCAGCTCCACCAGGCGCACCAATTGGGGCCGGCCCATTTGGGTCCAGACATGGGCGCACCAAAGCCCGATCAGCTCGCCGAACATCTGGCTGACCTCGGGCGCGGTGACGAAATCGCCGGCCCGGCCCAAGGGATCGCCGGTCATGTAGTAGCCATAGTCCGGGTGCGCCAAAGCCTCGGTCATATAGGCATCGATTGGCAGCGGCCCTTCGGCGTTGATGCGGCGCCTGATATGATCGAAAAGCGCCGTCAAACCGGGCGCCCGGGACGCCAGATCAAATAGATGCCGAGCAGCAACAGGGGCACCGAAAGCATCTGGCCCATGGTTGCGCCGCCAGACAAAAAGCCGATATGGGCATCGGGCTGGCGAAAAAATTCGACGGTGGCCCTGGACAATGCGTAGCCCAGCAGGAACACGCCCGAAATCACGCCGGGCCGGCGCCGGATGGTTTCGCTTTTGGTCAGCAAATAGATGATAATAAACAATAAAAACCCTTCCAGCAGGGCTTCGTATATCTGGCTGGGATGGCGGGGGGCCGGACCGCCGTGGGGGAAAACCACGCCCCACGGCGCATCGGTCACGCGGCCGAACAATTCACCGTTGATGAAGTTGGCCAGCCGGCCAAGGAACAAGCCGATCGGCGCCGCCGCGCTACAGACATCGCAGACAGCCAGGAAATTCAGACCGCGTTTTCGCGAGAACAGCCACATGGCGGCGATCATGCCGATGACGCCGCCGTGGAACGACATGCCGCCCTGCCAGACGGTCAGAATGTTCAACGGATTTTCCAGATAGTAGCTGAGATTGTAAAAACCCACATAGCCGAGGCGCCCGCCGAGCACGACGCCGACGGTCGCCCAGACCACGAAATCATCGACCTGGGCGGCGTCCATGGCGTGCGGCGGCTTGGCGACCAGTTTCTGGATATATTTCCAGCCGATCAAAAGCCCGGCGATAAAGGCCAGCGCGTACCAGCGGATGGCGAGGGGTCCAAATTGAACAATCACCGGATCGATATTGGGAAAGGCGATTACAGGGCTCATTGGCGCGGGTCCAATTGCTTAAAGAAACGGATCATCGGCGGCCAAATAGTCCGTCACATAACGGCCGACGCCGTCTTCCAGGGTTGTAAATTCCGCCTTGTATCCGGCGGCCCGTAACCTGTCCATACGCGCTTCGGTAAAATACTGGTATTTGCCGCGAATGTGTTCGGGCGTCGGGATATAGTGAATATTGGGCGCCCGCTCGAGGCCTGCGAACACCGCGTTCGCCAGATCGAGGAACGAACGCGCCGTCCCGGTGCCGCAATTGAAGATGCCGTTGAGGTGCGCGTTATCACCCAGCCAAAGCATCACATCGACGCAATCGCCGACCCAGATGAAATCCCGCATCTGGCCGCCATCGGCGTAGTCGGGATGGTGCGATTTGAACAGGCGCGCCATGCCGCCATGGCTGGCTTGTTCGTAGATTTGCGGCACCACGCTTTGCTGGCCGCCCTTGTGGTATTCGTTGGGACCATAAACGTTGAAGAATTTGAGGCCCGCCCAATGGGGCGGCGCCGGGCGGCCCTCGGCGACGGCGCGAACCACCTGGCGGTCGAACACATGCTTGGACCAGCCATAGGGATTTAGGGGCTTAAGCCGGGCCAGGGCCGCCAAGTCATTGTCATCGTCAAAGCCGGCCTCGCCGCCGCCATAGGTCGCCGCCGAAGAGGCATAGATGAAATTGGTCTGATTGGCCGCGCACCAGTCCCAAAGCTGGCCGGACAGGCGCACATTCACATCCATAATCAAATCCACATCGGTCTCGGTGGTCGACGAGACAGCGCCGAGATAGAAGATGGTCTCCACATCACCCCGGTGGCTGTCCAGATATTCGAACAGATGATCCGGCGCAACGACGCCGGCCAGCTCGCGCGCCCTAAGATTGCGCCACTTGTCGCCAACCCCTAAATGATCGCACGCAACAATTTCGGCGCCGCGCTTTTCCAAGGCGGCGGCCAGGTTGGATCCGATAAAACCGGCGGCACCCGTAATGACAATCATCGAAGCGCATCTTTCGATAAGTTTTGATAAGCGTTTCAGGGGCTTTATAGGCGGCGCACCGAACCCCCGCAAGTTGCGCCGGGCGCAAAGCTGGGCTTATATAGACGCATCTGAATTCGCCGGGAGACCAGCCCATGCAGACCCGCAACCGCATATTCGACGATATCGCCAAAGTCGCCAACAGCGCCGCCGGTACCTTCGCCGGCCTTAAAGATGAGGTCGAAGGACTGGTGCGCGGGCGAATCGAAAGCCTGATTTCCGAATTGGACCTGGTGACGCGGGAAGATTTCGATACCGCCATGGCCATCGCCGTCAAAGCCCGCGAACAACAGGAGAAGCTGGAAAAAAAGGTCGCGGCGCTCGAAAAAGAGATCAAATCCTTAGCGCCGGCGCCCGCGAAACCCCGGAAAAAGCCCTCACGAGCCAAATAACCGGCGCCGCCGGCGGCGCCCTCCAAATCGCCCGGCGGGCGCCGCCGCACCGCCAATGACGCGCCAATCACCCATCCAAATGACGCCCGCGCCATATGCCTCTTGCGCAGGTCTAGAGCTTCTGTCAGGCTACAAATTGTGGCCGCCGGGTCATCCATCTACTAAATGTAGGGGATAACACGGGCGCGGCCATCGGGGTTATGAATAGCCTATTGAGGAGGCGCCGGAATGGCTCAGGCGATCGAGACAGACTTTTCAAGGTCCGATCCTCCCATCGATATATTCGAACAGGTTGTGCGCGCCCAAGGCTGGCGGTTCGAGCGTATCGAAGATGATGAAATGGCCGCCGAAGTGCCCGGCAATTGGTGCAATTACTCCCTGCATTTCGCCTGGGCGCCGGAATTATCCGCCATCCATGTGACCTGCGCCTTCGAGTTGCGCGTGCCGGAACGCAAATTGAGCCGGGTGTACGAACTTTTGGCGCTGATCAATGACCGCATGTGGCTCGGCCATTTCTGCCTGTGGGCCGGCGAAGGTTTGCCCATGTACCGCCATGCGATGCCGCTGCGCGGCGCCGGCAGCCTGGCCCGGGAACAGGTCGAAGATGTTCTCGAAGTGGCGGTCTCGGAGTGCGAACGCTTCTATCCGGCCTTCCAGCATCTGGTCTGGGGCGGCAAGGGCGCATCGGACGCCATCGCCGCCGCCATGATCGAAACCGTCGGCGAAGCGTGACCGCTGCGCCAAGCCATTATGTCTGAAAGTGCATCCGGCGGAATTCTCCTTGTAGGATGCGGTAAAATGGGCGGCGCCCTGTTGGGCGGCTGGCTCGATCAGGGCGTGGCGCCGCAATCGATCACCATTGTCGAGCCCAACGACGATGCCCTGCCACCGGATTTGAGCCAAAACATCATCCGCTGCCGCACAATCGACGAGATTGCCAACCATGCGGCCCCTGAAATCATTCTGTTCGCGGTCAAACCCCAAGTGATGGACGACGTGGCACCGCCCTACGCCCGCTTTGCCGCAGGTGCTACCTACCTCTCCATCGCGGCCGGCAAGACCATCAGCGATTTCGAATCCCTTCTCGGCAGGGGCGCCGCGATCATCCGGGTGATGCCAAACACCCCGGCCGCCGTTCGCCGGGGCATTTCCGTGGCCATCGCCAACGCCGCCGTCACCGATGGGCTGCGAGCCCGGGCGGGCGAATTATTGAGCGCCGTCGGCGAAGTGGCCTGGATCGATGACGAGGGCCTGATGGACGCGGTGACGGCGCTATCGGGCAGCGGGCCGGCCTATGTGTTTCATCTGACCGAATGCATGACCGAGGCCGGCATCGGGTTGGGCCTGCCGGGCGATCTGGCCGCCGCTCTGGCCCGGGCCACGGTGGCCGGTTCCGGCGAATTGATGCGCCAAAGCGGTGATCAGGCGGCGGCAAGTTTACGCCGCAACGTCACCAGCCCCGGCGGCACCACCGAGGCGGCGCTAAAGGTTTTGATGGGCGATGATGCTTTGCAAAAACTGATGACCGAGGCCATCCAGGCCGCCGCTGACCGTTCGCGCGAACTGGCCGGGTAAAAGGGCGGGTTTGAAACCCGCCCCTACAAATTCCACGGCGCAGGTTTGTTATGTGAACCGTAGGGGCGGGTTTCAAACCCGCCCGGGCCGTGCCCCCTATTCCGGCAGGGCCTGGCTGCGGCCCAAGCGGGGTTCCAGAAAATTCTTCAGCTTGGCGAGGGCGGCGGCTTCCAATTGGCGCACCCGGTCCTTGGACAGGTTCAAGTCGGCGCCGATGGCGGCGAAGGTTCGTTTGGCCTCGGTGAAATAGCGGTTCTTGATGATAAACTGCTCGCGCGCCGGAAGCTTTGCCAGCGCCTTGGCCACCAACTCGCCTAGGGCATTGCGCTCGCCGGCGGCCAGCAACTGGTCTTCGGCGTTGGCGGCGTTCGATGAAAGCCGTTCCAGCCAGCTTTCGCCGCCGCTCGGGGCTACGTCCAAGGATTGATCGCGGCTGGCGATGCGCCGCGCCAGGGCTTTCACGTCGGCGGCGGTGGTCTCGAAGCGCTCGGCGACGCGGGCCGCGAAATCCTCGCCAAGGGCATCGGCGCCTTCCAGAAATTCCGACGTGCGGCGGCGCAAATGCAGAAACATGGAGCGCTGCGCCGACGAGGTGGACAGCCGCACCAGGGACCAAGAGCGCACCACATGATCCTGGATGGCGGCGCGGATTGAAAAACTGGCATAGGTGGAGAGGCGCGCGTCCCGTTCCGGATTGAACCGCTTGATGGCCTGTACCAGACCGAGCATGCCTTCCTGCACCAGATCCGCCATCGGCACGCCGGAACGGCGGTAGCCGCGCGCAATCTTGAGCACAAACCGGATATGGCTGGTCACCAGCCGCTGGGTGGCGTCCTTATCGCCGGCACCGGCCAGGCGCGCCAGATCACGCTCTTCTTCGCGCTCCAGAAAGGGCGCCTTGTGGGCCAAATTGCGAAAACCATCGATCAAGCGGCAATACCCCTTTACTGGGACTAAGGGACCCGAACCTCGCTTGTCACGGATAATATAGAAAATCGCCAAAAACCCTACAAAAAAATGCCAGGCCGCGGCGTGCCACTTCCGAAGCGGAACAAATCACGCTATGATGGCGGCGTTCCGCTTCGGCGGCAATGGAGAGACGGGGAATGGCGAAAAGACCGGACACCGATTGGCGTATCATCACGTTGGCGCTGCAACTGGCCGCCGAAGAGGGCTGGCGGCGGCTTTCCATGGACGCCATCGCCGAGGCGGCGAAAATCAAGCCCGATGCTTTGCGCGCCCGCTTTGCCAGCAAGCGCGCCATCCTGGACGGCTTCGCGGCCGGCATCGATGCCCAAGTGCTGGCAAATTCAGCCGGCGACGGCGATACCATTCGCGAGAGATTGTTCGATCTGATCATGTGCCGCTTTGATGCGCTCGGACCCCACAAAGAGGCCTTGCGGGCCATGCTGCCGGACGCGCCATCCAAATTGGCGGTTGCCGATCCCGGCCTCGCGGTGCATGCGCTTTGCGCATCCCGGCGGGCCATGAAATCGGCGCTGGAGGCCGCCGGCGTCGGCACCAGCGGATTGCTCGGCCGCGCCAAGATCAAGGCGCTGATGGTTGTCTATTTGGGGGCGCTGCGCATCTGGCTCGGCGACGAGACCGGAGCCATGGATAAAGTCATGGCCCAGCTCGACAAATCCCTGGCCCGGCTGGAAGGGCTGGCGGAATCCTTCCTCGCCCGCCGCGGCTCCGGCAATTCAGAAGCGGCGCCTGCGGAAGCCGCGCCTGCCGACTAAAGGGGCAGCGTCAGCCTAGCTCTTAGCCCGCCCGCCGGCGAGCCATCCAGGTTGATATCGCCGCCATGGCCGCGCATCACGTCGCGGGCGATGGTCAGGCCAAGCCCGACGCCGCCGGTTTCCGGATTGCGCGAGTTATCGATGCGGAAGAACGGCTTGAAGGCGTCCTCGCGGGCGTCATCGGGAATGCCGGGGCCGTCGTCATCCACCACGATCTCCACCGCATCGTCGCGCTGGCCGGCGCGGATCGAGACATGCTCGCCATAGCGGTCGGCGTTCTCGACAATGTTGGTAACGCAGCGGCGAAAGGCGTTGGGGCGTACCGGCACCACGATGTTGCCCTCCGTATGCAGATCGATCTGGGCGCCATTGCGCCGCGCCTGACCGGCGATCTCTTCCAGCATATGGGTCAAATTGGTTGGCTTCGGCGCCTCGTCGCGCTCGCCCCGTGCAAAGGCCAGGTAGGCTTCGAGCATTTGCTCCATCTCCAATATGTCGCCCTTCAAATCGCTGACCGCGCCATCGTCGCCGAGCATTTCCAGTTGCAGCTTCATGCGCGTCAGCGGGGTGCGCAAATCATGGCTGACGCCGGCCAGCATGTCGGTGCGCTGGCCGATCTGCGCCTGGATGCGGTCGCGCATGGAGATAAAGGCCGCCGCCGCGAGGCGCACTTCGGTGGCGCCTTCGGGTTTGAAGCGGGGCGCATCGCGGCCCTTGCCGAAATTATCGGCGGCGGCGGCCAGGCGGCGGATCGGGCGCACCTGATTGCGCATGAAGATGGTGGCGATGCCGAACAGGAACATCGCCGTGCCGACCATCCAGAGAACGAATATATAGGTGGTTGAAGAGAACAATCGCTTACGATTTGTGACGATATTGAGGACGCCGCCCGATAGCTGCACGGCGATGACCACATGCTTTTCGATTTTGTCCGTGCTTACCGTGAACGGTTTCTTGACCGCCTCGTCCATGGCCCGGATCAGCATCCGATCGACGATGCCGCCGCGCCTTTGTTCGGGCACGTTCTTCAAGATTTTGCCGTTTTCGAAATCGATGCGCATGGCCATGGTGTTGGCCGCCAAATCGAACACCTGGCTCGCCGAGCTGGCCGTCGGATTGCGGCCGATCAGTTCAATCACGGCGGCGATATCACCGGCCAGATTGCGCGCCAGGCGCTGGGAGACCTTGTTCCAGTGGTTCTCGTAGAACACCGTGGCCGAAACAAGCTGCAAAAGGATCAAGGGGATGACGATGATCAGCAGCGAGCGGCCGAGCAGAGAGTGCGGCAGATATTCCTTGATCTTGGCCACGCGTTGCCTTTCCAGTTTAATCGGTTCTCAGAATATAACCCTGTCCGCGCACGGTTTGAAGATATCTTGGCACTTTTGGGTCCGGCTCGATCTTCTGGCGGAGGCGGTTAACCTGAACATCTACCGTCCGGGTGCCGCCGCCGGGGGCCACAATACGCATCAAGGCTTCGCGCGCAAACACTGCGCCCGGCCGCTCCGCCAGCAATTTCAGCAACCGGCACTCGGCCGTGGTGAGCGCGATATGCGCATCGCCCCGGCGCAGTTCCTCGCGCCCGATATCGAAGGTCACATCGCCGAGGCGGGCCTCGGTCGGCGTCTCGTCCGGCTCGGCCGGTTGGCGGCGCAGGATATTGTTGATGCGCAGCAGCAATTCCCGGGGCTCATAGGGCTTGGTCAGATAATCGTCGGCGCCGGCCTCGAGCCCGCCGATGCGGTCATCACTTTCCGCCATGGCGGTCAGCATCAGGATCGGCACCGAATTGGTGAGGCGCAGCGATTGGGCGAACTCGAGGCCGCTTTCGCCGGGCATCATCAAATCCAGAACCACCAGATCAAAGGCGATGCTGCCCATCTTGGCGCGCGCATCGGCAGCATCGGCGGCGGCGGTGACGCGAAAGCCGTTCTCGGTCAAATATTTATGCAACAGGCCGCGCAGCCGGTCGTCATCGTCGACCACCAGGATATGTTTGTCGCCGTCCATCAGCTCTTGCTTTCGCCCGCTTCGATCATCATCGATTTCAGAACCCGGCGGAAACCGTCGACGCCGGCCGGCCCGGCGGCGGCAAAGGCGCGCTGGATGCGCCGGCGCTGGTCCTCGGAGACTTGGATCTCCAGGGCGCGGCCCTTGTCGGTCAGGCGCAAAAGACGCTGGCGGCGATCATTGAGCCCGGCGTCCTGGGCAACGAAGCCATCATTGATCAATTGGCGGAGAACGCGCGAAAGGCTTTGCTTGGTGATGCGCAGGATGCCCAGAAGCTGGCTCACCGTCATGCCCGGATTGCGGCCAACGAAGTGGATGACCCGGTGATGGGCGCGGCCGAAATTATAGTCGCTTAGGATATTGTCCGGCTCGGCGGTGAAATCCCGGTAGGCGAAGAACAACAGCTCCATGGCGTCGCGCAAGGCGTCGTCGGAATAGCCATCCGGCCCATCTTCGAGAGGTGTGTCTTTTACCGCATCCATTGGCGCGCTCAAACTATGTCAGTGTTGTTGACATATATGACAGGTGGTGGTACTTAAAGCAACAACATTTCGTTTATTCAGGGAATACGGAAACAAAGTTATGAATTCGCCGGCATTTCACGATATGGATGGTCTTATCTGGTACGATGGCGCGCTGGTCGATTGGCGCGCCGCCAACCTGCATGTGTTGACCCATGGTTTGCATTACGCGTCTTCGGTGTTCGAGGGCGAGCGGGTCTATGGCGGCACCATTTTCAAGCTGCGCGAACATACCGAGCGGTTGTTCAATTCTGCACACATTCTGGGCTTTGAGATTCCCTACAGCGTCGAAGACATCGACGCGGCCTCGATTGGGGCCTGCGAAGCCAACGGCATTGTCGACGGTTATGTGCGCCCGGTGGCCTGGCGCGGCTCGGAGACCATGGGCGTTTCCGCACAAGAAGCCAAAATCCATGTGGCCATCGCGGTGTGGCCGTGGCCGTCTTATTTTTCGCCCGAAGCTCGCGACAAAGGCATCAGCCTGAAGACATCCATCTGGCGGCGCCCGCCCCCGGACACGGCGCCGGTGCAAGCCAAGGCCGCCGGGCTCTATATGATCTGCACCATGTCCAAGCACGAGGCCGAAGCCGCCGGTTGCGATGATGCGCTTATGCTGGACTGGAAGGGCCGTGTCGCCGAGGGCACCGGCGCCAACATTTTTGTCATGTTCGGCGACGGCAAGATCATCACGCCGCCGCCCGATTGTTTCTTGAACGGCATCACCCGCCAGACGGTGATGACGCTGGCCGCCAAGCGTGGCATTGAGGTGATCGAACGCCATATGGAGCCGGAAGAGTTGGCGGACGCGGAGGAGATTTTCGTCACCGGCACCGCCGCCGAGGTGACGCCGGTGGGCCGCATCGATGATATGTCGTTCAACGTCGGCGCCATCACCAAGACCTTGCGCGCCGATTATGAAGCCCTGGTCGGCCGAGCGGACCAGGAAACAGAAGCCTCCGTCAGCGCCGCCTAACCGGCATGGCCATCGATCGGCTGAGAACCGGTATCTGGGTGCAGGCCCAGGTGCGCATTTGCGCCGTACAAAATATTCCCATCTTTGTGCTGCGCCGGGGCGATGAAGATGCCGGCGCGCTGTTCCTCAAAATTTCCACATTGGACGGACTTTGCCGGCTCTATACGCAGATGCGCGGAGCCTCGGGCGAGATCGCCTGGACCCAGGCCGGATCGGAAGCGCGCATGACCGAAGCCGACGCCAGCGCCTATCTTGAGCGCCAGAAAAACATCGATCCCGATATCTGGATCCTGGAAATCGAGGATGCGGAGGGCCGCTACGAATTGGACGGGCCGCTGATCTAGGCCACCTGTCACGGTTTCGTGCCCCTCTAACAGTTGACGGAATTCGCCATTTGACCGATGGTTTGGCCTCGGCAACCAAGGCGGAGACCGATCATGGGGATGGCACGATTTGCAGCGGCGGGCTTGGCGCTCCTTGGACTGTCGCTGATCAGCGGCGGCGGGTTGGCCCAGACCAAACCTTTCAAGCAGGCGCGCTTCCCTTGCGGCGCCGGCATCGCCCAGAATTTCTCCGGCGGATTTCAAAAAGCCGCCTTCCGCCTGGCCGACGTGCCGGCCGGACATTTGAGCGTTCAGTTCATCGGCCACGCCTCGTTCCTGGTGCGCTCGCCGGGCGGCGTCAAGGTGGCCACCGACTATAACGATAATTACCGCGCCGACGCGTTGCCCGATATCGCCACCATGAACATCCAGCGCGGCAATCATTCCACCGATAATATCGAGCCCTCGATCAGGCACGTGCTGCGCGGCTGGTCCGAAGACGGCACCGTGAAGCGCCACGATGTGACTTTTAAAGATGTGCGCGTCTATAACCTGCCCACCAATCTGGAGGATTACGGCAGCGGCTTCACAAATTTCTCGTCCATGTTCATCATCCAGTCGGGCGGGCTGTGCGTCGCCCATATGGGGCATCTGGCGCATCTCCTTGATAAGGAGCAGTTTTACCGGATCGGGCGCATCGATATGCTGCTGGTGCCGGTGGATGGCCGCGTGACCCTGTCCTTTGAAGAGCTGGCGCGCAACATCAAGGGCATCAACCCGCGCGTCGTGGTGCCTATGCATTTCAACGTGTTCTCGACGTTGGACGAGTTTCTTATGCAGGCCGAGCGGCTGTTCAAGATCAAGCGCATCAAGGGCGATACGGTCGAGATCAGCAAAGCGAAGCTGCCCGAAAAGACCGAGATTTGGCTGATGGCGCCGGGCAGGGATGGCTTCGGCGGCCCTGGCGGGCCACCCCTTTGAAACCGGCATGGGCATTTTTGGCGGTGCTGGCCGGGCTCATTGGTTTGAGCCAGCCGGCGGCGGCGGAACCCATCAAAGGCGCGCCGAGCCCGTGCGGCCTGTCCCTGGCCGGCGCCCCGCTTCTGCATCATGCCGCGTTCCAAGCGCCGCAGCTGGCGGCGGGCAAGATGCGTATCATCTATCTCGGCCATTCCACCTTTCAGATCGAGACCCCCGGCGGCGCCCGCGCGGCCACCGATTTCAACGGGTTTAACGTATTGCCGGGCCGGTTGCCGCAGATTGTCACCATGAACAATTCCCACGACACCCATTATGCCGATCACGTGGACCCGGCGGTCAAATTCGTGCTGCGCGGCTGGGACCCGGACGGCGGTATGGCGCGCCACCATATGAAGCACCGGGATTTGCGCATCTACAACCTGCCCACCAATATTTTCACCAATTCCCTTGGCGCCACCGGCTCCACCAACGGCAATTCGGTGTTTGTGTTCGAGGCCGCCGGCATCTGCGCCGCCCATCTCGGCCACTTGCATCACATGCTGTCGAAGCAACAGGTGCAGCGCATCGGGCGCATCGATGTGTTGTTCGTGCCCATCGACGGCACCGTCACACTCAGCCATGAAGAGGCCTTCAACATCATCGGCCAGATCAATCCGAAGATCATCATGCCCATGCATTTTTCCTTCGGCGGGCCCACCGAATTTATCGAGATCGCGCGCACCAGGTTTCCGGTGAAACGCCATAACGGCAATTTCATCGATTTGGGCCGCGCCGATCTGCCCGCCAAGACCGAGGTCTTGTTCCTCGGCATCGAGTTTTGATATATTTTAGAGCGCGCCGCCGGGCTCGTGGAGGGCGCCGCCGGCCAGATATTCGGTGATATTGGAGAACGCGTCATCGACGCTGTCGGTCACCGTCATCAGCTTGATGTCGGCCTTATTGATGGTGCCGAACTCGGCGAGGGCATCGAAATTGACGACTTTTTGCCAATAATCGGCGCCGTAGAGAACGATCTTGATGGGCCGGGTCAGCTTGCCGGTCTGCATCAATGTCACCACTTCGAACAATTCGTCGAGGGTTCCGAAGCCGCCCGGAAAGACGATGATCGCTTTCGCCATATAGGCAAACCAGAACTTGCGCATGAAGAAATAATGGAACTCGAAGCTCAAATGACGGGTGATGTAGGGATTGTCGTGCTGCTCGTTGGGGATCGAAATATTGAGCCCGATATTGAGGCCCTTGGCTTCCGAGGCGCCCCGGTTGGCGGCCTCCATAATGCCCGGCCCGCCGCCGGTGCAGACCACGAAGCGGCGATCATCGCCGGCGTTTAAATCCTTGGACCAATGGGTCAGTTTTTTTGCCAGCGCGCGGGCGTCTTCGTAATAGCGGGACATGGACAGTGCCTTTTCCGCCGCGTCCACATCACCGCCCGAGCCCCGCGCGTCTTTCAAGGCGGTCTGCGCCTGGCGCTTGGATTTAAAGCGGGCCGAGCCGAAAAACACGATGGTATCCTGGACGCCGAACTTTTCGAAGCGGGTTTCCGGTTCCATATATTCGGCCTGGATGCGCAAGGCCCGGGCTTCGCGCGCGTTCATGAATTCAGCGTTGTTGTAGGCTTTTTCGGCCCGGTAGCGGGTTTCGGCCATGGCCTGGCTCCTTTTTGGGTTATGATGCTGGTGCAATGATGTGGAATTCGAGGCTTGAAATCAACCGTGACAATCGCAAGGGTGGCGCATGCAAGACGCATCCGGACAAACGTTCGATACGCCCGTCCTGATCGCCGGCGGCGGCCCCGTGGGGTTGTGGCTGGCGCAGGTCTTAAGCTGGTACGGCCAGCGCTGTATTTTGGTCGAAGAGCGCGCCGCCACCACCGAATTTCCCAAGATGGACGTGACCAACGGCCGCTCCATGGAATTGTTCCGCCGGCTCGATTTGGCGGCGCCGGTGCGCGCCCTCGGCTGTCCGGACGGGAACAATCACGACGTGGTCTTTATGACCGCCTTTACAGGAACCGAAGTGGCCCGCGTGCCCTACGCACCGCCGGCAGAGCAACGCCAACGCTTCCGCGACATCAACGACGGCGCCCAGCCCTTGGAGCCCAACCTGCGCCTCAGCCAGGTTCTGCTGGAGCCGTTTTTGAAAGCCCGCGCCGACGCCGATCCAAACATAGATGTGCGCTTTGGCTGGGCGCTCACCGGCTTTTCTGAAGATGCCGATGGCGTCACCGCAACCATCGCCGAAAGCGCAAGCGGCGCCGAGCAAAGCGTCCGCTGCCGGTATCTGGCGGGCTGCGACGGCGCCTCCAGCGTGACCCGCAAGGGATTGGGCTTCGGGCTCAGCGGTGATGCCGCCGTGCGCCAGGCGCATCAAATTCATTTCCGCTCCACCGCCCTCGACGTGATCCAGCATCTGGGTCAGGCCTGGCATTATTACAATGGCGAGAAGGGCACCGTCATCGCCCAGGACGATAAGGAAATCTGGACCTATCAATATATCCTCTGGCCGGGCATGCGCGATGAAGACGTGGATGTGGACGCGGTGCTGCGCGATCTCGCTGGGCGGGATTTCGACTACCAGGTTATCCTGCGTTCCACCTGGACGGCGCGGGCGCTCATATCAGACAGCTACGCTAGCCAAAATGGGCGCGTCTTTCTGGCCGGCGACGCGGCCCATCAATATGTGCCCACCGGCGGCTATGGGATGAATACCGGCGTCGGCGATGCCTTCGATCTGGGCTGGAAGCTGGGCGCCACCCTGGCCGGCTGGGGCGGGCCGGGATTGCTGGCCTGTTACGATGCGGAGCGGCGCCCGGTGGGGATACGCAACCGGGAGCGCTCGCTGTTTCATGCGCAGAACTCGGCCCAATGGCGGAAAATGTGCGGGCCCGAATATCGCCAAGCCGGCGCCGCCGGCGATGCCAACCGGGCCGAAGTGGGGCGCGCCATGGTGCAACTGCATGGCGCCGAGAACGAAAGCCTGGGCATCGAATTTGGCTACCGCTACGCATCACCCATCATCGCCGCCGATGATGCGCCGCCGGCGGCGAGCGATCCGGTGCGCTACATCGCCACCGCTGAGCCCGGCGCCCGCGCCCCCAGCTTCTATTTGGACGACGGCTCGGCCCTGTTCGATCATTTCGGGCGCGGCTTTACGTTATTGCGTTTGGGGCGGAGCCCGCCGGCGACCGATGCGCTGGCGGCAGCAGCGGGCGCCGCGGGCGTGCCGTTGGAGATATTCGAAGCCCCCGACGACCGCGTCCGCGAAGTCTATGAGCGCGACCTGATCCTGGTGCGCCCCGACGGCCACGTTGCCTGGCGCGGCGACGCCCTGCCGGACGATGCGGCGGCGCTCCTGGATTTGGTGCGCGGCGCCTAGGCCACGTCCCGCCCAAGCGTCCCCTCAAACGCCGGGATGACTTCTTTGCCGAACAATTGGATCGAGTTGTTGACCATGCCGGACGGCATTTTGCCGATGTCGTGGTTGGTGCAGAAGATGTCGTAGCCGATCTTGGCCTGGCCTTCTTGCAACTTCTTGATCACCGTTTCGGGGCTGCCGACGATGGCCAGGCCCTGCTCAAGATTGTACTCGTAGCTTTCGCGGGCAGCGGCCATCACCTCGCCCCGGCGCTTGTCGTCGAAGCGCACCGAATCTGAACCCATGCCGCGCGCATGTGTGCCCCAGCCGATGCGCGTCTTGGCCAACGCCCCGCCGCCCACCGGCACGGCGCCGCCTTCGCGGCTGGCGATGAACTGGCGCGCTTCTTCGTGCGCTTTTGCATCGGTTTCCGCCACATGAACCTGGCGCATCAGGAACACCCTCGGCATCGGGCCTTGGTGTTGGGCCTCCGTCCATTTTTGGCGGTAGAGATCGAATTTTTGCGCAACCACGTCATCCACATCCAGGTTCTGCGCCACGTGGTAATTGTTCTTGGCGGCAAATTCGATGGCCGGGTCCGAATGCACCGCCGCCCAGATCGGCGGATAGGGTTTCTGGAACGGCTTCGGTTTCGGCAAGGCCTCGTCGAAGGTGAAATATTTGCCCTGGTGGGTGACCTCATCGTCGGTCCAGGCGCGCTTCACCAGATCCAGCACTTCTTCGGATATGGCGGCGCGCTCGTAGAAATTGACGCCCCAGCGGATAAATTCGTGTTCGTGGACGCCGATGCCGGTGCCGAACTCGACCCGGCCCCGGGACAGGTGATCGAGCATGGCCACTTCCTGGGCGAGGCGCATGGGATGATAGAACGGCAACTGCCACATCATGGCGCCGATGCGGATACGGGATGTGGCGCGGGCGACGGCGGTCAGGAACACCGTCGGTGCCGTGATGCGCCCGATCATCGGCGAGTTCTGATGCTCGATCACGAAATAGGAATGCCAGCCCAGCGCTTCGAGCATCTGCACCTGGGCGATATGGGCATCATAGATATCGGCCATCTCGCCGTCCTGATCGGCATAGCCGCCGACGGCGCTCCAAAACGCGAAATCCAGTGTCGCCATAGTTTTAGCCTCCCCCCTTATGGTATTGCGCCGCTTGACCGTTGGCTGATGCTATTGCCTTCGCCGGAGGAATGCAAAACGCTAGTCGCCCACCCATTGCGCCGGGCGCATGCTCCTATGTTCGGGCCGGGCCGACCAGGAATGGCCGTAAAAGCCCGGATCGCGGGGATCGATTTTCCGCACCTGCCAGTCGTCATCGCAATGATCGATATCCGACAACACTTCGATACAGCCGCCCGCCGGGTTCCACAGATACCAGGAAAAGCTGGAACAGATATTGTGGCGGATGGGCCCCACATTGGTCTGCCAGCCGGCGTTCTCCATATACTCGCCAAGCATGCCGACCTCGTCCAGATCCTTGACCTCGTAGGCGACGTGCTGAAAGCCGTAATAGCCGTCATTGCTTTTTTGCAGAAACAGATTGTGGTGATCGCGGGTGCCGGCGGCCCGCATGAAGGCGCCGCTGACGGTCATATCATCGGTGATCACGAAGCCCAGCCGCCCCGTATAGAATCGAATAGCATCGGCGGTATCGCCCGGCACCCAATAAACCACATGCACAAAGCGCAATGGGTGGATGCGGCGGCGAAGCGCGGCTTCGGCGGGCTTGTTCCAGCGCCCGGTGGTGCCGACGGTGTTGATCTTGGGCAAATCCAGATGCTGGTCCTGAATAGACGAGACGGCAAAGCCGATGTGATAGCCCTGATCGTCGCTGCTGTGGAGAATGCCATCGGCGTCTTCGGAGACATTGCGGTCCCTGGACAGCTCCGTTCCGATGGCGTCCAGGGTTGCGCGGTCGGCGGCGGCCCAGATGACTTCGCGCACCGTGGAGGCGCCGAAATGCAGCCAGTTCACGTCGGCGGGCGGCAAATTTGTATCATCGGCGCCGCGCAAGGCAATGCGGCTGCCGTCGGTGAGGCTGAACTCGGCAACCGTCTCGTCCCGGTGCACTGGCTCTAATCCCCAATCGGTGTGGAAGCGGACGGCGGCGTCCAAATCTTCGACCCCATAGATGATTTTCTCGATGCCGGTGATATTCATGGCTTACCTCCCATACCCGCCTCACCCATTATCCCAATACTGGCGGGCTTATCAAACCCGTTCGCGCCTTGAATGCGTTGACCCGCTGGCCCGCTTGGGCCAAACTTGGTCCCGAGAACACATTCGCGAGGGAGAGCCATCATGACCATCGACATGCACGCCCACTGGAACCCGCCCGCATTGATCGAGCCGTTTCGCCGCCGCGCCACGCCGCCGCTGATCGAAACCAACGGCGACGGGGTCGAGGTTTTGCGCACCAACCGGGGTGAAACGCCGGTCGCCGAGATGTTCGACGATGTGGAAACCCGCCTCGCCGAAATGGACCGCCAGGGGGTGAGTACCGCCGTGTTGTCCCTGTTCGGCATGCATCAATGGATCGAGCGTTTGCCGGCGGCCGAATCGGTGCCGCTGTGCCGCATCTACAACGATCATGTGTCGGAGATTTGCGCCGCCAACGACGGCCGCTTCGCCGCCTATGCGTCGCTGCCGCAAGCCGACATGGTGGCAGCGGTGGCCGAGTTCGAGCGGGCCATCAATCTGCCCGGCATGATCGGCGCCGTGGTTCCCGGCAACGCCTTCCTGACCCGGCCCGATGCGGAGGCTTACCGGCCGCTTTTGGCCGCCGCCAATGCGCACAAGGCGATGCTGTTCATCCATTGGGGGCCGACGCCCGGCGACAGCTGGCCGCGCACCCCGCCGGGCACCGATAATTTTGCCCGGCGCATGGGCACCATCGATATGCAGCAAAGCCTGTCGGCGGACATGGTGACCCTCTGCATGACCGATATTCTCGACGATTATCCGGACGCGCTGGTCCATATCCATAATCTCGGCGGCAACATTCCGTTCGAGGTAGAGCGCATGGACCACCGCAGTCTTCTGGACACGCCGGACGAGCCGCTGCCATCGGCCCGCATGAGCAGCAAGCCGGGCCTCTACATGGATTGCAATTCCTTCGGTGCCCAGGCGATCGAAATGGGGGTCAGGCTGTACGGCGCCGATAAAATATTATTCGGCACAGACGGCACCGAGTTCGGCGCCGATTGGTCGGCAAAAGCGGTGGCCGAAGCCGATATCGGCGAGGACGCCAGAAACGCCATCCTGCACGACAATGCAGCCCGGGCATTGTCGCATCTGGCCACCTTCGCGGCGCTCTCCGAAGCGGCGGAGTAAGGCGCGCCAAAGTTGGGGCGCGGGTATGCAGTCCGTTTGCGAGGCCGGCGCATTAATCCATCTATTGCAACAATCCGCCAAGGCATTATAGTCGGCGGACCGCTCGCAAAATAGATTATGCTTCTTAATTAATCGGGCTCACTAGTGGGAGATTCAGTATCATGAAAAACTTTATTCGTTTATCCGCCGCTGCCGCTGCGGTTGCCGTTACCGGCGCCGCAAGTGCGGAAACCATCGGTTTCACGACGCTGCAGCCGGGCGCCATCAACCATCTGCAGGCGCAGATTATTGGCAAGGTCGTGCAGTCGCGCACCGACTTGCAAGTGCGCGTCATCCCGGTTGCCGGCACCACCGCCACCCTCGCCGCCGTGCAGAACCGCCAAGCTGAAATTTCCGTCAGCGACGTCAACAATATGGGTGATGCCATCAAGGGCCAGGGCATGTTTTCGAAAATGAAGCCCATGCCCAACCTCCGCGTTCTGGTCAAGCTCGTCGACTTCCCGATCGGCATCATGGTGCGGAAAGATTCCGGCATGACCAAGTTGACCGATCTGAAGGGCAAGAAGTATCCCATCGGCTGGCAGGCGTTTCCCAACGGCACACCGCTTGGACAAGGCGTCCTGGCCAGTGCCGGAATGACCCTCAAGGACATCAAGGGGATCAACGTTTCCGGTCTGATGCCTCAGGCCGACGACTTTGCCGCCGGCAAGCTGGATGCGTCGTTGATCGCACCGCCGGCGCCCAAGGTCCGCGAAGTCGATGCCAAAGTTGGCGGCATTCGCTGGCTTGAAATGCCGAATACACCGGAAGCACTTGCCATGGTGAAAAAGATCAGGCCCGATTACGGTATCAAGACCTGGATGCCTGGCCGCCCGCCGCTGGTTGGCGTCAAAAAGCCGACCAACTTTCTGCATATCCATTTGCTGATCAGCGCCGGAACGCATGTGAGCAATGAAACCGCTTACAAAATCGTCAAGGCGATGGCGGAAAACAAGAAGGACATGGTTAAGGGGCATCCGATGTTCGGTGGATTTTTCCCCGACAAGCGCATGGCAACCCAGTTCTCCTCGGTGCAGTACCATCCGGGCGCCATTAAATATTTCAAGGAAAAGGGCATCTGGCCCGGCTCTTAAGGCGGAGAACTCGATAGCTTCGCGCGCCCCGCGCCGCCAGAACAAAGAACGGCGCGGGGCGCGTCTCTATTTAAACATCACCCTCCCAAAAGTCGGCAATAAACCGCATGGCTGAAATTACCCAACCGCAAACCGAGATTAGTAACCCTGAGAACAGGTCCGGGCTTTCGCGCTCCGAGACGCTGGCCGGAAACTTCTCATCGCCCGCCCTGACCGCGTTGAGGACGGCGCTGGCAATCTTGCTGACTGTTGGGTCTTTATCCTGGTCGTCGGATCTCTTCCGCACCGCCGGCCTCAATATCCTCGACGAGCAAATTGTCGGACCGATGCTCGGCGTCGGTATATTTCTGGTCTATATTATTTTCCCCGCCGTTCGGGGTTCGGTGCGAACTTTCGTGCCATGGTATGACTGGATCGCCGGCCTGCTTGGCCTGGCCGCCGGCTGGTATATCGGCTTCACCTTCGACACCCTGGTGGAGCGCATGCTCGAAGAGCCCCCGGACGCCATCATCGTCGGCACAGTTATCTATATCCTCTCACTGGAGGGCCTCCGCCGGACCACCGGATATGCGTTGTTCGGGATTGTCCTTTTATTCTCGGTCTATGCCCTGGTGGGGCATTTGGTGCCGGGCGATCTGGAAACCCGCAAGGTGGATGTGGTCCGTCTGTTCATCTATTCCTCCCTCGATACCAGCGCGCTGATGGGGTTTGTTCTGAAAGTCGCGCTCTCCATCGTCGTTACTTTCGTTTTCTTCGGCCAGATTCTGATGAAGGCGGGGGGCGGACAGTTCTTTAACGATATTGCATTGGCGCTGATGGGCCGCTACCGGGGCGGCTCGGCCAAAATCTCCATCACCGCTTCCAGCCTGTTTGGCTCGGTTTCGGGTATCGTTGTCTCCAACATCGTCGCCACCGGCATCGTGACCATCCCCTTGATGAAGAAGAACGGCTTCCCGGCCCGGCTCGCCGCTGCGGTCGAGGCTTGCGCATCGACGGGTGGGCAGCTGATGCCGCCGGTGATGGGGGCGACCGCGTTCATCATGGCGGATTTCCTTTCGAAGTCCTACCAGGACATCGTTATCGCGGCGCTGGTGCCATCGCTGCTTTACTACGTCGCCCTCTTTATCCAGGCCGATTTAGAAGCCGCCCGGCGCGGCATTGCCCGCGTCGAGGACAGCCTGATTCCCAGGATCGCCAAGGTGCTGATCAACGGCTGGCCGTTCCTGCTGCCATTTGCAGTGCTGATTTACACGCTGTTCGCGCTCAATTGGCTGGTGCAGCTTTCGGCTCTCGCCGCCTCGCTGACGATCATCGTTTTTGGGGTTTGCGTAGGTTTTGGCGAAGCCAGGATCATCCCCAGACTGGTCAAGACTGTCGCCTACGCGGTGCTGTTCGGCCTGATCTATGCCGGATTGCGCAAACTCGATTGGGGATTTGAGATTGCGATGCTGACCGCATCGGCGGTTTTGGTTGTGGTTGGGCTGATCACCAAGTCGGCGGAAAACCCGCTGCCGCTCCGCGATATTTACGATGCGCTGCACGATACCGGCACTTCGATCCTCGATCTCCTGATGATCGCGGCCGGTGCATCCTTTATCATCGGCATCCTTCTGGTTACCGGTCTCGGCTTTGCGTTCACGCTGCTATTGTTAAAAGTCGGCGGCGACAGTCTGTTTCTGTTGCTCTTGTTTGCCGCATTTCTTTGCATCATCCTCGGCATGGGGATGCCGACCATTGCGGTCTATATCATTCTCGCGGCCCTGGTCGCGCCGTCGCTGGTCGAGCTTGGCATATTGCCCATCGCCGCGCACATGTTCGTCATGTATTTAGGAATGATGTCGTTTTTGACGCCACCGGTGGCCATCGCGGCCTATTTCGCTGCCTCCATGGCCGATGCCCCGCCGATGGCGACCGGCTGGACCTGTATGCGCTTTGGCTGGACCGCCTATGTGGTGCCGTTCCTGTTCGTCTTTTCACCGAGCCTGTTGCTGCAAGGCGACGATGCGTTCCTGTTGGTGGTCGATGTGACCACCGCAATCGGCGGCGTCTGGCTGGTTTCGGCGGCCATGATTGGATACCTCATCAATCCCTTGAGCATGGCCATGCGCGGCTTGGCGATGCTCGCCGGGGTCTTGTTGCTGATCCCTCAGGAGCTGACCACGGGCGCCGGGTGGACCGATGTCGCCGGCGCGGTTCTGGCCCTGATTTTGATCGCAACCGATTACATGGCGAGGCGAAATAGGCGGGTTGCAGCTTCCGGATAATGCCCAGTTGATGGATGCGCCAAAATCCGGCACCATTTGGGTATGGGTGGAACAACCGCAACTATGAAATGGCTGTTGCTGCTCGGCGCCCTGACCGTGGCGGCGGCGAGCCTTACCGCGAAGCCCGCCGATGCCGGGTTGGGGGGGCGGGCGAAACCGCGCCCTGCAATCGGCGCCGAGGCAGACGATACCTATCGCCATCTGAGCGCCTTCGGCCGCGTGTTCGAAGCTTTGGCCAAAGGCAGCGAGGCCGACAAAATTCGCGCCTTGGATTTGTTCGCCGAAGTGTTCAACCGCATCGGAGCCCGCTACTGGCGGCGCACCGAGCCTAAGACCCTGATCGATGCCGCTATTCGAGCGTTGCGCAAACAGAAAGCCGGCGCTGCGCCGGGCGCCTTGGGATTAGCGGCGGTGCGCGCCATGATCCAGGCCCTCGATCCCTATTCCGGGTTTACCGCTGCCAAGCCGCGCCCCAAAAGGAAACGCGGCGTCAAACGCAAATACCGGCCCCCCAATTTCGGCAATATCGGGCTCGAAATTTTCATGAAAAACGGCAAACCCGTGGTCATCTCACCCCACGACGGATCGCCCGCCGCCCGCGCCGGCCTAGCCCCCGGCGATATCATCACCGGCGTCGATGGCGTGGCCTTCAAAAACCCGGCGCTCGGCGACGTGCTGGACCGTATGCGCGGGCCCGTCGGTAGTGCGGTCGGCTTGCAGATCATGCGCCCCGGCGGCAAGGAATTTGAGGCCCGCATGGTGCGCGCCATCGCGCCCGGGCGCACGGTGCGCGCCCGCCTTGACGGCAGCGTGGCGGTAATCCGTATCGCCAGCTTCGCCGCCCACACCACCCGCGATCTCCGCCGCAGCCTGAAAGAGCTGCGCGCCGAGGCGGTGTCCCGGACGAAGCGCATCGACGCGGTTGTCCTTGATCTTCGCAACAATTCCGGCGGGCTGTTAAATCAAGCCATCAGTGTCGCCGATGTGTTTTTGGACAGTGGCGAGATTGTCTCGACCCGGGCCGGGCGCAGCGGCGCCGCCAATTCCCGGCACCGGCGTTTCAATGCGCGGCTCGGCGATGCCTTGCGCGGCCGGCCCGTGGCGGTGGTCATTAATGGCGGCTCGGCCAGCGCCACCGAGATCGTCGCCGGCGCTTTGCAGGACTTGAAGCGGGCCATCGTGGTTGGCGAGAAATCCTTCGGCAAGGGATCGGTGCAGACCGTGATGCCGATCAGGGGCCATGGCACCTTGCGCCTGACCACGTCCCACTATTACCCGCCGTCGGGCCGCTCCTTTGATGACGCGCCAATCCGCCCCGACTTGAACGCCAAGGCCTGCAAGCGGCTCACCGGCTCAAAGGTCCGCCCGGGCGATGATGCGCTGATGCTTTGCGCGCTGCGCAGCGTTCGCGTGCGCGTCCGCATCGGCAAGCGGGCACGCTAGGTCAGGCATTGATTCCACCCTGCAAGTGCGCTTATTTGGCGGCCATATCAAATCCATGAGGGAACCTGCGTAATGGATCAGCAAACGCCAGCCGACGAAAGCCGCGTCACCGGCCTTGAGCATTGGACCAACAAGGGCGACGATTGCCGCCTTTATTTGTGGGAAAAATACGACGGCGCGCCGGACGGCAAGGACGTCATTGTCTTTGTGCACGGCTCGTCCATGGCCTCGACGCCGACCTTTGATCTGACAGTGCCGGGGCGGCCCTATTCGTCGGCCATGAACTGGTTTGCGCTGCAAGGCTATGATTGCTGGTGCCTGGATATGGAAGGCTATGGCCGCTCCTCCAAAGACCGGGACGATCATTTCAATATTGCCAACGGCGCCGATGATGTGAAGGCCGCCACCGACTATATCGCCGCCACGCGGGGCGCCGATAAGATGCATTTTTACGGCGTCTCGTCGGGCGCGCTGCGCGCCGCCATGTTCGCCGAACGTAATCCCGAACGCATCGCCCGGCTGGTCCTCGACGCCTTTGTCTGGACCGGCGAAGGCTCGCCGACGCTGGAAAACAGGCGCAAAAAACTGCCCGAGTTCAAGGCCAACCGGCGCCGCCCCATCGATCTGGATTTCGTGCGTTCGATCTTTTCCCGCGATCATTCGGGCTGTGCCGAAGATAGCGTCGTTGAGGCCTTCGCCGCCGCCATCTGCGCCCTGGATACGTCTATCCCCAACGGCACCTATGTGGATATGTGCGAGAATTTGCCCCTGGTGGACCCGGAAAAAATCACGGCGCCCTGCATGGTGCTGCGCGGCCAATGGGACGGCATCGCCGGCATGGAGGATTTGCTGAATTTCTTTGCTTTGCTGCCCAATCCAGACAAGCAGTTCAAATCCATGGCCGGCATATCGCACGCCTCATTCCAGCAAAAAAATTATCTGATGGTCTATCAGATTTTGCTCGATTTTTTCCGCCAGCCGGGCCCGCTCTATCAGGGGTAATTCGGATATACCGCCCTTGAAAACCCACATCTAGCTGGTTTCGAAAACCATCCCGCCTTCATGCGCCGGGAAGCCGCCGCGCTTGGCGCCGGGCGAAATATCGCCGAAGAACGGCTTGAAGCTCGCCGGCAATTGGCGGCTGTTGGCCGGCGAAAACCAGAGACGCAACAGATGGCGTTTCAAGTCCGGCTCGGCGTGATCGGTGAATGCGGTGCGCGTATGCAGCGTCAGGTGGTTGTTGAGGAACTGCATGTCGCCCGGCTCGAACATCATCGAGACGTGAAAATCGGGGCGCGCCGCAATTTCGTCCACCAGACGGAAGCCTTCGAGCTGGGCCTCGGATGGCGGCGGTGCGCTGCCCGACAATTCCGCCGTCCGGATGTGGGTGCGGGTGTAGCGCCCCGCGAACAAGCCGTTGACTGTGCCGAAAATGGGCTGGGTGTAATAGGGCGATTGGCCGGGCTTCTCGTTGCCCTGGCGGCCCCAATGGCAGGGCGCATAGAGGGCGTCCAGCAGGTCCGGGCGGGTGCGCAGAATTTCATCATGGATGGCGGGCAGCGAAACGATGCGGCTGAGGCCGCCCTCCTTGGCGGCGCGCAAACAAAAAAGCGCCGTGATGTCGGCGGCATCGGAATGATAGGTCAGCGCGCCGCTTGAGGTATAACCGCGAAAAGTGGGGCCGTCGGCGGGGCTTCCGATATCGCGCACATCGCCCAACACGTCGCCGCGCCTGCTTTGGGATACCGCTTGGCCACAATAGAGCCCGATGCCCCAGCAGATGTGGCGGAGATCGTCCTTGCCGTAATTTAGGGAAGGAAATCCCCGCAGCAAGTAGATGCCGAGGCCGGTTTCGATCTCCTCCAACATGGCATCGAGGCGCGCCTGGAAGGCGGGCAACGGAAAGTTTTCTTTGGTCAATTCGGCCAGGCCCAGCCCGCGCGCCTTGCCCAATTGCAAGGCGGCATCGATCTCGGCGATGTCGGCGCGGCTCAGCTGGTAAATCCAGCGCCCCGATCCCTGGATATCCGGGCCCAGCCAGTTGCAGGTTTCTTTGATCGCGCGCGGCATTCCGGGCTGGCCCATCTTGCTGGCTATTCGGCGGCCTCTTGCACCGGCGCTTTCAGGGGCGCGGTAGCGACCTTGTCGGCGTGGGCCTGGAGCCAGTCGGCGTCTGAATTATAGACATACTGGCCGCCGCGCACATCGGTGTAGACGGATGCATCAAGGGCGCTTTTGGGTAATGTTCCGTCTTTCTGGAAGGCTTTGATGGCGGCCAGAAGATGCCGCCTTGTCTGCGTGATCATGATGTCGGACGGCGCCAGATGTTCGAGGCTTCGGTCCTCGATCTCGCCCATGCTCTCGACCATGGCGCGGTCCTGCAGATTGATGCCGGTGATGCCGGTATAGCTTTGGCTGCGCTGCACGTCCCGGTCGATGGAGTAATCGTTGGCCCGGTTGTCGGCCAGGCGGAAGCGCCCGTGCCAATCGGTTGTGTTGGGCTGGAAGCGCCACGGCCCGGCGCCGACGATGGGGCGCGCCCCGGTGCGGCCCGGCCGCTGGGCGCGCTTGTGGGCCATATAGACCATCATGGTGTGGGTATCGTCCATCGGCACATAGGCGCGCGCCAGGATATTGTTCTCGATCGGGCAGATCGGCGGCATGGTCCAGCACGGCCACAGGAACTGACCCACCCGCCAATAGGTGTTGCCCGCGTCGGCGGGCCGGTAAGCACCGTACATGGTGCCGAAATCGGTTTCGGTGAATTCAAATTCGGGCGCCCGGTTGGCGGTGATGAAGCGGTTCATCTCGCCCTCGGCGAAGCCGGCATCGTCGGTGATGCCCATATGCAGGAAACCCAGATGCGAGGTGTCGAGCTCGCTCTCGGCGCTTTGCAGCCAGTTGCATTCGCCTTGGATAAAGAGGATTTCCATATCCTCGGCGGGCACCAGATTGGCTTCCAGATCCGGGAGCGGCGGCACGTTTTCCTGGTTCCCCATATACACCCAAATGAGGCCATTGCGCTCGGCGGCCCTATAGGCCCTGGCTTTCACCTTGTGCTTGAAGTCTTGGGTGGGCGGAACGTTGGCCATGTCGAGGCAATTGCCGTCCACATCGAATTTCCAGCCGTGATAGACGCAGCGGATGCCGTCTTCTTCGTTGCGGCCGAAAAACAACGAGGCGCAGCGATGCGGGCAGCGGTGATCCATGATGCCGACGCGGCCCGACGTGTCCCGAAAGGCAATCAGCTTTTCACCGAGCAAAATGAGCCGCAGCGGGTCGCCGTCGGCAACCAGCTCATCGGACTTGGCTGCCGGAATCCAATAGTGGCGCATCAGCGCGCCCATGGGGGTACCGGCGCCGGTCTGGGTCAGGATCTGGTTGTCGCGCTTCGAGGCCACGGTTATTCGGCGGCCTCCGGCATAGGCGGTTTGAGGGCCGCGCCGTCCAGCCTTGCATCGTAGGCGTCCAGCCATTCTTCGCCGTCCGGTGCAACGAACTGGCCGCCGCGCACATCCCGGTAAACGGTGGGATCGGTGGCGCTTTTGGGCAGAGTGCCGTCCTTCAAATAGTCCTGCACGGCGCGAAGGATATGGCGCCTGGTTTGGGTGATCATAATGTCGGACGGGGACAGGCGTTCCATCGTGCGATCAACAATGTCGCCCATGCTTTCCGACATGGCCTGATCCTGCAAATTGATGCCGGTGATGCCGGAATAGCTCTTGGTGCGCTGCACCTCGCGGTCGATATTGTAGTCGTTTACCTTATTGTCGGCGAGCCGCCAGCGCCCATTCCAGTCGGTTGTGTTGGGCAGGAAGTTCCAATCGCCGCCGCCGACCACTTCTTTCCGCCCATCCGTTTTGCCCGGCAGTTCCGCCTTATTGTGCATCCAATAGACCATCATGGTGTTTTCATCATCGATGGGCACATAGGCGCGGGCCAGGATATTGTTATCCAACGGGCAGATCGGCGGCATGGTCCAGAACGGCCACAGATAGGGCCCAAACCGCCAATAGGTGTTGCCCTCGTCGGCCGGGCGGTAGGCGGCGTAGGAGGTGCCGTAGTCGGTTTCCGCGAACTTATATTCGGGCGCCCGATTGGACAATACATATTGGTTGATGCTTTCCTTGGCGTAGACATCGGCGCCCACCTTGCCCATGTGCAGAACGCCCAGATGGGACGTATCCAATTCGCCCTCGGCGCCCTGCAGCCAATTGCATTCGCGGACGATAAACAGAATCTCCACATCGTCTTCGGGGCACAATGTGGCTTCGATCTCGGGCAGGCCGGGCACGTTTTCCTGGGTCCCCATATAGACCCAGACGACGCCATTGCGCTCCTCGGCCTTGTAGGCCTTGGCTTTGACTTTTTGTTTGAAATCCTGATGCGGGGGCACGTTGGCCTGTTCCAGGCAATTGCCGTCGACGTCGAATTTCCAGCCGTGATAGACGCAGCGGATGCCGTCTTCTTCGTTGCGGCCGAAAAATAACGAGGCGCAGCGGTGCGGGCAGCGATGATCCAGGACGCCGACGCGGCCAGAGGAATCCCGGAAAGCAATCAGTTTCTCGGACATCAGCATGAAGCGCACCGGATCGCCATCGGCAACCAGCTCTTCGGATTTCAACGCCGGGTGCCAGTAATGGCGGGCCAGCTCGCCGAGCGGCGTTCCGGGTCCGGTCTGGGTCAGGATGTCATTTTCGGCCTGTGTGGTCATGGTGGTCTTCCATCTGTCAAATTCGATGACTGGATCAATATTCGCGGCTATGTTCCTACAAATCCGCAACCCTGGTCAATACCATATAGACCCATTTTCAGAGCCGCCCTAATCGCTTATGCTGATTGTTCTGGGTCATCATAGTTCAGGAGCCGGGATGCGGACGTTCAAGGTTGTTTTCATTATCGGGTTGCTGTTGGCGCTGCCGCGGGGCGCCGCAATGGCGCAAACCGCCGACGATTTTCAGCCTTTCCTCGGCGATTTTACCGGCCAGGTGGTGTTTGCCGGCCCGGCTGGATTTGCCAAGCGCGATCTGGAAGTCTCGATCCGGCGCGAGCGCGGCGGTTTTTCGCTGAAATGGACGACGATTTCACAAAAATCCAGCGGCAAGCTGAAACGAGCCGAACATTTTGTCGCCTTCGCGCCCGCCAAACGGCCAGGGTTTTACGCCGCCACCGACCGCATCACCCGGCTCGGCGCCCGCGTACCCATCGATCCGCTGGCCGGCGATCCGCAAGTCTGGGCCAAAATCTCGGGGACCACCATGACCGTCTATGCGGTGCTGATCACCGATGACGGCAAGCACGAGGTGCAGACTTACGAGCGCACCCTGGTGCCCGGCGGCATGGAATTGAAATTCAACCGGGTGCGCGACGGCAAGCCCTTGAAAGCCATCTCGGCCAAGCTGCAAAGCAAGGAACAGGGCATCAATCTGCGCTGACGCGGGTTCACGATGCTAATTTCGCCTTGAAATTCGCCCAGTCCGCCTTCAGGTGGGCGATGGCGATGAACGGCAATGCGATCGCCAGATCCCAAAGAGCGTCCCAGCCGCCGCGTAGTACCACCGGCACCATGATCCAGGGCGCGGCGGTTATGATTTGCACATGCTCGTCGGCATGGATTTGATCGCGGTGCGCCAGCACCCGGTCGATCAATTTCGGAAAGGCCCAGTCGCAGCGGTAAATGACCTTGCCGTCCGGATCGATCACATAGGTCATGTTCGGCAATCCGCCATATTTGCGGTGCATGCCGCCGTCCACACTGTCGATCAGGATTTTGCGTGGCTCGCCGTATATGTCTTGAAGCTGCTTCGACATTTCCAATTTTTGCGCGTCGTTCTCGTGGGGGCCGAGGCGGGCACCGGGATGGGCTTCGCGCACATAGATCAACAGGAACTCCACATCCGGGTATTTGCCTTGCAGTTTGAGGATGCCGGGGATGTTTTTCACGTACATGGAACAGGTCAGCGAGCCGGTCTCCAGGACCACCCACTTACCCTTGTAATCTTCCAGGGACACTTCGGAACCGCCTTGGTCGCGGATGGTGAATTCCTCGGCGGTCTCGCCGGCCTTGGCGCCGGGAAATTTGCCGAGCTCATATTCCGACATTTTGTAGCGTTTATAATTGTAGGTGGTGACCATGGCGTTGCTCTCCGGTGAGCGGAGCTGCTTATACCAATATTGCCGCTTCTTCGAAAGCCATGGGGCGCAAGCGTCACCAAAATTTGAACGCTCATTCAGCCAAGAAAGCGTCGATTTCTTCCAGATAGCGCTGTAGCGAAGGATCATCGGCCAGCATGGCATGGTTGCGCCCCTCCAAGGGCACGAAACGGGCGCCTGGAATGGCGGCGGCCATGCGGCGGCCCTCTTCAAACGGGGCGCGCGCATCCTCGCGAAAATGGAGCACCAGCGACGGCGCCGTTATGGCGGCCAGCTCGCCCGAAATATCGATATCGTCGAGGGCAAACTGGATGCGCGCGGCGTTTCCCGGCGGCGTCGCGGCGCGCTGGAATTTGGTGAAATCGGCCAGCTGAGCGGCGTTGGCGTCGGGCATGAAGAAGGTCCCGAACATCTGCACATAGGTGTCGATATCCTTGCCCCAGCCTTCGCGAATCATGGTGATAAAGGCGTCGCTTTCGGCAATCTGACCGTCCGAGCCACGCTTGCGGCGGCCGCGGGCATAGCCGCCATAGAGAACCAGATTATTGACTTTATCGGGATTGCGGGCGGCATAGGCGGCGGAGATGGCGGCGCCTTGGGATTGGCCGATCAGTGCAAAATTGTCCAGCCCCAGATCATCGATGACGGCGGCCAGATCGCTGAGCGAAGCTTCAAACGAGATGTTATCCACGTCCCAATCGGAAAGACCGTTACCGCGCGCGTCATAACGAACCACCGTGTAGTTGCGTGCCAGCATCTCGAACACGGCGCGCCGCGACGGCATCTGCAAATCCAGCTCCAGGTGGGTCAGCCAGTTGGCAACGAAGATAACCGGCGGTCCCTGGCCGAGGGTCGAGTAGGCGATCTGCACGCCGTCAGGCGCCGTGCAAAATTTAATGACTTGATTGTCCACGTAGTTTGGCGTGTCGGCTTGTTGCTGTTTGGGTGCGGATGCCAGGTGCCAGGCCTGCACCGGCGCCGACACATTCTTGACGTCTTGCAGGCCCATATCGTGGTAATCGGCATCGATGCGATTGCGCACCTGATTATAAACATCGCCGGAAATGCAGATGCCGCCGGGCTCGGCCAGGGCTTCCAGCCTTGCCGCCACGTTGACGCCCTCGCCGTGGATATCTTCGCCGTCATCGACGATGTCGCCCATATTAACGCCCATGCGGAAATCGAGGGCGCTATCGGCAAGGCCTTCCTGCATGGCGATGGCGCATTTGACGGCGTCCTGGACGGTCGGAAATTCCACCAGAAAGCCGTCGCCGGTGAGCTTGACGATCTTGCCGGAATAATCGGCGACGCGGGGTTTGATGACGTCTTCGCGGGCATCCTGCCAGGCGGCGACGGTGCCATCGGTGTCGGCTTCCATGCGCGCCGTATAGCCCGCCACGTCCGCTGCCAGGATGGCGCTCAGCCGTCGTTGAACCTGCCGATCCGCCATGCTCTTCCCTGACCCTATTGTATTTGGGGGCTGTGGTGCCCGGTTTTGACGTAGATGGTGCAGCCTTCGCGGCTGAACGGCGTGTGCCGGCTTTCCGGCGGACTGCGCAGCCAGGTGCCTTGCTCATAGCGTCCAAACTCGTCCTCAAAGACGCCCTCCAGAACCAGGATCTCTTCAGCGCCGGGATGGGCGTGTTCCTGAAAGCGCGTGCCCGGCTGCCATTTGACGAGGGCAATACGCTCGGCCCCGAATTCGTGCAGGGGCAACACCGACAATCCCTCCGCCTGGCCGGGCAGCCAGGCTGCCGAAGCGGTATCCAGGCGCACGACGGCCTGGTCGGCGGCATCGAACTGGCTTAGTTTGACGAAGATCGTACAGCCGTCCCTGCTGAACGGCTGATGCTCGGAGCCGATGGGATTGCGGATATACATGCCCGGCCCGAAATCGCCATATTGGTCGGAGAAGACGCCGTCCAAGACGATAAACTCCTCGCCGCCGTCATGGCTGTGGGACGCAAAGGCGCTGCCCGGCGCATAGCGGACAATGGTCGTTGCGCGCCCAGCCTCGGCGCCGTCGCGCTCCAGCATTTTGCGCTCGACCCCTTTGAGCCGCGATGGCACCCAATGCATATCCTCAGGCGTGATCACCACCCGTTTATCGAAATCCATGTTCAAATTGGTTGTCATCGACCCATCCTATGCATATTCAGGCCTTGGCGCCATGTCCGGCGCGTGCAACGGGGAGAAAGCCATGGCTGGTCACGACATTCATCTGGTTGGCAGCGTGCCCATGGCGAACGCCGGCGCCGTCATGGAAACCGTTGCCGCCGCCCTTGGGCCAAGGCTGAAGCGTATCCCCGACGGCGAGACCGGCGAGCGCCACGACTGGATCACCTGGCTGGAGCGGGTGTTCGCGGCCAACCCGGCCCTGGAAAAATCAGCGGAGCAGTTTCAGGTGCATTCGGGCGCCGCGCCGCAAACCCGCTACCAGCTCAAAGCCGGCAAGAGCATCGATGATCTCAAATTCGGCAATCTTCATTATGCCGACTATGCGATGGAATCTTACGCCACATTTTGCAGGCTTCGCAGCGCAGGCAAGATCGCGCCCGATGTCCGTTTCCAGGTGGATCTGGTGCCGGCCCATTCGGTGTTGTGGCTGTTTCTCGTCGAAGCGCTGCATTTGCCCGCCGATCCCATCTATAACGAGGCGGTGAAGGCCGAGATCGGCAAAATCGCCGCCGCTATCCCGCATCAGGACCTGGCGATCCAATTGGACATCGCTTCGGCGGTCTTTGCCCGGCTGGAACGGGGCGAGGCAAATCCGTACGGCGCTTCCAAGGATGACATGATCGAACGCTTTGCCGATATCGCCGCCGGTCTCGGCAATGCGGTTCCAAAAGATGTCGAGCTGCTGATCCATTTCTGTTACGGCGATGCCATGCACCGCCATGTGATCGAGCCCACCGACATGGCCGATATGGTGGCGCTCGCCGGCGCGGTTTTGGCGCGCATGGCGCGGCCCGTGGATATGATCCATATGCCGGTGCCGAGGGACCGCCACGACGATGCCTATTTTGCGCCCCTCGCCGGTCTTAATCTGCCGCCCGAGACCCGGCTATGCCTCGGCCTGGTCCACCATAGCGATGGCATCGAGGGCACCAAGCGGCGCATGGCGGCGGCGGCGCGCCAGGTCCGGGATTATATGATTGCCACCGAATGCGGCTTCGGGCGCCGGGCGCCGGAAACAATCCCTGAATTGCTGGCGATCCACGCCGAAGCGGCGGAGCTTTAAGGGATCAACACGGTCGAGCCGGTGGTCTGGCGGCTTTCCAGGGCCCGGTGGGCTTTCGCCGCGTCTTTTAGCGCGAACGTCTGGCCGATATTGATATCCACGGCACCGGATCGGATCATGCGGAATAATTGGCGCGCCGAAGCCTGCCGGTCGGCATCGAGATGCATATAGTTGGCCGACGTGGTGCGCGTGAAATAGATGGATTTATCGCGGCCAACATCGATCAGGTTAAAGTCCGGCGGCTTGCCCGATGACATGCCGAAATTGGCAAACAGGCCGAGCCGTTTGACGCAGGCAATGGACGGCTCCCAGTAATCCTTGCCAAGGGAATCATAGACCACGTCGACGCCCTGGCCCTTGGTGATGCGCATCACCTCGTCCAGCAAATCCTGCTTGCCAAGCTCGATCACGTGGCGGCAGCCGAGGCGTTTTGCAAGGCGCGCTTTGGCGGCGCTGCCGACGGTTCCGATCATGGTGGCGCCCACCGCTTTCGCCCATTGGCTGGCGATCGAGCCGACGCCGCCGGCGGCGGAATGGAACAGGATGACGTCGCCTTTTTTGAGCTTATGGGTGCGGTTGAAGAGATATTGCACGGTCCGGCCCTTGGAGAGGCAAGCCGCCGCCGTCCGCTCGTCCATCCAGCGGGGCAGTTTGGTGAGGCCCTCGGCGGGGCGGACGCGCATCTCGGAATAGGCGCCGACCAGATGGCCGCCCCCATAGGTGCCGCCGCCCGTATAGGCCACCCGGTCGCCGGGCTTCACGTTCCCCACATTGCGGCCCACCGCTGCCGCTTCATAGCCGATGCCGCTCGGCAATTGGGTAACCCCATAGATACCCTTGCGCGTATAGACGTCGGACATGTTGAGCCCAACGGCGGTATGGCGAATGAGCGCGTCCTTCGGCCCTGGGCGCGGCACCTCGGCGGATTCCCATTTCAGCACCGACGGTGCGCCATGTTTGTGAAATATAATGGCGTTTGCTTGCATGGATTTTCTCCCCCGGTCCAGATTAGCAGAATTTTCTTCCCGCGACAGGGGGAGTTGGTTACGCTCTATGGCGAAATTTCAAAGGAGACGCATCATGCCGAGAATCGCACCAGCCGAAGGCAACGCCAACCCGGAAATCGAAAAACTGATGGAGGGCATGATCGAAAATATGGGCTTTCCCGCCAACAGTTTCCTCACCATGTCCCATTGGCCGGAGCTGGCCCTCGCCTTCGCCAATCTGGCGCGCATTGTGAATTTTACCGACACAGAATTGCCGACCGCCACCAAGCGGCTGATCGGCCATGTGGTCTCGCGCTCGTCGGGCTGTAATTATTGCAGCGCTCATACCGGTTTTCAGGCCACCCGGTCGGGCGGTATCGATGCGGAAAAGATCGAAGCGGCGTTTGAGTACGAGACCAATCCGTTGTTTTCGGATGCCGAGCGCGCCGCGCTTCGGGTGGCGCAAAGCGCGGCGGCCGTGCCCAACGCGGTCACCGACGAGGATTTCGACGAATTGAAAAAACATTACAGCGACCGCCAGATCGTCGAGATCGTCGGCCAGATATCGGTGTTCGGTTTCCTCAATCGCTGGAACGACACCATGGCGACCGAGCTGGAGGGCACACCCATCAAATACGCCGAACAGCATCTGGCGGGCGGCGGCTGGGAAGTCGGCAAGCACGGCAGATAAGGCGGCGGAGCTTAGGGATGCAGATAACCCACGGCGATGAAGCCCAAAATCCGCTATCCTGAAATGCGCTATGACGCGCCGGTGCTGATCCGCCCGCAAGGCTTCCCTCGAATTAATTCTCCTCGGCCTGCCCATATTTGAGCCGCTCTAGTCTTTGCGCAAGTCGTTCTCGCGCATGAAGGATTCCATGTCTTCCTGCAGGGAATTGCGGTCATCGTCATCCAGATCGAAGGCGACGGAATAGCCATCGTCCCATTTCCGGACCAGCGCGCCGGGCACGGAGCCGAACGCCTCCAACTCGATCTCCAAGGCCTCGCCGACATCGAACGCGGGCGGCCCTTCGAAGGATGCGCCGCCGCCCGATACGTCCTGGACCTTGGAGAACAATATCCGTTCCCGGATTTTGATCTTGGCGGTACTGTTCAAGCTGTGCCGCTTCCATCTGCGGCGCTCTTTACCGTCCATCGGGATGGTCTCCTTGGATAGAAGGGCGTTACGCGTTCAGACCGCCGTCGGCCATGAACACCGAGCCGGTGGAAAAACTGCTCTGATCGGAGGCCAGGAACAACACCGTGCCGGCAATCTCCGCCGCCGAGGCGTGCCGTTTCAGCGGGATCGCCTGATTGATCATCTGGGTCGCATCGATGCCGACGCGCTTGCCTAGCCGGTCTTCGATATCGGTCTGAAATTCGTTGTCCACGGGGCCGGGCGCGATCACGTTGACGCGGATGTTCCTTACCGACGCTTCCTTGGCGACGGTGCGCATCAGCCCGATCACGGCGTGTTTGGATGTGGCGTAGGCGACGATATTGGGATTGGCCTGCACGCCCATAATCGAAGACGTGATGATGATCGAGCCGCCATCGTTCATCTCGGGCAGCCCATATTTGCAGGCCAGGAACGAGGCGCGCACATTGATCGCCATGACCCGGTCGAACACCTCTTCCGGATATTCGGTGATCGGCGCTATCTCGCCGCTGGCGCCGGCGTTGGAGAAGATCACGTCGATCTTGCCCCAGCGCTCTTGGGCGGCGGCGATATAGGCCCGGGTGCTATCCGTATCGGCGACGTCGGCGGTGCAAGCGGCAACGCGGCCGCCAAATTCCCCGGCTTCGGCCATGCGGGCGGCGAGGCCGCCCTCGTCCATATCCACCAGCAATACCGATGCGCCTTCAGCCAACATGGCGCGGGCGCTGGCAAATCCAATGCTCCCCGCCGCGCCGGTGACGATGCACACCTTGGCGTCCAATTGTCCCATGGTTCCGGCTCCCCCTTGAACGTATTAGCCCTCCGCTCATACCAGAGAAAACCGCTTATGACAAAATCCGCGGCCTCTATTTGACCGCGATGCAGGTGGCGCCCGTGTGGTTGGCGACTTTGTGCGACACGCTGCCCATCAGCATCCCGGTTAAAATTCTACGCCCCTTCACCCGGGCCGGAAACTCAACTAAACTCCGGCCCATAAAAAATGGCCTCTGGTCCGGCCATATCCCAAGGTCTGCAATTGAAAATAGATTGAGCATGGTCTTTTTGAACAAATACCGGCTGGCGGCGGGATGCGCGGCGGCGGTTCTGTTGGCGGCGGCGCCCGCAGCCGCGCAATCGGCGCCCGGCCAGGACAAGGTTTTCGATGCCTTGGCCAAGACGCTGATTGTTCAGATCGACAAATCCACCGCCCGGCAAAGAGCCGGCGGCGGCCAGCCCGACGCTGCTGCCGATTGGCTCCGGAAAACCTTTCAATCGCGCAACGGCAAAAAACCCCGCATCGCCATCTGGCCGTTCGATAAGGATAAAATCCGCATCGCGGTTGCCATCGCCGGCGAATACAATGCGCGCCTTCGGGCTCGCATGATCCACCGCGCCGGCGAGCGGTATCAGTTCGTTGCCCCGGCTGTCATGGCCGATACGGTGGCCGCCTTGCGCAAGTTCGGGGTGCTCGGCGACAAGGACGAAAACGCCATCGCCGCCCTGTTCGACGCCAAACTGCGCGCCGATATTCTGGTGCGCGGAAATTTACGAAAATCCGGGCAGGAGCTTTTCCTATCTTATGCCGCCGTCAAGATGACCGGCGAGCTGGCCGGCGAAACCGCGCCGGTGCAAGTGCGTGTTCTGGGCCAGGATCTTGGCAACGTAATACCCATCGACGCTGCCATCGATCAGGCCGCCCGCGCCTTTCGTGATCTGGCCTTTGATATGACCGAATTGCGCATTGGCGGCATCAGCTTCGAAGATACCGGCTTTAAGCCGCCGGCCGGCGCATTTTTGGAGCGCCGCCTGGCCGATGCCCTGGCCAACGAATTCGCCAATCCCCTGACGGGGCGAAAGCTGACGGTGAAGCCGCTGGCCGTCGGCAAAGCGCTGAGCGGGGGCAAGAAGATATCGGCCAAGGCGTTGCGCGACGATACCTCCAATGCCAGCGCCGCGTCCTATGTTCTCAAAGGTGATTATTGGGATATGGGCAAGGCTTTGGAAATTCGCGTCAATCTTGCCAACGGCCTTGGCCAGACGGTGTCCTGGAAAGGCCGCGTCGCCAAGGCCGATTTCGCCAATGTCGAGATTTACCCGAAATCGCGCCCGGGCCCCCGGCCGGGCTATGCCGGGCTGGGGCCCATATCGTTGCAACTAACGTCCGACCGGGGCAAGAACCCACGCTACCGGATCGGCGACAAGATGCATTTGAAAATCCGCCTGGACCGGGACGCCTGGCTCTATTGCTTTTATCGCCAGGCCGACGGCGACATGATCCAGATGCTGCCCAACCGTTTCACAAGGCAAAAGCTGATCACCCCGAAATTCGCCGCCGGCGTGCTGCACACCATCCCCGGCGAGGAAATCTTTCCCTTCAATTTCGATATTTCGGCGCCCGCCGGATCGGAAAAGGTGCGCTGTTTCGCCACCTCGCGGGACGTGCTTCGCGATCTGCCCACCGGGCTTCGGGGGCGCAGTTTCGATCCCATCGGCCCCAAGACCCAGGCGCGCCTGTCGCGCATCTTCCGCCAGATCCCCGGCGCCGCGGTAAGCGAGAGCAGCCTTTCGGTTACCGTCATAGACCGCCGCTGATCCCTCACAACGAAAAACGGGGCCCGAAGGCCCCGATTTTAATGGCCGAAGCAGCCGCTATTTCAGAGCGCCGAGCCGGGTCACGATGAAGCTGTTCGCCTCGAACCTGGTACGCCCCCGGGTCCCGATATGGTCCAGCATCAGGCGCAGATTGCGGCCCAGCTTAGCCTTGCCGGCGGAGGTTTCGTACCAAAAGATGCGGCGGCCATCGCTGGACCCGGTCATCATCCGGTGGCGCTGATAGCCCGAAAAAGCGGTGAGGAATTCTTCGATCTCGGTAATATCTTTTAAGGGGAAATCGACGAACTCCACTTTGTAGGCGCCGGCGAGACCGGCCGCCGCCGCCAGCTTGAAGGACAAAACCTGGCCAACCTCGTGGCCGAAATCTTCAGAAATGGCGCTGAAATAGCGGACCAGACATTCGCGGCTGCATTCGGGCGCCACGTTGCGGTGCTGGCGGGTTTTTTCGGTGAAGTTGCCGAGCCGGCGGCCATTGTTCACATCGACCATGCGCCCGGTGACGCTGGCGAACAGGCGCGTCGTGTGCCGGCGCCGGTCAATCTCGGGAAAGACGGAAAAGATGACCACCACGTCGATGGGCGCGGCGCGCACCGATTTGGCTATATCGATCAGCTCGTCGTTGCGCCGGAATATGCGGCCCTGCTTGAACTCTTCCATTGTGACGGCGGTCTCGTCATAGACCTTATAACCAGCCCGCTGCATTTCGGAGGCGATGGCGTTGAGGGTGCGGTTAAAGGCCTGGCTGCCGCGGCGGATCGAATCCCGGTCGATATCCTCGCCCATGATCAAAACGTTGGGGCGCTCCGCCGCGCTGGCGGGGCCTGAAATAACAGACGCCGAGATCAGCGCGATGGCCGCAAAGATTGTCGATGGTAGTCGCTTCATAACGCATTCCCTTGCCGGTTGGATACAACCACGTTTGTTCCTTATGGCGGGACCAGGGAGCGATTTTAGACTTTTCCTATCGCACATCAATAAATAACGCCGTTCCCAAAAAACACCTCTCGGCCCTGCATAACCTGGCCACCTGACAACCCAACGGGAATATTTTGATGCATACCGATACCCAGTCAAACGCCCTCGCCGAGATCGGATTGGCTCTGGCCATGGCGCTTTTCTCGATCATGATCCTGACCCTGGTCTCAATGGGGGCCGGCAACGCGCCGTCCAAACCGGCCAACGCCGCCGCTGCCGATGCCTTGTCGTTGCGCGCCGCGGCGAAATCCGAATCGCAGGCCGGCTCGGGTGCGGTCCAAACCGCATCGCCGGAAAACATCGTCATTTATTACGCCGGTCAATATTACGACGCCAAGCTGAAAGCGATCACAGCTGACAGCCTTGCCGGTAAGGCAGAGGTGGTGCTGGCCGTCGATCCCAAATTATCGATCACCGATGGCTTGCGCGCCCAAAGGGGCATCGGCGCCGAAAAACTTACAATTACCACCCTCAATGAAACCTGGTTGAAGGCTTTGCAGGAGCAAATCAAATGACATCCAAACGCACCATGACTATTCTTGCCGCCATCGCCGCCATCGCCGGCGTTGCCGCCACTACCGCCACCGATGCCCTGGCGCTCAGCCGCGCCGAGATCAAACAGATCGTCATTGCCGAAGCCATGAACAGCCCGGTGCCGCCGTCTTTGGCGCTGGCGGTGGCCAAGATCGAATCGGATTTTAACGCCCGCGCCTTGTCGACGGCGGGTGCCCGGGGCGTGATGCAGATCATGCCGGCGACGGCGCGCGGCGTCTTCGGCGTCGGCAAGGACGAGTTATGGAATGCGCGTCTCAACGTCCAATTGGGCATCGATTACCTGGCCCGGCTGCACCGCCAATATGGCGGGCGCTGGGATCTGGCATTGTCTCATTACAATGGCGGCACTTTGTCCGGCCGTGGATCGGACGCGGTTGCCCATCCCTTTACGCGCAAATATGTGCAGATGGTGCTCAACTGGCGCCAGCGCTACCGGGAGCAGAGCCAGGTCTGGATGGTCGCCGCCAAGGTGAAAGAAAAGACCGATGGCTGGAAGTCGGCGCGCACCCGTCCCTCCAATATCAAGCCCGCCAACAGGCCGGCCCGGCGCGTTGCCGATGCCCGCGCCGCCGGCGAGTATTTCGAAAGGGACCGTCCCTGGCGCCGGCGCGCCCATCGGCGCCCCTATTACCGGGATAATCTGCCCGTCGTCTTGGGCCCCAACACCGGTACCGGTGGCCGCTGGGTCCAGGATTACCAGGCCAAGACCATCACCGACGATTCCTGGGCCAATATCCTCGAGCGGCGTCTTCGCAATCGCCAACGGCGCGATGATTTCACGCCCAGGAACTACCGGCGCAATGGCTAAAGGGTTGCAACCAATTGGGATTGGACAAACAATAATGTTCATTGCATTGAATATGGACCTGCTGACCATGGACGATCCTGTTTCCATGATCTCCCGCTCGGGCGCCACCGGAACACTGATCGCAGAGTTCCGGGCGCTGTCCGACGCCACCGATATGGACGGCGCGCCCAAATATGCACCGCAACCGGTTCTGCAAGGCCTCGCCCGCTTTATCACCGGCGCATCGGGCGGCCCGAACAAAGATTCGGAGCTGTTCGAGCTCAGCCACCTGATCGCCATCCTGGCCAGGCTGGCGCCCGGCGCAGACGCCCGCGCCGCGTTCTTTCTGGGGCTCACCAAGGCCGCCGCTTCGGTCTTCCGGGCCACCATCCAGGATTATGGCGATGCGCCGGATGGCATCGGCGTCGATGAGGATGGCGTCAGCGCTACATACGGCGAGGCTGAGTTTGGCGTCCGTTATGGCCGCATGCCGTTGCTGGCGGCCCTCTATGAATTTCTCATCGCCTCCGACGGGTTCGAGAATTATCAGCCCGTCAATGATGTGTTTGATGGCTTAAGCGATGGCGCCGAGAGCGTCCGCCAAATCCAGGATGCCGCCAATGCGCTCTCGTCCATTGTTCGCCAATATCGGCGCAAACATATCGAGCGCTCCAAATATGGCGAAAAATTCAATGCTATCCTGACATTCCTGCGTGCCCGCACCGGCGAGGGCCAAATTCAGGTAGACGACCAAGCGGTCCTGGAATTCTGGGTATCGAACAATGATGGCGGTGATTTCCGCGTCTACAGAACCGTGTTCGAAGGATTTATCCAGTTTATGAAATCCTTCGATATGGGCGGGCGCACCGACGCGGTTGAGCATTCCGCCGTAATCGGCACCGATTTCGAAGCCCACGAGGTGGAGCCCGATGATCAGGCGGACGATATTTTTGCGCTTTCCGACTGGCAATCGCCGTTGGCGGTCCTTGCCGAAGGCGCCGCCGCAGATATCAAGTTCTTCAAGAAAGAAAGCGAGCAAAAGCCGATCGAGGCGTTGATGCAATACGGCCCCTACGCGGAACGCCTCGCCATGGCTTTTTTGCGCCTGGAAAGTTTCGGGCCCATTCAGGCCGGCATCACCAACGATCTTCAGGTCAAGCGCGGCCGCGCCTCCATCGAGGCCCGAATTACCTGCGATGACGCCTTCGAATATCGGGGCAAAGTCGCCGCCTTCGAAGCGATCCTGGACCACGTAAAGCATCTGCAAAAGGCCGCCTATCACGTGCTGACCAGCGGTCCCGGTCAGCCGGGCCGGGAAAGCAACGTGGTTTCCCTGTTCGGCGATGCGCCGGAGACGTCTTTTGAGGCGGCCCGAAACAACGACGCGCTGGCCGAAGTGGGCGCCGGCGAATTGGCGGAGATCGGCGCCGAAGCCGAAGCGGTGTTTCGCAAAATCGTACGCAAGGGCTTCGAGGAATCGGTGCTTCAATCGGGGGATGGTATCGAAGGCTTTCGCATCGGCGCCGGCGCCCTGGTTGCCATGGAAGGCTTGCTTCGCCGCTATATCAAGACCGCCACCGCGCTCGATAATGCGCCGCCCGATCTGGCCGAGCGCTTTGCCTCCGACCGGGCCATCTTCGCCGCCCGGTTTCAATCCCTCTACGGAGAAGTTTAGATGACCAGCTACACAATTACCGACGATAAACAGATCGACGATGCCCGCGAAATATTCTCCGGGCTCGCCGCCATGAACGATGTTCTGATCGAGGCCGCCGGCGCCGATATCGAAGCCGCCATCGCGCCGGCCGAGCTTTACGCCTTCGCCCTCGGCAATGAAGGGGCGGCGGCGGCCAAGGTCGAGGCGGCGCTGACGACAAGCGCGCCGATCCGCGCCGCTTTTCATGATTTGTTGCAAGCCGCCTCCGACTTTCATGTGCCCCGCGCCATGGCGGCTGCTTCCGATGACATCGACGTGCGCGAAGGGCCTGAATGCCGTATCTCCATCCAGCCGTCCGAGGCGGCGCCGGACCAGGTCTATGTGATTGTCGAATTGACCCACGCCGGCTCCCGCCAACCCAAAGTCATGCATCTGATGGGCGCCGGCGATACCTATCACCGCGCCGAGCTGCCCGAGTTTCATGACGGCATTGCCCAGTTGATCGTCGCGGCGACATCCGAAATAATCACAGCGATCCAGGATCCGGATACAGAAGTCTATTTGAAGTGAAAAGCTGCGCCGTATTTATCGCCACCACCGGCGGGCCTGTTCAGGTTCTGCAAATAACGCCGGAACGGGCGCCCCAATCCATGGTCTGTGTAAACCGGACCACCAACGTGCTGCCCGTTTCCAAACTTTATGATCAGTTCGTCAAACCCGGCAGCGGCGTTGTCGAGCGGGAGTTTGGCCCCTTCGAGGCCGCCTCGTTCCGCGTCGATGTTTCCGGGCCCATCGATACCGGCAATAGCTGGCAGTTGGGCATGTATCTGGTGCACGCCTTGCACGCGGCGCCGGAGCATCGCCTGATCGAAGATATTACCGCCGCCGATATGATCATCTGGGCCACCGGCTGCGTCGATTATCATTTGAACGTGACCGAAGTGGATCACGTGGCCGCCAAGATTGCGGCCAGCGGCGATTTGTTCGCCGAATGGGCGGCGCTGGGTAAGCCGGTCGCTGTGATCACCGCCGCCGGCGTCAACGAAAGCGACGCCCGCGCAGCGTTGGCCGATAGTGGCGCGGTGGTATTTGGCGCCGAAAATGCCGGCCAGGCGGGCGAAATTCTCGGCCTCGCCAGCGCACCCAAATCGGCGCTGGTTATCAACGCAACGGCGGCAAAATCCGGCGCGGCGCGCAACATTGCCTTGGCCGTTCTTATTTTGGTATTGGCCGGCGGCGCGGTATTTGCGGCGCTGCAACCGGAAAAATTCGCCGAATGGAGCGAAAAGCTTAAAATAATGGCCGGCGTCCAGGTGGCCCAAGAAGAGCCCGCTCCGCCCGCGCCCGCGCCCGCACCAACTCCGCCCACGCCCAAAGTGAAACCGGTCCCAGCGCCGCCGCCGCCGGTGGCCATCGTCAAGCCAAAGCCAAAGCCAAAGCCGAAGCCAAAGCCGCCGCCGCCGAAATTACCGGAGCCGCCGAAAATCACCGTAGCCATCGTGCGCCTGGCGCCGCCCGCCGGCGCAACCTGCATGCAAGTTCATTTCGGCGGTGCCGAGCCGGTGTTAAAGCCGGCCCCGCAAATTGCGGGCGGCGGCCACGGGCAAAGCAAACGCCGCGATACCTGTGGCCTCCGCTTTGAATTCGATGGCGCAGGCAAGTATCTGGCGGCGTTTTTGCGCCTGAAGTCGGGGCGCTTCGTACAAGCCTCCAAAAAACCGGCCGCCCTGGCGGGCAGCCAGCCGGTCAACGGCGTCCAAACCTGGACCATCCAGCTTCCCATAAAGGCGGATGTGCCCCTCGTCTATGATCTCGCCGTGCTGTCGTCGGATAAGCCCCTCGGGCTGGAATTGACGCGCCTGCAAGGGCTGGGTGATCTCAAAGCCGCCGTTCAGGAATTGGCGGATAAGCAGATCCGTTTGGTGATCCACAGCCACCGCATCAGCGCCCAATAATTTAAATTTCGCCGCGATCATAAAAAACCTCCCTGGCCCCGCCATAACGGGTGGAGCTTTTAATAAGGAGGTTTATCCCATGACCAAAGTTACCAAGTCTCTGCAATCCCGGGCCCGCCGGACCGCCATATTGGCCGTCGCCGCCGTCGGCCTCGCCGCCTGCAACATGGCCACCGGCGATAACTATCCCGCTATCGGCAGCCGCGTCGCCAATTTCGAAAATATCAGCGCCGTTCGCGAGTACCGCCAGTGCAACAACGATGCAATGGTGGCCGATCAAAGCGCCCGCACCGAAAATGCGCCGGCCCGTTATAGCCAAAGCGCCCAGCTTCTCGCCAAGTGTGAAGCCGGTCTTGGCGAGCGCGCATCCCTGGTGCCTGTCGAAGAGCGCATGCGCAATTATGCCCTCGGCGTGCAGAACCATTTCAAGGGCGGTGACGTGGTCAAGGCCCGCGCCAATCTGGAAAAGTTCAAAGCCACATTCGCCGACAAGGATCTCTATTACGCCGACGGCTCGTCGTTCGTCGATACCATGGAGATTCTGTTGGGTCTTCGTGATTACACCGCGCTCGGTGAGTTCTCCGTCGCCAACGTCAATTCCACGGTGAAGTCGGAACTGCGCCGGGTCCGCTATTGGAAGACCAACTAGGGTCTCATCGGCACGAAAGGAGAGTACCATGTCCAATTCGAACGCAACCTTTACCCCGCTTAGCCGTCTTATGTATGGGGTCGCCCTGGCGGCCCTGATCGCCGGCTCTATCGCCATCGCGCCCGCAAATGCGGCGACCAATGGCGGCAACCCCAGCTGGAGCCCACGGGCATCGGAAAAATTGGTCAAGCTGCCATCGACCGTGTTCAAGAAATCCATCGAACATGATTTCCGCGAATCCGGACTTGGTCTGGCGATCCAGTCGCTGCAAGATGACGAGCACTTGAAAATCGCCACGCTTGTCGATTTAAAGCGCGCCATCGACACCGCCGAGGGCGAGACCCGGACCGAATTGCGGCATCAGCTTTTGGCCGAGAAGCGCGCCTATATCGAGATGGTCGCGCAAAAGAACGATCTGCAAAGAAAGCATCTTTTGACCAAGCAGAAATTGTTCGAGCGGATGCTGAAGACCATGGGCGAGCGGCAAGCCTCGTTGACCCCGCAGCGGCGCGATTTGATCCAGCGCCAGGATGCGGCGCGCACCCGGTTCAAGTCCTCGTTCGACAATGTGGACGTGGCCATCTTCAAGGCATCGTCGGGCACGGAAAGCAAATATACGGTCAAGTATTCCGAAAACATGGCGAACATCGAAAAGCTGTATGCGCGCATCAAAAACCACAAGATGAACAGCAATGCCGAAGTCGGCGGCCAGGCGCTGACCAAGTCCGAATATGTGCGCCATCTTCTGGCCGGCGCGCAGGCCGACATGGCGCTTCTCAATCAGGAAGACACCATCCTCGGCTATATGGCGAAAAACGTCGCCTTCGATGCGCTGGCTCTTTCCGAGATGACGCTGGATGCGGACTTGGCCGACAGCGACAGCCCCGGTGAAGGCACCGTCAACAAGGCCGTCAATATTTTCCTCAGCAACTGAACCACATTTAAGGAGTTATCGTCATGTCGCATTCATTGAACCTGAAAGTCCTGTCCCTGACGGCCGCCATGGCTGTTGCCGCAGCGGCCATCAGTTTCGCGCCCGCCGCCAACGCGGGCACCGTCGAAAATCTGGAGCGCGAGCGTGCCATCGCTATTGAGACCATGCTCAACCCGGAACTGAAAACCGACGAGCGCCACGCCAAGGTGGAAATGTTCAAGCGCCGCCTGGTGGATCTCGAACGCATGGCCTTGCGCGATCCCAGCCTCAAAGGCCGCAACACCCGCAACGTGCGGCGTTTGTTCGAAAACTATGATCTGTCTTTCCTGATCCACGCGTCGGTGGAGAAGAACCTGAACGTGCTCGATTCCTGGCTGGAACAGATCGGCGTTTCCACGCAGACGGTCATGTCGGCCACCACTCGGCGCCGCTAGGCGCTAAGCAGATGGGAAACATTCTGACCATCGCCGGATCGGGCTCGAAGAGTATCAGCCTGATCCTCGGTACCGCGGTGTTAGGCGCCGCGGTTGCCTCCAGCGTCATGGGGCTGGGGCTTCGCGAGATCGCCGATTGGGCGCGCGAAGTATTCTCGGTCACCTTCATGGTGCTTTTGGCCGCCATGCTGGCCGGCTTCGCCTATTGCCTGGTGCGCCTTGTTGAACGGCGCAAAGCCGGCCTGAACGGCGATGTCTGGCTGGAAGCGGCGGTGCATCTGGCCGGCGGCGTCGCCACAATTGCCCTCACCTATACATTGTTGGGCATCAGCCTCGGCATTGGCACCCTGGCGGGCCAAGAGGTCAACGCCGAAACCGTACAATCGATCATTGGCGACCTGACGTCCCACTTCAGCCTTGCCTTCATGACCACGGTGATCGGCCTGCCGGTGTCCGCTGCCTTGCGCGCCGTCATCCACATCACCGACGTCTATTTGAAATCCTCACCTGTAACCCTTCGCATTGGAGAGCAATCATGAAATTCCTGATGTTCAATGTCGTCGTGATCGGCGCTCTGGCCTATCTCGCTATTGGCCCCGGCGGCGCCGATTTCTTCAAAACCGACACGGTTATTGCGGCGCCTGTCGCCGCAAAAGAAGATATCGCCGCCAAAGCCAAACAACTTTACGACGAAGTCTATGCCAAGCGCATGAACGAGGCGGAAAAGTTCTTCTCCATGGTGGATAACGAATTCACCGAAGATGAGCCCAAAAAAATCGCCGCCGCCGAGCCCAAGCCGGCCGTTCAAGAGGCCGCGCCCGCGCCGAAGCCCGCGCCGGTGAAAAAAGCCCCGGTCTTGACCGCCGCCAAGGAGGTTCAGGTGGTGGCCGTGCACAAGGCGCCGCCGCCAGCCGCCCCGATAGGTACCGGCAAGGCTATCGTTACCGCCCAGAAGACCGCGACCGCGCCGGCGCCGAAATTCATGGCTCCCCGTCAACGGGCACGGGAATTGAACCGGCTGGTTCAGGACATGGAAATCTTCTTCGCCGACAAGCTGACGAACTAGAACCATGCGCCGCGACCGTATCATAGCCGGCATCTCAACCGCTCTTAGCCTCCTGATCGGCGCCTGGATGGTCCTCCAATGGACGGAAGATCAGCCGGCGCCGGTCAAAGCGCGCCAAGCGCCGGAACGCCAAGCGGAAATGCCCGCCGAGACGGCCGCCAAACCTCACCTTCAGGCGGTCCTTCTGCCGCCGCCGCCTACACCTGCGCCTGCTCCCGCACCAACCCGGCAAATCAAACCGGCCCCGGCGCCGCAACCGCAACCTATCAAAGCCATGCCGCCGCCATTGAAGGCCGAACCCAGGATCGAGCCGTTGCGTCCGAGCCCCAAAGCGGCGCCCAAGCCGGTCATGAAGGCCGTTCTGAAACCGGCGCCCAAGGTTCTAAAGCCAGCACCTGTAACGCCCGCTAAGCCTTCGGTGCAGAAGCCGCCGGAGCCGGAGCCTGACATGCAGGCCTTTCGCGCTCGCACCGCGCCGCCGAAGCCAGAAAAATTTGACGCCCTGGCCAAGTTCAAGGCGCAACGCGCCGCTCAAAAACAAATCCAAGAGCGCCCCAAACCGGCGCCGAGGCCCGCTAAAATCGAAGTGAGCGCCAAGGCGGCCAATTCGGGCCGGGTTGCTTTACGTATTCTCGAACATGGCAAGGGCCCGGAGATCGAGCTTGCCTGGCCCAACTCGGTGCGCGCCTCGGACCAATTGTACCGGCGCTTCACCGCCTGTTACGGCATGAAGACGGCGGTCATGGACGGCGCCGGCCAGCTCTATACGGCCAGCGGTGGCGGCCGCCCGTGGCGCATCAATCTGGACCGCTATTCCGGCTTCGTGCGCCAGGTTTCGGGCCGCCTGTCGCCAGAAGAAGCGTCCGAATTGCGGGCCCTGCAGCGGCTCCGGCGCGCCAAGGTTTCCTCGGTGCGCATATTTCCCCGCGCCGTCGATGCCAGATTGCTGGGCGGGCTCGGCCAATTGCTGGGCAAGTCCTACCGTTCCATGGGCCGCATCCGCGCCACCTACCGGATGACGCCGGCGGGGGTCAGCGTCGGCGACATTACCGCCGACGGCAAAGCCGTTGCCGGCGAGATTATATTGCGGCCCGTCACCCGGAGGTGCTCGGCATGAAATTGGGCAGGATCAAAAAGCTGGCGGCAATGGCCGGGCTGGGCCTCGTTCTGACCGGGTGCGTGACCACCACCTACAGCCAGGCTGACCCCGATACCGCTTCGTCGATGCCGTTTGCGCGGGAAGTTTTCTACAAAGTTTCCGACGCCTATTACCGCGACCTGCCCGAGTGCGTGACGGTGATGCCGGCCAAGGGCATCAAAAATCCGAAAATCAGCGCGATGGTCGAATTGGCGGCGGCGCGCCATCTCAGCCAGCGCCTGGGCCGGGTCATAGGCCCCGCCGAGCGCCGCCATCTGGTGCGCAAATTGGTGGTCGATCTGAACAGCGGGTTTGATCGCTCACATTACCTCGCCGCCACGGGGTGCAAACATTTCGCCGTGCCATCGGTCAAGACTATCGACAATACCTTCGTGGTCTTCTGGTCACAGATGGATGTGGAACTGCAATTGTCCATCGAGCGTCCCGCCGACGGTTTTAGGCTCTGGTACGCCCGCCACAAGGCGCGGCGCGGCGATGGCGGGCTGCCGTTATCTCCTTTGGGGCTTGGCGGCGCCGCCATCAGCGCCGGCTGGGTGCAGGGCGACGGCGACCGGCTGCCCTCGATGATCGATGACGCCATGCGCCGTATCGCCATGACCATCCCCGATACCCGCCAGTTTTCAGCCCAGCCCCGGCAGCGTTTCGGCGCCGAGCGACGGCTGGCGGGCGGTAAAACGCAATCCCGCCGCTAACTTCCCCAATTGTGCTGCGCCCCGATTGCTGTCAAATTCGGTGCGATGAAACAGGATGGCATCAACAAATCTGGATGGCCGAGGATTTTGGCGATCTTCGCCCTGCTGGCTATTTCGCCGCAAGGCGTCCTTGCCCAGACGGCGGGTATCGTCACCACCGACGTGCTGATCGATCGGCTGGGTAGCGTCGCGGCGCTTGATCTCAATATCCAGTTCGGCGTGAACAACGCCTCGGTGACGCCCCGGGCCAAGGATCAGATGCGTGAATTGGGCATTGCGCTCGCCTCCAAGGCGCTATCGGCGGGCGCTTTCGAGATTATCGGCCATACGGATGCATCGGGGCGGGCTGCCACCAACAAGGCCTTGTCGCAAAAGCGCGCCGAGGCGGTGCGCCAATATCTGATCCGCAATTTCGGTGTCGAGCCGGCGCGCCTGCAAGCCACCGGGCGCGGCGAGGAGCGCCTGGCCGACAAGCGCCGGCCCACCCACGCCATCAACCGGCGCATGGAAATCCGGCGCCTGCAAGCGAAACCGGCGAACCCTTAGATCTCTGCGCGTACCATTTCGGCGCCTTCGGTCATGGCTTTGAGCTTGGCGAAGGCGACGTCGCGGGGCAGATATTTCATGCCGCAATCGGGGGCCACCACCAGCCGATCCGCCGGCACATATTCGAGCGCGGCGCGGATGCGCCCGGCAACCATCTCCGGCGTTTCCGCTAACCCGTTCAGATCGAGGACACCATAGATGATGGTCTTCGACGGCAATTTCTCGAGGATGGCGGGATCGAGGCCCGGCTCCGCCGCTTCCACCGATATCTGGCGTACAGAACAGGCGTCCAGCTCTTCCAGAAAGGCATAGCCGCTGGGCTTGCCGGAGACCACATGGGCGTAGCCGAAACAAAGATGCACGGCGGTTTCGCCCTCGATGCCGTCCAAGGCCATATCGATGGCTTTGAGCCCGTTGAGGCGCGCCTCATCGGCGTTGGATTGCAGATAGGGCTCGTCCAGCTGCACAATATCGGCGCCGGCCTTTTTTAAATCTTTCAGCTCGGCATTCACCGCTTTGGCGTAGGCGGCGATCAATGCTTCCTCGTCGTGATAGTAATCGTCCTGGACGAGCCTTGTCATGGTGAAGGCGCCGGGCACGGTTACCTTGATCGGCTTATCGGTAAGTTTACGCAAAAATTCCACATCGCGGACCAGCACCGCACCGGCGCGCGCAATCGGGCCGGTGACGCGCGGCACTTTGGTCGGCCGCCCGGCGCGGGACAGGGCCTCGCCGGGATTATCCGTATCGATGCCGGCAAGGGCGTTGGCGAATTGATTGAAATAGCTTTCCCGGCGCACCTCGCCGTCGGTGAGGATGTCGATCCCGGCGCGCTCCAACAGGTGCGCGGTCAGGCGCACCGCATCGTCCTGGGCTTCCAGCAATTGTTCGGGCGCCACCTTCCAGACATCGGACATGGCCACCCGGGGCGGCGGCTTGGCGCACAGCATCTCCTTGTCGATCAGCCAGTCCGGCTGCGGATAGCTGCCGACCAGGGTGGTGGGCAGCAGTTGGCTCAACGCCCCAATCCGCCGGCGTCGATGAGGAAACTGGTGACATCATCAAGGCCGCTATTGGTCTTTAAATTGGTGAACACGAACGGCTTGGTCCCGCGCATTTTCTTTGCGTCCCTCGCCATGACATCCAGATCGGCGCCCACATGGGGGGCGAGGTCGGTCTTGTTGATGACCAGCAGGTCCGAGCGGGTGATGCCGGGCCCGCCCTTTCTCGGGATCTTGTCGCCCGCCGACACATCGATGACATAGATGGTGAGGTCCGCCAATTCCGGCGAAAAGGTGGCCGCCAGATTGTCGCCGCCGGATTCGATAAACACCACATCCAGGTCCGGAAAGCGTTGCCGCATATCGGCCACCGCCGCCAAATTCATGGACGCGTCTTCGCGGATCGCGGTGTGCGGGCAGCCGCCGGTCTCGACGCCGGTGATACGCTCCGCATCAAGTGCGCCCGACCGGGTCAGAAACTCGGCGTCTTCGCGGGTATAGATGTCGTTGGTGATGGCGGCCAGTTGATAGTCGCCGCGCAAGGCCTTGCAAAGCCGGTCCAGAAGAGCGGTCTTGCCGGTGCCCACCGGCCCGCCGATGCCGACGCGTAAGGGATTGGTGCTTTGGGTCATGATCGGAACAGCCTCGTATATTGGGTTTCGTGGGCGATGGAGGTCCAATCGATCAGCGCCCCGGCGCTGCCGATCTCATCCACCGGAATTTCCATGGCCGCATGGGCGGCGGCGCTGACCGGGGCGCGTAAATCTTCGATGATGCGTTGCCCGGCCACCTGGCCCAAGGGGATCAGGCGCACTGCCGCCGAAGTGAGGTTGGCGGCAAAGGCATGGAAATAGGCGATCAGCGCGGCGCGCAAAGGAACGCCGGCGTCTGCGGCGGCCACCCCGACGGCGACGGCGTAGGCGATCGGCCGGTCTTGCCTGCGAAGGATATCCGCGTGATGGGCAAATTCCGGCGAAATCCAGGTCTCGGCGACGGTGTTCAGGAAGGCGGTCCCTTGGGCGCCGGATTCCAGCGCCATTTCCGCCGTGGCGCGATAGCAATCGGCCAGTTCCGCAATTTCCAGCAACGCCGCATCGCCGCCCGCCCGCCACGCGGCGGCGAACAGCGGCCCGTCGATAGCCCCGGCGCCGAGGCTCAATACCCCCTCTATCCAGGTGCAAAGGCTCGCCTCATCGGTAACAAGGCCATCCTCGACGGCGAACTCCAATCCGTGGGAATAGGCATAGGAGCCCACCGGAAAGCCCGGCGACAGCCAGGCCATCAGCCGGTAAAGGGCCTCGTCGGTGATCGGCTCAGTGTTCATGGCTATGCCCGCTTTCCGCATAGGCGCCGGGTTCGGGCGCGAAGGCGGCGCGGTTACGCTGGCACCGCCCGCCGAGCCCGATAACCATGGCTTCCAGCACATGGTCATAGGCGATGCGCAAGCCGCCATCGGGGCGCACCTGAACCGGAATGTGCCGGTTGCCCATATGCCAGGCGATGCGCACTGCTTCGGCTGCGTTGGCACAAATTATGTCGAGCACGTCTTCATCGGCGGCGGCGACGGCGATGATGCCGCCCGCCTCCAGCACCAGCCCGTCGCCATCTTCCAGGCGGGTTGCCTCGGCCAGATCGAGCAGGAAATCGCCGCCGTTATCGTCGGTCAATTTGATGCGCCGCCGGTGGCGGTCATCGAAGGCAAGTGTAACGGCGGCGGAGGCTTCTTCGCCGCGCCATTCGCTTGCCCGTTTGACTGTTGTTACGCGGCGCATGGGACAAGGGTTCCATCGTTGCGGCTCGGGGATGGGGCGTCCCCCCCACCCCAACCCTCCCCCACCAGGGGAGAGGGAGGAGTTTCGGCGGCGCGGCTTTGGTCCCCTCCCCCCAGCGAGGCGGAGGGATAGGGTGGGGGGGAGCGGAATTCTGATGCCAACATTGCCATCCCCTCAGAACAAAAAGTACCGCTGCGCCAATGCCAATTCCTCGGCTGGCTCGCAGGTCAATAGCTCGCCGTCGGCGCGCACTTCGTAGGTTTCGCTGTCCACCTCGATCACCGGCGTCAGATCATTATGCACCATGTCCTTTTTGGTCACGCTGCGGGTGCCGGATACGCCGAGCACCGGTTTTTCGAGGCCGAGGTTCGCCGCCGTGCCGTTGGCCAGCGCCGCTTCCGAGACGAACGTAACTGCGCTGGCGGTCAGGGATTTTCCGAAGGCGCCGAACATGGGCCGGTAATGCACCGGCTGCGGCGTTGGGATGGAGGCGTTGGGATCGCCCATCGCCGCTGCGGCGATGGTGCCCGACTTCAACACAATGTCCGGCTTGGCGCCAAAAAACATCGGTTTCCACAATACCAAATCGGCCAGCTTACCGACCTCGACCGAGCCCACGTGGCTCGCGATGCCGTGGCTGATGGCCGGGTTGATGGTGTATTTGGCGATATAGCGTTTGATGCGGAAATTGTCGTTGTCGCCCGCCTCATCGGCAAGCGGCCCGCGCTGGCGCTTCATCTTGTCGGCGGTCTGCCAGGTGCGCAAGATCACCTCGCCGACCCGGCCCATGGCCTGGCTGTCCGAGGCGATCATCGAAAAGGCGCCGAGATCGTGGAGGATATCTTCCGCCGCGATGGTTTCCCTCCGAATGCGGCTTTCGGCGAAGGCCACGTCTTCGGGGATGCGCGCGTCCAGATGGTGGCAGACCATCAGCATGTCCAGATGCTCATCGATGGTGTTGATTGTAAACGGGCGCGTCGGATTGGTCGAAGACGGCAGCACATTGGCCTCGCCGCAGAGGCGGATGATATCGGGCGCGTGGCCGCCGCCGGCGCCTTCGGTGTGAAAGGCGTGGATGGTACGGCCCTTGAAGGCGGCGATGGTGTTCTCAACAAAACCCGACTCGTTGAGGGTGTCCGTATGAATGGCCACCTGCACATCGGCGTCTTCGGCCACGTTGAGGCAATTGTCGATGGCCGACGGCGTCGTGCCCCAATCTTCGTGCAGTTTCAGACCGCAGGCGCCGGCGTCCACCTGTTCGGTGAGCGAGCCCGGCAAGGACGCATTGCCCTTGCCGAAAAAGCCCAAATTCATCGGCAGACCTTCGGCGGCCTGCAACATGCGCCCCAGATGCCAGGGGCCGGGGGTGCAGGTGGTGGCGTTGGTGCCTTCCGCCGGGCCGGTGCCGCCGCCGAGCATGGTGGTGATGCCGGAATAGAGCGCATCGTCCACCTGTTGCGGGGAAATCCAATGGATATGTGCATCGATGCCGCCGGCGGTCAGAATACGGCCTTCGCCGGCGATGGCTTCGGTGCCGGGGCCGATGTTGATATCGATTTCGGGCTGGATATCGGGATTGCCGGCCTTGCCGATGCCGCAAATGCGGCCATCCAAAATGCCGATATCGGCCTTGATGATGCCCCAATGATCCACAATAAGAGCATTGGTGATGACCGTATCGACGGCGCCATCGGCGCGGCTAACCTGGCTTTGCCCCATACCGTCGCGGATCACCTTGCCGCCGCCGAACTTGACCTCCTCGCCGTAAGTCGTGCGGTCTTCTTCCACTTCGAGAAACAGTTCGGTGTCGGCGAGGCGCACTTTATCGCCCACCGTGGGCCCGAACATGGCCGCATAGGCGCCGCGTTCAATTTCATATGCCATCGATCAATCCCCCAGCTCGCCTTTAATTTTTGCGTTGAAGCCGTGCACGATGCGCTTGCCCGCATAAGGGATCAATTGCACGTCCCTGGTCTGGCCCGGCTCGAAGCGGACCGCGGTGCCGGCGGGGATATCGAGGCGCTTACCGCGCGCTGCGCCGCGCTCGAACGCCAGCGCTTCGTTGGTCTCAAAGAAATGATAGTGGGAGCCGACCTGCACCGGCCGGTCGCCGGTGTTGGTGACGGATATTGTGCTCACTTCGCGGTCCGCGTTGAGGGTGATGGTTCCCTCGGCGGTTATGATTTCTCCTGGGATCATATCGCCCTCCTAGAGCGGTTCCGGATGAAAATGAAGCAATTTGATGGGAACAAATCGGTTTTCCGGGTAGGCGCGGTGCGCAGCGCGATGCCTTCGCATCGGGCAAGCGCCGCAACGCCCCCGGGGAGCCGATTTGACCCACCGGGAGGCCGGGTGCTTTTGATGCGTGGACGTCGTCGCACGCCTTTGCCGATGCCAATGCATCGCCATGGGTTGCGCTCCTCGCCACGGGGCAAAATCATCCCGGTCAAATGGTTCATTTTCATCCGGAACTGCTCTAACGGATCGGTTCATGAACGGTGACCAGCTTGGTGCCGTCCGGGAAAGTGGCTTCCACCTGGATGTCGTGGATCATTTCTGGAATGCCGTCCATGACTTGGGCGCGGCCCAGAACCTCGGCTCCGGCCTGCATCAGCTCGGCGACGCTGCGCCCGTCGCGGGCGCCCTCGACCACGAAATCGCTGATCAGGGCGATGGCTTCGGGGTAGTTCAGCTTGACCCCCCGGAGAAGGCGCTTCCTTGCCACTTCGGCGGCCATGGCCACCAGCAGCTTGTCTTTTTCCCTTGGCGTCAAATTCATAGCATGCCTCCTTATACGTCCCAGAGCCTTGGAAGTTTGGCCGGGTAACCCATGATGCGGGCGCGCAGGCCTGCCCAGTATTCTGCAAATAATTGGCGCAACGCTTGCGCATCGGCGCCGATCCAGCGCACGGTAAGTACGCCATTGACCAGGCTGGCGCCGCCGATGACGCCATCGCCGCATTCCTTAAAAAACGCCCGCCCATAGTCCAGATGATTGGGCGCATCGGGCCCCACATAGACCGCCGTTGCCATCGACGCGGCCCCGCCGAGCCCGGCCGGGTGCATCAGACGGGCGACGATATCTCCGTCCAGGCGCAACGCATCGGCCCAGCAGAGGCGGCCGCCGATGGAAACCTTCCAGGCGTCGCGGACGAAGCCGGTTTGCAGGCGCTCGCCGCGCCCGATGCGTCCGAACACCAAAATCTCGCCGGCCAGCAGGCGCCCGCCCGGATGCACATGGATGTTGGTTTGCCGCCGGAGGCGCGCGCCGTCGAACAGGATGGTTTCCTGGGGCAGGTATTCCAGCCAGGCGCCGTCACCGGCGTTCAAATCGACGTCGATCACGCAGTCCTCGCCGGCCGAGCGATAGACTTTCTCGGCGGCTTGGGCGACGGCCATGGCGGCGCTGCCGGCCTCATTGGTGATGGTGATGGCGAGATGATCGCCGCCCACCAGCCCGCCGGACGTGGTCACCAGGGCGGCTTGCGCAATGTCGTCCAAGGCCGGCGCCGGAAACAGGACGCGCAACGGCTCGTGCTGAAATAGATGGGCCAGCCGGGTTTGGCCATCGCGGTAGGCGAAGCCTATCTCGGCGCGGCCATCGACCTTGGCCTTGGGCGCCTCAAAGGCCTTGGGCGCCTCAAACGGTGAGGTAGCGTCTAACATCGGCTTCCACCATCTGGGCGGCGTCGCCGTCCATCACCACCTCGCCCCGGTCCATGACCGCGTAGATATCGGCAAGGGCGCGGGCAAAATCGAAATATTGTTCGACCAGCAGAATGGCCATGTCGCCGCGATCGGTCAGCAGCCGGATCACCCGTTCGATATCCTTGATGATCGACGGCTGGATGCCTTCGGTGGGCTCGTCCAATATCAGCAATCTCGGCCGGGTCACCAGGGCGCGGGCGATGGCCAATTGCTGCTGCTGGCCGCCGGAAAGATCGCCGCCGCGCCGGGCCAGCATTTCCTTCAAGACCGGGAACAATTCGAATATCTCGTCGGGCACGTGGCGAAGGCTGCGGGGCAGCGCCGCATAGCCGGTCTGCAAATTTTCCAGCACCGTCAGCAGCGGAAATATTTCACGGCCCTGGGGCACATAGGCGATGCCGCGCGCCGCCCGGTCATAGGGATTGAGGCCGGAGATGTCTTCGTCTTCCCAGAGCACGGCGCCGGCGCGGATCGGCTGGTGGCCGGCGATGGCGCGCAAAAGGCTGGTCTTGCCGACGCCGTTGCGCCCGAGAACACAGCTTACCTTGCCGATATCGGCGCGGATGGCAACCGATTTCAGCGCCTGGCTGGCGCCGTAGAAAAGATCGATGTTCTCAACTTGCAGCATCGTTAACCCTTGGTATCAGCGCCCCAAATAAACTTCGATCACGGTCTCGTCGTTCTGCACTTTTTCGAGCGAGCCTTCGGCCAGCACCCGGCCTTCGTGGAGGACGGTAACACGGCTGTCTAGGGCGCGCACGAATTCCATATCGTGCTCGACAACCACCACCGAATGATCGCCGGCGATGCGTTTCAGCAAGATCGCCGTCTGTTCGGTTTCGGCGTCGGTCATGCCGGCGGCGGGCTCATCGACCAGCAGCAAATCCGGCTCCTGCATCAACAGCACGCCGATCTCCAGCCACTGTTTTTGGCCGTGGCTGAGCGATCCGGCGTCGGCGAAGCGGGCCTCTTCGAGGGCGATAATCTCCATCACCTCGTCGATGCGGTCGGCTTGCGTGCCCGAAAGTTTGAACAAAAGCGAGGCGAACACATCGCGCCCGCCGGCCAGGGCCAGTTCCAGATTATCGAAGACGGTGTGGTGCTCAAACACGGTGGGTTTTTGAAACTTGCGGCCGATGCCCAGATTGGCGATGCGCGCCTCGTCCAAGCGCGTGAGGTCCGTGATGCCGTTGAACAAAACCTTGCCCCGGTCGGGCCGGGTCTTGCCTGTCACCACGTCCATCATGGTTGTCTTGCCGGCGCCGTTGGGCCCGATGATGGCGCGCAACTCGCCGGCCAGCACATAAAGGCTAAGGTTGTTGAGCGCCATGAAGCCGTCGAAGCTGACGGTGACGCCATCCAGATAAAGGATCGTGTCCGGCGATTGTTCCAGCGATAGTTCCGGCGATTGTTCCGGCATTTGGCTGGCGGCTTCGGCGGCACTCATGGCGCGCCGCCCAGATTTTGGCGCACCCGGCCGATCAGGCGGGCCGCGAAGGCGCGAAGGTTCGCGCCAACATTAAAGGCCGGCACCGTTCCGACGATGCCCTTGGGCAGGAAGATTGTCGAAAGGATAAACAGGCCGCCGAGGGCAAACAGCCAAAATTCGGGCAAGGCGCCGGTGAAATAGGACTTGGCGTAGTTGACCAGCACCGCGCCGAGGGCGGCGCCGTAAAGGCTGCCGCGCCCGCCGATGGCCACCCAGATGACGATCTCGATGGAATTGGCGGGGGTAAACTCGGACGGATTGATGATCCCTACCTGGGGCACATAGAGGGCGCCGGCGATACCGGCCAGCATGGCCGAAATGGTGAACACGAAAAGCTGGTAATATTCCACCCGGTAGCCGAGGAAGCGGGTGCGGCTTTCGGCGTCGCGGACCGCCACCAGCACGCGCCCGAGCCGGGACGAGATGATATAGCGGCAAATAACGTAGCCTATCGCCAACGCAATCGCCGAGGCGATAAACAGGCCAATCCGGGTGTTGTCGGTTTGCAGATTGAAGCCCAGCAGATCCTTGAAATCGGTGAGCCCGTTATTGCCGCCGAACCCCATATCGTTGCGGAAAAAGGCGAGCATCAGCGCAAATGTCAGCGCCTGGGTAATGATCGACAGATAGACGCCGGTGACGCGGGAGCGGAAGGCCAGCCAGCCGAACAAAAAGGCGAGCGCGCCGGGCACCAGAAACACCATGATCGCGGCAAACCAGAAATGATCGAAGCCGAGCCAGTACCAGGGCAGCTCCTTCCAGTTCAGGAACACCATGAAATCGGGTAACAGAGCATTGCCGTAGACGCCTCTGGTGCCGATCTCGCGCATCATATGCATGCCCATGGCGTAGCCGCCGAGGGCAAAAAAGGCGCCGTGGCCGAGGCTGAGGATGCCGCAATAGCCCCAGATCAGATCGACGCTGAGCGCCAGCAGCGCAAACGTAAGATACTTGCCGAACAGGCCGACGAAAAAGGTCGACAGATGGAACGGCGAGCTTTCCGGCACCCACAGGTTAAAGACCGGCACCACGATCACTGCGAACAACAAGATGGCGAGCATCACCTTGCCGCCGGTGTCGGTCAAAAGGAACGCAAAGCCGGAGCGGTTTTCCGGGGCAAGCATGTTGGCGCCCATGGTCCTAGTTCTCCACGGCCCGGCCCTTGAGCGCGAACAGCCCGCGCGGGCGCTTTTGAATAAACAGGATGATCGCCACCAGCACGAATATCTTGGCCAGCACGGTGCCGGTAAAGGGCTCCATGAACTTATTGACGATGCCGAGGGAAAAGGCGCCCACCAGGGTGCCCCAAAGATTGCCGACACCGCCGAAGACCACCACCATGAAGCTGTCGATGATGTAGTTCTGGCCCAGATTGGGGCTAACATTGTCGATCTGGCTGATGGCGACGCCGGCCATGCCGGCGATGCCGGAGCCGAGCCCGAAGGTGAGCGCGTCGATCAGCCCGGTGCGGATGCCCATGGACGACGCCATCGCCCGGTTCTGGGTAACGGCGCGCATCTGTAATCCGAAGGCGGTTTTTTTGAGCACGATCACCAGAGATAGCAGGACCATAAGCGAAAACGCGATGATCCACATGCGGTTGAAGGTCAGTACCAGCCCGCCGGTGACTTCGACAGCGCCGCTCATCCAGGACGGTGAGCCGACCTCCTGGTTGGTGGGCCCGAAGACGGTGCGCATCAGTTGCTGCAAAATCAGGCTCAGCCCCCAGGTGGCCAGCAAGGTTTCCAGGGGCCGCCCATAGAGATAGCGGATGACGCCGCGCTCGATGGCGATGCCGAAGGCGCCGGCCACCAGGAACGCCGCCGGGATGGCGACCAGGATGGAAAAATCAAAGGCTTCGGGAAAATAATTGCGGAACACTTCCTGGACCATGAACGTTGTGTAGGCGCCGATCATCACCAATTCGCCGTGCGCCATGTTGATGACGCCCATGACGCCGAAGGTGATGGCCAGGCCAACGGCGGCCAGCAGCAATACCGAGCCGAGGCTGATGCCTTGAAAGATGGTGCCGACGCCGTTCCAGAAGGCCAGCCGGCTTTCGATATCGATAAGCGCCTCGGCGGCGGCGTCGCGCACCGCTTGGGACGCCTTGGAATTGGCGATACTGCCCAACAGCGAGCGCACTTCGGGCACAGCGAACGTGGATAGGGTTGTGATGGCGGCCAAACGCTCGGCCTCGATTTTGGATTTGTCGAGGGCAATGGCAGCGCGGGCCATGACCAGGCGCTCTTTTACCTTGGCCACCTGTTCGCGCTCGATGGCCTGCTCGAGCACCGGAAGGGCGGAAAGGGCGCGGGATTTGAACACCGCGTCCGCCGCCGCCCGCCGTTTGTCCGGGTCTTTGGCGAGCAAGGTCAGCCCGCCAAGCACGCCGCGAAGGAGCTTGCGAAGGCGGTTGTTGACGCGGATTTTCTTGATTTTGGATTTCTTGGACTGGCCGATTTCCTTGGCCGTCAGGGGATCGGTCAGCACATAAACGGCGCCGCTTTTTTTGGCGATCAGGATTTTTTTGTCGGATTTCCGGAAATAAAGATTGCCGCCGAGGAAAGCGGTCAAGGCGTCGGCGGCGCGCTCGTCGCCGCTTTGCGCGATCACGTTGATGGCGGCGATTTTGCCCTTGGTGTTGGCCTTGGCCAGGGAGTTAAGGGCGTCTTCAAACGCGCCCGCCTGGGCGCTGGCGGGTGCCATCCATAGACCGCCCAAGAGGATCGCAAGGACAGCCAAGACGGACTTCACGCAAGGCGAAAATATGGATTTGGATTTGGTCAACGCTGCCACGCATTTTGACTTAAGTGTTGGCCCGCCGGAACACTTGGGATGCGCCGGCGGGCCAATTGGATCGTCGATAATCGACGTTATTTATCGGTTAGCCAAGTCCTAGTTCATGAACTTCGGCTTCTTGCAGTTGCCGCAGACCCAAGGATAGGTCCAGTCGGCGGTCAGCTTGGCGCTTTCGGGAATGAAATTGCTCCAGGCATCGCCCTTGACCACGCCTTTGGTCCTCCAGACGGTTTCGAACTGGCCGTCGGCCTGCACTTCACCGATCAGCACCGGCTTGGAGAGGTGATGGTTGGTGTTCATCACCGCCACGCCGCCGGTCAGGTTCTTGAATTTCTGGCCGTACATGGCCTGGCGGACGGCGTCGACTGTGACCGAGCCGGCCTGCTTGGCGGCCTGCACCCACATGTTGAAGCCGATATAGTGGGCTTCCATGGGGTCGTTGGTGACCCGCTTCTTGTCCTTGATGAAGGCATGCCAGGTTTTGATGAATTCGGCATTCTCCGGCGTCTCGACGCTCATGAAATAGTTCCAGGCGGCCATATGACCGACCAGGGGCTTGGTGTCGAGACCGGCCAGCTCTTCCTCGCCGACGGAGAAGGCGATGACCGGAATGTCTTCGGCCTTGATGCCCTGGTTGGCGAGTTCTTTATAGAACGGCACGTTGGCGTCGCCGTTGATGGTGGAAACCACGGCGGTCTTTTTGCCGGCCGAGGCGAACTTTTTCACCGAGGCGACAATGGTCTGCCAATCGGAATGACCGAACGGCGTATAGTTTTCCATGATGTCCGCATCCTTGACGCCCTTGGCGTGCAGGAAGGCGCGCAGGATTTTGTTGGTGGTGCGGGGATAGACGTAATCAGTGCCGAGCAGGACCCAGCGCTTGGCTTCGCCGCCGTCCTCGCCCATCAGATATTCGACGGCCGGGATGGCTTGCTGGTTCGGCGCGGCGCCGGTGTAAAAGACGTTGCGGGAGCTTTCCTCGCCTTCATACTGAACCGGGTAGAAGAGCATCCCGTTCAATTCCTCGACCACCGGTAAGACCGATTTGCGGCTGACCGAGGTCCAGTTGCCGAACACCACGTCGACTTTATGGACCGACAGCAATTCGCGCATTTTTTCGGCGAAAAGCGGCCAGTTGGAAGCGGGATCGACGACCACGGCTTCCAGTTTTTTGCCCAACAGGCCGCCCTTTTTGTTCTGGGCGTCGATGAGCATGAGCATGGTGTCCTTCAGTGTGGTTTCACTGATGGCCATGGTGCCGGAAAGGGAATGCAAGATGCCGACCTTGATGGTTTCGGCGGCCTGGGCGGCGCCTGCAAACATCGATCCTAGTGCGATTACGCTTGCCCCGGCGAGTATGCGAAATTTGGTAAACATGAGATTCTCCACGAAAAAGGTTGTTGTCGCTGCCCCCTGTTAATGGCAAGGCGCGTGCCAAGTTCGTGGTCAGACGGCGCAGAATTTTTTATTCTAATGAAATCAATAGGATAGGAGGGAAATTGTCCGACATGCCGGCAAATATTCCGATCAATATCCGATTAATAAATGATTAATTATTATGCAAATTAGAAATATGTATGTTTTTTAATCAAAAATATTCGGTGAAATTCCACTCAGGCAGCCGCAATCTACAAAAACTTGCCGGTCTCCAGCCAGTGGGCGCATTCTTCGCCGACCTCGGCGATGGCGCGGGCCTCGTAGGCGGCGATGTCGTCGGCGGTCAGCGTGTCCCGCCAACGGTCGTTGGTGCCCTTGTTGACGAACGATTTGGCGCCGCCTTCGAATAGGATGCCGCCCAGGGGCGTGCTGAGGGTGGCGTTATTTTTCATGTAATCGAAGGTGCAATGGTGGACCATCTGCTCCCATTTGTCCTCGATCACCGGGATCTCCAGAAATTCGCCGATCTTGCGCATCTGGCCTTCCATGTCGTCCACCAGGTTCTGGAAATGCAGGAAATAGACATTGGGCAGATCGTGCGCCTCCCACCAGGTGCGGATGTTTTCCCAAAACGGCCAGAACGGGGCGCCGTCGCCGTTGAACCAGTCCAGGTAATATTCGCGGGTGTCCGTGGTGCGCGGCCGGGCCAAGCGCGGGCCGACCTCGGGCAGCGCATTAAGGCTGTCATAGGCGAGATCGTTGAGGGCGAAATGGTGGTTATACTGGCTCCAGGCGCAGTCGCGGCCATCCCGGGCGATATAGATAAATTTGACTTTGGGATCGAACACCATGGCGTCTAGGGGCAAATGGGTCTTCAAGAATCGCCGATGTTCCTGGGCCTCCACGGCGGGCAGCTTTTCCGGCAATGGCGGCAGCCGGAAATCCAGCCAAGGCGACATGTCGCCGATCGGCAGGCCCTCGGTCTCGCCTTCGAATATGAATTGGGCGACGATCTGCTGCACCCAGGTGGTACCGGCCTTTTGCCAGGTGCCGATGATGATATCGTCGTCGCGAAAGGCAAAGTCATTCCAATAGGTGGAATCCATCGCCCAGTTCAAAATCTCCCGCGACTTTTGCGGCCATTTGATATCGCTATCCATTGAGCCTGTCTCCCTGATAATTCGCGCAAATTTTTTATCGGCAATCCCGATTTCTTCAAAGCAACGGCGGTCGAGGCCTAGCTGGCCAGTTGGGCCGCCGGGTAACTACCCCCTTGCCGTCTGGGTGATCACGTTCAGCAGCGCCGGATCGCCGTCGGCGACGCGCTTCAGGCCGCGCTCCAGCGCCGGGATCAGCTTTTCCGGGTCCTCCACCTTTTCGCCGTAACCGCCGACCGTCTCGATGCCCTTTTCATAATCGGGCGACGGCGTCAGTTCGGTGACCGGCATGGCGTTGGCCTTGGAGGCGTGGCCATCGGGATAGACCGCCAGGGTCGCTGCCCGCACCGCATGCCATTGGGAATTGTTGCTGATCATGTTGAGCACCGGCAGATTATGGGCGCGCGATACATAATGGGCGGCGATCGGCACGCCGAACATATAAGAGCCGTCGCCCATGGCGGCGATGACTTGGCTGTCCGGTGCCGCCAGCTTGGCGCCAAGGGCGGCGCCGAGGGAACGGCCGAGGCCGCCGGCGCCGGAATTGCCGAGCAGGCGGCCCGATTGCTCGAACTGCAAATAGGGCATCGGCACGCCGATTTCATTGACCATAATTGTGTCCGCGTCCTTGACCTCGTTGATGCATTGGGCGGCCCACACCGGATGGATCGGGAACATGGAGCGGGTCTCTTCGATGCGCGCCGCTTGGCGCTCCAACATGGCGTCGCGCAGCTCTTTAATTTCGGCGCGGCGCTTGTCGATGATCTTGGACTTGGATTTCAGCTTCGGGCCCAAGGCGTCGTTCAATAACGGCAGGGCGGCGGCGCTCGATCCGGCGAGGGCCAGGTCCATGGGCCAGCCCCGCGTGGGGTACCGGGAATACATGGGATCGACGGCCATATGGATGATTTTGGTATCGGGCGAGGCCGACATGGCCGACGGTATCCACGGCACCTGGGCATCCATGACGATGATGACGTCTGCCCATTCCAGCAATGCCTTGGTCGGCATGCCCAAATTCATCGGATGGCTGGTGGGCAGGTTGAGGGCGGTAAGCTGGCAGACGGCGATGGCGTGATCTTCGGCAAGCTGGGCGAGCGCGCCAAAGGCGGCGGCCGAATCCCGGCCCGTGGTGCCGGCCGCAATTAGCACCCGCTCGCCGGCGGCGATCATGTCGGCGGCCTGTTCGATGGCTTCGGGGGCGGGCGCCGTCGGCAGATTGCCGGGCCCGCGGCCACGCACCCCGGCGCCGGCGCTGACCGCCTCGCCGGCCAGAACCTCGCGCGGCAGGGTCAAATACACAGGGCCCTTGGGATCGCTCATGGCGATATCGACGGCGCGCCCGACGATGTCGCCCGCCGGCTGGCCATGGCGCAATTCATAGTCCCATTTCACATATTCGCGCAGCATTCCGCCCTGATCGAAGCTCTCCTGACCCCAATGGATGACGCCGTTGCGGGATGCGGGATTTCCGGTCTCGGTGATCGGCGTGCGCCCGGCGGCCAACAGCATGGGCACGTTTTCCCGCGACGCATTCATGACACCGCAAGCCGCATTGGCGGTGCCGACGGTCACATGCACCATGACGGCGGCCATCTCGCCGCAAGTTTCCCAATAGCCCGCAGCCATATGGACGGCGACATTTTCGTGAGGGACGATCATAAACTCGGGCACTTGGCGACCCATCTCGCCGGATTTGGCGAGGCCTTCGATGAGCGGCGCAAAATCGGTGCCGGCATTGGCGAAGACGTAGCGGACCCCTTGGTCGCTGAGGGCCTTCAAATAAGCCTCGGCGACCGAGGTGGTTTCTGCGCGCGTGTCGTCCATGAAATTTCTCCCCATTTCCGCCCCGCCCATGGGTTCGGGCGAGCCGATCATATTCATGATGCGGGCGCCATGATGCGCTGCCCCGGCCCTGGCGGCAAGCCCGGGCGCTTGATTTTGAACATTCGAGGCCCTAACACTCGGGCCAGGTAATTCCCTGTATCCTTGAGGAGGGCCGGCCAGTGACCATGCTATTGCTCAACCCATTCCGCGGCACCAACGAAGGCTGGCAGGCGGCGCTGCAAGAGGCCGTCGATGGTTTGGAGGTGCGTATCTGGCCCGACGTGGGCAACCCCGATGATATCGAATATATCATGATCGGGCGCATCGATCTGGCCGAATTGCCGGAACTGCCGAACCTCAAATTGATGGTATCGCTCTATGCCGGGGTCGAGGGTCTGCTCGCCAATCCCAATCTCCCCGAAGCGCCGCTGGTAAAGGCCGAACCGATGACCGGCGATTCCTCGCTGACCGAATATGCCGTCACCCACGTGCTGCGCCATCACCGCAACCTGCCCGCCTATGCGGCGCTGCAGGCGCGCCACGAATGGAAAGGTCTGCCCCACAAGCGCGCCGCCGAGCGTTGCGTCGGCTTTCTCGGCTACGGATTGCTGTCGAAACCGATGGCCGATCTGCTCGGCTATATGAACTTCAACGTCATCGCCTGGGCGCGAACGCCGAAGCCGGACGCGCCCATAAATGTCTTTCATGGGCCGGATGGCTTCGATGATTTTCTGGCCGCCGCCGAGATTGCCGTCAACATGCTGCCCTTGACGACCGAGACCGAAGGCATCCTGGGCGCTGCCGCCTTTGCCAAAATGCCGGAAGGCGCCGCCGTCATCAATTTGGGGCGGGGCGCCCATGTCATCGATGCCGATTTGATCCAGGCGCTGGATTCGGGGCATTTGGCGGCGGCTACTTTGGACGTCACCTCGCCGGAACCCTTGCCGCCGGAAAGCCCGCTCTGGGATCATCCTCAGGTTACCATCATGCCGCACGTGGCGCGGCGGCCCAACATCTCCGATTCGCTGCCGCTGATTGTCGAGAACATACATCGCGTTAATGATGGAGATCCATTACAACAACTGGTTGATCGTGCCGCCGGCTATTGAGGCGCGATTACCAAAAATTGATATTATATTGGTGCCATTCGCTTCGAAAATGGCATACATCGTGGATTCCCCGAGTTTCTCGGGGTATTTGGTGATCGAATTTCTCAATATTTGTTTGTTTTCAGTCGGTTGTTAATTTTGGATGCTAAGGGTTTGTAAATTATTTCGACGCCTAATCGATACCACGCCCGTCGGGGGCGAACGTTAGTTTGATTTATTGGGGAATGATCCGTGGCGCAAAGTGCCCAAGAAGCGAAAAAATCGAGACAGGATAAGCGGCAGCTCAACGACGAAGACGAGGGCCGCGAACTCCGCGTCGAGGAACGGCGCAAGCAGCGCCTGAAGCAAGATGCCATAAAGCGCGCCAAGCGGCGTAAGCGCATGGTCAAAATGTCGCTGGCCTGGGTCGGCATCATATTTGTCATCTTTCTTAGCGCGACCTGGTTTTCCGGCGATCTGGTTTCCTGGATGGAATCATTCGGCTGATCTTCCGTGATCCGCCGTTTGCCCATTGACAGGGGCCTTTTGGCACCCTATTTTCGCGCCCGCTGCTGACCGGTTGGCGGCAATTTTTATTTTAAGAGGCGTATTATGAAAGTCCGCAATTCCCTGAAATCAGCCAAGCTGAGGGAAAAAGGCTGCCGCATCGTCCGGCGCCGGGGACGGCTGTTTGTGATCAACAAACGGCACCCGCGTTTCAAAGCCCGCCAAGGCTGATCCCGGTTCACCGTCAATTTATTGCGATAGCGCCCGCTAAGGGACGCTTGAGCCTTTTGCCGCGCCCGCAAATTCACCAGAGCGGTTCCCGACAAATAGGAACCATTTGACCGGGATGATTTTGCCCCCACATTTGTCCCAAGTGCGCAAGGAGCGCAACCCATGGCGATGCATTGGCATCGGCAAAGGCGTGCGACGACGTCCACGCATCGAAAGCACCCGGCCTTCGGTGGGTCAAATCGGCTCCCCGGGGGCGTTGCGGCCCTTGCCCGATGGATCCGCATCGCGCTGCGCACCGCGCCTACCCAGAAAACCGATTTGTTCCCATCAAATTGATTCCTATTTGTCCGGAACCGCTCTAGACTTGCGTTGCCGGGATATGGCCCGGCGCAACGACGGATGATTGAAGGCGCCCATGCAACTGCCTGAACCCGATGCCGATATCCTGGGCCGGCGCGATGCGATTATCGCCGGGCTCACCGCGTTGTTTCCGAAACATAGGGTGTCCGATCACGTCATCCATGAAACCGCCTCGATGCGCGTCTTTGAATGCGATGGTCTGTCCGCCTACCGCCAGCTTCCCCTGGTGGTGGTGTTGCCCGAAACCACCGAACAGGTATCGAAGGTGCTTGAATTTTGCCACCAGGGCGGCGTCAAGGTGGTGGCGCGCGGCGCCGGCACGTCTTTGTCCGGCGGCGCCTTGCCGCTGGCCGATGCGGTGGTCCTCGGCCTCGGCAAGTTCAACCGGATATTGGATATCGATTACGCCAATCGCTGCGTCGTCGCCGAGGCCGGCGTCGCCAATATGGCCATCACCGACGCGGTGGCGGCGGACGGGTTCTTCTATGGCCCCGATCCGTCGAGCCAGGTGGTCTGCTCCATCGGCGGCAACATTGCCGAAAACTCAGGCGGCGTTCATTGCCTGAAATACGGCCTCACCACCAACAATGTGCTGGGCCTCAAGATGGTGCTGATCGACGGCCGCGTGGTAGAGATCGGCGGCCGCCATCTGGATTCCGGCGGTTATGATTTGCTCGGCGTGATCACCGGCTCGGAAGGCTTGCTCGGCGTGATCACCGAGGTGACGTTGCGCATCTTGGCGTCGCCCGAAGATGTCTGCGCATTGTTGCTCGGCTTTCCGTCTACCGCCGCCGCCGGCGAATGCGTCGCCGCGATCATCGGCGCCGGCGTCATTCCGGCGGGCATGGAGATGATGGACCGGCCGGCCATTCACGCCACCGAAGAATTCGTCCATGCCGGCTATCCCCTGGACGCCGAGGCGTTGTTGATTGTCGAGTTGGACGGTCCGGCGGCGGAAGTGGAATATCTGGTCAGGCGGGTGCAGGATCTGGCGCAGGATGCGGGCGCCAACTATACCCGCATCAGCCAGAACGATGCCGAGCGCGAGCGTTTTTGGGCCGGGCGCAAAAATGCCTTTCCCGCCGTTGGCCGCATCTCGCCCGATTATTACTGCATGGACGGCACCATTCCGCGCGCCCGTCTGGCCGAAGTTCTGGCCCGCATATCGGAATTGTCGAAACAGTACGGCCTTAGCGTCGCCAATGTCTTTCACGCCGGCGACGGCAATCTGCACCCCTTGATCCTGTATGACGCCAACGTGCCGGGCGAATTGGAAAAGACCGAAGAATTCGGCTCCGAGATTTTGCGCCTTTGCGTCGAGGTGGGCGGCGTGCTGACTGGCGAGCATGGGGTCGGCGTCGAAAAGCGCGACCTGATGGGCGTCATGTTCACCGACATCGATCTGGAGCAGCAGCAGCGCATCAAATGTGCCTTCGATCCCGATCAGCTCTTGAATCCCGGCAAGGTGTTTCCGGTGCTGCATCGCTGTGTCGAGTTGGGCCGCGCCCATGTGCATGGCGGCAAAATCCCCTTTCCCCATTTGCCCAGGCTATAGGCCATGCAAGGCTTTCATCCCGAGACCGAGAGCCAGGCCGCCGACGTGGTGCGCGCCGCGCTGTCGGAAAACCAGGCCATCCAGGTTACCGGAAACGGCTCCAAGCAAGGCTGGGGCGCCCCGGTGGCGGCAGAGGTTGCGCTTGGCCTGTCGGCGCTGAGCGGCATCGAATGTTACGAGCCGGAGGAATTGGTGCTCACCGCCAAGGCCGGCACCGCCATGGCCGAGATCGAGCAAGCGCTGACCGAAAAGGACCAAACCCTGGCGTTTGAGCCGCCCGATCTTGGCCCCCTATACGGCGGCGGCGCCGATTCCGGCACCCTCGGCGGCATCATCGCCTGTAACCTGTCGGGTCCGGCGCGCATTCGCTCGGGCGCGGCGCGCGATCATGTGCTCGGCCTGGATGCCATCGGCGGGCGCGGCGAAATATTTCATTGCGGCGGCCGCGTCGTCAAAAACGTGACCGGGTTCGATCTTCCCAAAGTCATGGCCGGCTCGTTCGGCACCCTCGGCGTGATGACATCCATCACCGTCCGCGCCTTGCCGCGCGCGGAAAAATTGCGCACGGTTTTGATCTTCGGTCTCGATTGGGAGCGGGCAGGCGAAGCCATGGGCGCCGCGCTTCGCAGCCCCCACGATATCAATGGCGCCGCGCATCTGTCGGCGGGCGCGGCGGCCTTAAGCCAAGCGAGCTATGTGTCGGGTGCGGGCCAACCGGTCACGGCGCTGCGCATCGAAGGTCCGGGCCCGTCGGCGGCGGCCCGATGTGCCGCGTTGCGCGCGCTTTTGGCGCCCTTCGGCGAGACCGAGGAATTGCACGGCCATAATTCCGGGCTCCTGTGGCGCGAAGTGCGCGATGTGGCCGCCCTGTTGCCGGCTGCGGGGAATTGTATCTGGCGGCTATCGGTGCCGCCGGCGTCGGGGGCCGTGGTCACCGAAACGCTGATCGCCGCCACCGGCGCCGAGGCGTTCATGGATTGGGGCGGCGGCCTGATTTGGCTGTCGCTGGCGCCGGGGCTGGACGCCGGCGCCGGGGTGGTGCGCGCCGCCATTGCCGAATGCGGCGGCCATGCCACATTGATGCGCGCGCCCGAAGCATTACGCGGCGCCGTCCCGGTGTTCCAGCCCGGGGACGCGATCACCGAACAGCTCGCCGCCCGCCTGAAGGGCGTCTTCGATCCCGCCGGGATATTCAATCCCGGGCGCATGAACAAGGCGGCTTGAAGGCCGTGCGAACCGAATTTTCCGCCGATCAGTTGCGCCGCCCGGAAATCGCCGAAATGGAATCAATTTTACGCAAATGCGTCCATTGCGGATTTTGCCTGACCGCGTGCCCTACTTATGCCGAGACCGGCGACGAGCGTGACAGCCCGCGCGGGCGCATCTATCTGATCAAGGACATGATCGAAAGCGGCGCCGCGCCCAGCAAGGGCGCCGCCAGTCATGTGGATCGCTGCCTCGGCTGTCTGGCGTGCCAATCCGCGTGCCCGTCGGGGGTCGATTACGAGCGCTACATCGACATCGGGCGCGCCCATTTGGAAACGGTGCATACGCGCGGCGCGCCCGACAAATTGTTGCGCTGGCTGTTGTCGGCGGTTCTACCCCATGCCAGGCGCGCAGCATTTTTGTTTAGCCTGGGCCGGATGGCGCGGCCCTTCCTCGGCATTCTCGGCGGGCGTCTGGCGGGCATGGCGGCGCGTATCCCGGCGGCAACCCCGCGCGGCAATATTTATGAGCGGAAGCAGAGTTTCAGCGCCGACGGCAGCGCTCGCCTGCGCGTGGTTCTGGCGCCCGGATGCGTGCAACAGGCGCTGCGCCCTTCCATCAACGATGCCAGCGTGCGTATTTTGCGGCGGCTCGGCGCCGAGGTGGTGATCGCCGGCGATGGCGCCGGCTGCTGCGGCGCGCTCGATCACCATATCGGCAAAGACGCCAAGGCGCGCCAATTTGCCCGCGCCAACCTGGCCGCCTGGACGGCGCGCGATGATGAACAGAGGATCGATTACATCGTCACCAACGCCGCCGGATGCGGCACCCAGATCAAGGGCTACGAGCGCCTTCTGGGCGGCGGCGATGCGCAAGCGGCGTCAATGGCCGCCCGCGCCCGCGATGTCACCCAGGTGCTGGCCGAACTGGGATTGCCCGCCGGGACGCCTAAACGCCTGCCAGACGTCATCTATCACGACGCCTGCTCGTTGATGCACGGCCAGGGCATCACATCCGAGCCTCGGCAATTGTTACGGGACGCCGGCTTTACGGTGCGGGAAATTCCGGGAAAACATTTTTGCTGCGGCTCGGCGGGCAGTTATAATCTTATGCAGCCCGGGATGGCCGCCAAATTGCTGACGCGCCGGCTGCGCGCAATCGATGATGCGGTTGCCGGAATTGCGGATCGATGCGTGATCGCGACCGGCAATATCGGCTGCATGGAACAGTTGGCTTCGCAGACGGACATACCAGTGGTGCACACCGCCGAGCTTTTGGATTGGGCTACCGGCGGGCCGCCGCCGTCCGGATTAGAGCCGCTCTAGAGGAGGCATCATGAGAAAACTTGGATTGTTGGTGCTGCTGGCCTTCCTGAGCGCTGCTGCACCAGCCTTGGCGGCCCAGGACGATGGCCGCCTGGACGGGCTGTTCGAGCGGCTTCGCAACACCGCCGATGCGGGCGAGGCGAGCAATCTGGAAACCAGAATTTGGCGCATATGGCTGCGCTCATCGAAACCGCAAGTGAACGCTTTGATGGAAGGCGGCATTCGCCGCATGGATGGCGGTGAATTGGCAAAGGCCCGCGATGTCTTTGCCGAGATCACCCGTCTTGCCCCCAAATTCGCGGAAGGCTGGAATAAGCTGGCGACGGTGAATTTCCTGCTGCGCGATTACAACGCCTCGGCCCTGGACATCGCCCGCACCCTCCGCCTGGAGCCCCGCCATTTCGGCGCGCTTTCCGGGCTGGGCCTGGTGAATATGGCATTGGACCGGCCGGGCCGGGCACTCAAATCCTTTCGCGCGGCGTTGAAAATCCATCCCCACATGCAAGGCGTCCGCTCGAACATTTTGCGGCTGAAAAAGCGCCTGAAGGAGGAGGAGATATAGGGGTGCGGTAAGTCCTGTTTGACCGCTATCGAGGCGCTATCCCGCTGCGCTGAACCCTTCGGGCTATCGTGAACAATCTCGCCCAAATTACGATCTCCAGGTGCCCCGCTATACCAAAATCGTCTATCGCTACCATCCGATCGCCGATTATCTGGAACCGCTCTAAAGACCGAGAATTCCGAACACGCCCGGACCCCTCGATGGTCCGTTTGTCAATTGCATCATATTTTCGACCAGACCCGAGCTCATCTGCGACAGAATGTTGATATTGTTAATGGTGAAGCGCATCTTCAAGGCCGATGCCCTATTGACCGCTGCGGTCGCGTCGAGCTCTTCGTCCATGATGCGCCGGCGCTCGTCATCCAATTGGCGGACTTTTTCATTGACCAGTTGCACGTTGCTATCGATGAGTGTGGCATCGGCGGTAATCGGCGCGCCGCGCTGGGCGACCGTATCGACGGCGGCATCGATATCATCAATGGCTTGTTGGATCGCCGCGTCGTCGGCGAAATCGCTATAGAATTCCGAGGTCAGCACGCCGATGCCGCCCTGCACCACGGTGCCGCTTAAGGAGCCTGATCCGCCGAACTGGACGGCGCCGGTGTCATGATCATAGCTGGTCACGGTCAGCCCTTCGGCGGACATCGTGCTTCTGGTGCGCTCGCCGGTGCTATCCGATTTGAACTGCACATAGTCGTTGGTGGAATCGTCGTAGCGCCAGAGAAAGCCCTCGGCGTCCTCGATATTAAAGTGGGTGCCCATATAGACGCCCTCGATCATCACCTGGCCGCCACGCTCGGACGTGGCCGAGAAGATATCGTCGGTGGCAAATCCCGGACCCGACGTGTTGCCGATCAGATTAACGTTGCGGACGCCAATCATCTGGTTGGCGCCATCAACGCGGCTGTTGAGATCGGCGAGCTGGGAATTGAACGCGGCCGCGCCGGCGGTGCGCGCCGCAGGGTCGGTTGAACCCAGCAGGGATTGCAGCCCGGTCTTCATCTCGCCGAGTATGCGACTGGCCCATTCGATGGCGGTTTTCGCCTTGGTGGCGGCAGTGACGTTGTCGGCGACCCGCGCCTTGAAGCGCAACAGCTTGGCTTTCTTGCGGTTGGCTTCGACCAGATCGGATCGCTCAAAATTGACCGCCTGTTCGCGCCGCTCGTCTTCCATGCGGGCGACCAATCGCTGCGTGATCATGACCAGCGAATCCATGGAATTGAACTGGTTGCGCGAAAGCTGGGCCGAAAGAACGTCGTTGATGGATCCAATCTGCATGGCCTGACCTTAACGCCCGGTTATTACCGTCCGGTAAACGAAATGTTGAATGCCGGGCGCCACTGGTGGCTTTCTAAAGCCTGAGAATATGTTTTATGCTGGCCGCAGCATTTGCAATCCACCAATCAGGGAGCCGGAACCATGAGTGAAAAAGAGATCGCCGTCATCGTCGGAACAGGGTCGGGATTAAGCGCATCGCTGGCGCGGCGCTTCGCGGGCGCCGGCATGGATGTTGCCCTGGCGGCCCGCAATACCGATAAGTTGAAAGACCTGGCCGATGAAACCGGCGCCAAAACCTACGCTTGCGATGCCTCCGAAGCGGGCGATGTGGAAGCCGTGTTCGCCGCCGTCGCGTCCGATCTCGGCACGCCCACGGTGGTGGTTTATAACGCCAGCCTGCGCGCCCGCGGCTCCATCGCCGAGCTGGACCCCGAGGAGGTCAAGCAGTGCATCCTGACATCGTGTTATGGCGGATTTCTGGTCGGCCGCTCGGCGGCGCAAGCGATGCTTCCCGCCGGGCGCGGCACCATCATGCTCACCGGCGCCTCGGCCGGCGTCAAAGGCTTTCCCCTGTCGGCGCCCTTCGCCATGGGCAAGTTCGGCCTGCGCGGATTGGCGCAAAGCATGGCGCGCGAACTGCATCCTAAGAATATTCACGTGGTTCATGTGGTGGTCGATGGCGGCATAAAGTCTGAGCGGCGCGGTAGCGATGGCCGCGACGAGCGGGGCCCCGATGCCTGGCTCGATCCGGACGCCATTGCCGACACCTATTACCATCTGCACAGCCAGCACCGCTCGTCCTGGTCCTGGGAGATCGAGGTGCGTCCGTGGGTGGAGGGGTTTTAGAGCCCCTATTCCATTTCGAGGGCCAGCTTGTAGAGATCGAGCAGTTCTTCCTGTTCGCGCCGGTCGGCGCCGTCCAATTTGCGCAGGCGTACGATCTGGCGCAGGATTTTGGCGTCGAAACCGGCGCTCTTGGCTTCCGAATAGATCTCGCGGATATCCGCCGACAGGGCGCTTCTCTCTTCTTCCAGGCGTTCGATCCTCTCGACAATGGTGCGCAATCGATCGCGCGCAATGCCTCCCACATCCGACATATTTGCTGGTCCTTCTTTGCTGATTGAGCGTCAAAATTTGAAGCCGACAGTAGCGGGCGGCCCTCTGCTCGGCAAGCGGCGCCTTTAATAATATTGAAGGGCGTGCAGGCCCGGAATGGCCAGTATTTCGGCCAAGGCGGCGGCCAAAAGATCGGCCCATTTTTCAGCTTCGTCCGGTCCTGCCAGGTCTTGGCGGATTTCCACCGCCACATGGGGAAGGCCCGCCAGTCCCGCATTCAGATTGAGCGAATAAGCAACCTCAGGTCCCGCATAAGGCAGGTTGTCGCCCACGTTCAAGTCCGGTGCGAGGCGGGCAAGGGCGTCCAGCAACGGCGCTGCCATGCGCGCATCCCGGTTCCACAAAACGCCCATGTGCCAGGGGCGGTCCTCGCCGGGCATATGGGGGGTGAAGGTGTGCACGGAAAATACGGCCGGCGCCGGGCAGTGGAGGTAAAGCGGCTTGAGGCCGTCCGAGATGGCGTGATGATAAGGCCAGAAAAAATTGGCGGCGCGAGCGCGGTGCTGGGCTGCGCTCAAACCCTGGTTGCCGGGAATGATGACGCCGGAAGAGACCTCAGGGATCGAGCCGGGCTCACCCGTATGCCGGTTGGCGTCGATCAGCAGCCGGGAATAGCCGGCCAACACCAAACTTGCATCCATTTGTGCCGCCAGCCGGCGGGCGATGGCGGCGGCGCCGATGTCATGGGCGATGTGCAGGTTTAGGTCTTCATCGCTGAGCCCGAGCCCGTTCATGGCGCCCGGGATGGCGTTGCTGGCGTGATCGCAGATAATCAGCAGCGGCGCCTGGCCCAACCGATCGATGCGCTCAAACGGTTCGGGGTCGCCGGGACCGATCAATGATTGCGGCCCATCTGCCATGTTTTTCGCCCTCAAAACCAAATTGCCGCCAAGTTTAGCGGATAAGCAAAGTTTGAAACAAACATCGGCGTGGCGCTATAACGCCCGATGAACTCCGATAGCTCAACTACCGGCGGGGCGCCCCGATTGGATGGCCGCGCCTTAGTGATCCTTTTGATCGGCGCGGCGGGCATCTCGCTGGCCCCCAATTTCGTCCGCTTGAGCGAGGTTGGCCCCAGCGCCACCGCCTTTTACCGCTTGTTCTTCGCCCTGCCGGTTTTGTTTTTGTGGATGCGCCTCGAGCCGGAGACCGCGGCGCCAGAGCGGCCCGCATCGTTGCGCGATTTCCTGGCCTTGGGGATTGCCGGATTGTTTTTCGCCGCCGACATGGCGTTCTGGCATTGGTCGATCACTTATACCTCTGTCGCCAACGCGACTTTGTTGGCCAATTCGGCGCCCATCTTCGTGACCGTCGGCGGCTATTTTCTGTTCGGCGAGCGCTTCTCGCGCCGTTTCCTGATGGGACTTGGCTTAGCCATCTTCGGCGCCGCCATGCTGCTTGGCGACAGCGTCGGGCTCGGCGGCCGGCATTTGCTCGGCGATGGCTTCGGCATCATTGCGGCCATTTTCTACGCCGCCTATTTGATGGCCGTGGCGCGCTTAAGGGGCCGCTTTTCGACGGCCACCGTGATGGGCTGGAGCGGGCTGGTAACCGCCATTGTGCTGATCCCGGTCACCATTATTTCCGGCGAAAGCTTTGTGGCGTTGAGCGCGTTCGGCTGGCTGTTGCTGGTGGCCCTGGCGCTCATATCCCAGGTCGGCGGGCAAAGCATGATCGCCTATGCTTTGGCGCATCTAACGCCGGCATTCGGCGCTGTCGGATTGCTGCTGCAGCCGGTGCTGGCGGCGCTGATCGCTTGGGTGCTTTTCGCCGAAGGGCTGGGCCCGCTGCAATTGGCCGGCGCCGCCGTGATCCTGGCCGGCGTGGTGCTGGCGCGGCTTGGTTCGCGCTAGTGGGATCGCGCCCCGGGCTTGCAACCTTCGGGCCGTTTCGCCACTTTAGGGCCGAATTTTTCGAGGAGGGGCAGCTCGTTCATGAGCCCAGACGCAGAAACCACTGGTCACGATCTGAAACACATCAATCGCCTGCTCGATTTCGAGCCGGTGGCCGACGATTTCGCCGCCGCCGTTACCGCCGGGCTGTCGGCCAACCCGAAATCCATTCCGCCTAAGTTTTTTTATGACGCCACCGGCTCCGACATCTTCAACCGCATCTGCGAGACCGAGGAATATTACGTCACCCGCACCGAGGTTGCGCTGCTTGGGAAAATCGGTGCGGAAATCGCCAAACATGCGGGGCCCGGCGTTTCGGTGATCGAATATGGCTGCGGCTCCAGCGATAAAATCCGCACCCTTTTGGATGCCCTCGATAGTCCGGCCGAATATTGGGCCATCGATATTTCCCGCGATCATTTGCTCGCCAGCGCCGATGCCATCGGCCGGGATTATCCGGACCTCGGCGTCAACGCGGTGGTCGCCGATTTTGCCGGGGCCCTGGAACTGCCGGACCAAATGGCCGGGCGCAAGCTGGCGTTTTTTCCGGGCTCCACCATCGGCAACCAGACGCCCCTCGAGGCGGAAGCCTTCCTTACCGGCGTCCGGGGCGTGGTCGGCGATGCCGGCGCGTTGCTGATCGGCGTCGATCTGAAAAAAGATTTGGGGCGCCTTACCCGCGCCTATAACGATGCCGCCGGGCACACCGCCGATTTTAACTTGAATCTGTTGCACCGGATGCGCGCCGAGCTGGGCGCCGAGCTTGATCCGGATGGCTTCGAACACATGGCCTTCTTCGATCCTGATCAAAGCCGCATCGAAATGCATCTGGCGGCCAAGGGCGCGCAAACCATCCGCCTTGGCGGCCAGGCGTTTGCCTTTGCCGACGGCGAAACCATCCATTCGGAAAACTCATATAAATACGATATCGCCGGGTTTCAGGCGCTGGCGGCGCGCGCTGGGTTCAAAGCGCAGCAATGCTGGACCGACGCGAATGATCTGTTCTCCATACATTTTCTGACGTCTGCGCCGGCGCCAACAGCCCCCCGCAATTACGGTCCGAGCCGCTTTGTCCCAGGCTGAAACCGGACCGCCGGAAGCTGCGCCGCCCTTGGGTGTTGGCGTCGCCTGGCCGTTCTTTCTGCTGACCGTGTCGCAAATTCTGTTCGGCTCGAACGCTATTCTTGGGCGCCTGGCCGATGGCGTGGTACCGCCTATCGGGCTTTCGTTCTGGCGCTGGGTGCTGGCCACGGCGTTGATACTGCCCTTTGCGTGGCGGGGAATGCGCACCCATTGGCCGGTGATCGCCGCCCACTGGAAATACTATCTGGTGCTGGCCATGTTCGTGTCGGTGCTCGGCAACACCATGATTTACGTTGCCCTCAATTACACCACCGCCATCAATGCCGGCATCGTCGCCGTGGCGCAGCCGGCGGTCACCTTCGCGCTTTCTTGGGCGATCTTCCGCGAAGTGGTAGCTAAGGGCCAAATCGCCGGCGCATCGATCGCCGCCTTTGGCGTGCTCACCGTGGTGACAAGGGGCGATATCAACGTGTTGTTGGAGCTGCGCCCCAATCCCGGTGATCTTTGGATGCTGGTATCGGTGTTCGGCTTTGCCATGTACGCGGTGCTGTTGCCGAAGGCGCCGCGCGCCGTGCCGGCCATTGTGCTCCTCAATCTGGTGCAGATGCTCGGGATTTTGCTGCTGGCGCCCTTATATATATGGGAAACCATGACAATCCGCCCGGTGGAGCCGAACCTGGAAAGCCTCGTCGTCATCCTCTGGGCGACCCTATTCATCGGTATCGGCGCGCTTTGGCTTTGGAATATCGGCGTCACCGCCGTCGGCGCCAATGTGTCCAGCGCCTTTATCTATGTGCGCACCATTTCCATCGCCATCATGGCGATCCTGATATTGGACGAAAGTTTCGAGGTTTTTCACATGTTCGCGATCGCCCTGGTATTCCTCGGCATCTGGATGGTGACCCGGTTTCGAAATAAACTGCCGGGTTAAAATGCTCTCCTGACAGCCGTCATATGATATCATCCGGGCAACCGCTTAAAACCACCCAAGGGGGAAACGTCATGGACGCGCCCAATACGGAAATTTTTATTTCAGCCGAGCTGGAAGCCGATCTTGCCGATCTGGTCAAGGCATCGCGCATGCTCGAACTTTTGGGCCATAGCGACCGCATCTGGGGCCATGTGGCCATGCGCGATCCCGAGGGGCGCGGCTTTTGGATCAAGCGCCACGCCATATCCCTCGGCGAGGTGTTCGATATCTCCGACTTTCAGTTGACCGCCTTCGATGGCACGCCGCTCACCGGCGAGGGCCGCCGCCATTCGGAATGGCCGATCCATGGCGAGATATTCAAGATGCGCGCGGATTTGACTTACACCGCCCATGCGCATCCGTTCTACGGCTCCATTTTCTCGGCGGTGACCGAGCCGTTGCGCTTCGTGCGCGGCAATTCCCCCTCGGCGCCGCCCCGCTATGAAGGCTCGTCGGAATTGGTGACCGATATGGAAACCGGGCGCCAACTGGCCGCGGCCTTGGGCGATGCCGACAAGATGTTCATGCGCAACCACGGCGTTGTCTTCTGCGGTCGCTCGGCGGTCGAATTGGTCAAGAACGGCCACGATCTGGAAGAGAAATGTGCCCAGATGCTGGCGGTATCCGGCTCCGGGCTGGATTGGTCCTGGCCCACGGAAGAAGAGGAAGCGGCCAAGATCGGCGGCGGCCTCGCCGCCAGCCGCTTCGATGCGCTGTGGGCCCACTATTGCCGCTACCTGGCGCGCGCCGAGGCCCAGGGCGATCCGCGATTGGCGATGGGACCTGTCGAAAAAATGTGAATAGTTACTCCGCCGGAGCGGGGATTGGCGAGCCGGGCACCTCTTGATCCAAGGCGGCGGGCGCGTCCACATCCGGTGATTTGAACCAGGGCTGGTTCCAATGGCACTTGCCGCAGGTCGCGTGGCAGCTGCGCTGGTTGCTGCGGTGCTGGGCGCGCAAAGACGCAACGGCGTGACCGTGCCAGATGTCGGCGAGGGTTTCGGTGTTGCAATCGCCGATCACCAGATTGCGGGCGCCGGCATCTTCGCAGCACGGCGACACGCGGCCATCGTAATAAACATAGAGCGACGACCACAAAGACTGGCACGGGCTTAGCCAGGCTTCTTTCTTGACGCCTCTGGTGGCGGCGTTCTGGTCTTCGCTTTGGCCGTACTTCATTTCGCCCAGCCAATCGCCCTGATCGGCGATGAGCACGTGATCGACGCCCGCCCGGCTTTGCCAATAGTCGGTAAAATCTTTCAGCTCGGCCCGGTTTTCGTCGAGCCCCACCGTGGAAATGCGGACGAAGGGTTTCTTGCCCGGATGGTCCAGGCACCAGCCCAGGAAATCATTGATTTTGCCGTACACCTTTTCCCGGTTGAGGGGCGGCATGACCTTTTCGTAAATCTCCTTGGAGAAGCCGTTGACGCTGAAATTGATGCTCTCGAAACCGCCCATGTCGAGCATCCGCTTGATGCGGTCTTCGCGCAAAAGGCTGCCGTTGGAAAAGAGACCGTAAGTGAGGCCCTTGGAGCGTACATAGGCCACCCGCTCGACGAAATTCTTGTCGGCGAAGGGCTCGCCGTAAATGCTCAAGCCCACCGATTTGGCGCCCATGGCGGCGGCCTGATCGACGACCGAGCGAAACAAATCGGTGTCCATGGTGCCGATCATCGGCTGTTCGCCGTGCACGCACATGACACAGCGGGCGTTGCAGGTGAGGATGGTTTCGATGGAGATGAACGGCTTGAGCATAGCGGCCTTGTCATCGATGCGGGCCACCCGCTTCAGGATAAAGCGCTGGTAGGCCGGGTTTTGCAAAAGCCAGCGGGACTTGAACAGCCGTTTTGCCAGCTCCCGCAGCAGCGGGCCGGCGCCGGAATGCACCCAGATAACCAGTTTTCTGAACAGGGGACCCATCGGCGGCTCGCATCCTCTATGGCAACTAAAAAACGGCGGTGATCCGCCAAAACCATCCTTACATATTGGGATCAGGCGCGCTGATTACAATATTGACCGAAAAGCCCCAATGCCGGACAGTTATGCGCGAAAGGGATGGCCATGGTCACCAGGCGGCGCTTTCTTAAAAATACGGCGGTTTTCGGCGCCATATTGCTGTCCCCCATGGCATATTTCCGGCCCCTGGATAGGTGCGGTCCCGCCGGACTGGCAGCGAAATTCAAGCAATTCAGAATTTTCTTCGAGGCCGAAATCATGCCCGCCCAGGGGCCATCCTTTTTGGCCGGCCTCGGCGCTTTTTACCGCGCATCAGAGCCCGAATTCCAGCCTTCGCCGCCGCGCGGCGCAGGTGCCCTTGCCAAGGCTGTCGCCGATGATTTCGCCGCAGACCGGCTGGTGATCTACAAAGGCTGGGTGTTTGCCGAAAGCGAAGCTCGGCTGATGGCCGAATTGCCGGCCCATCGCCTCACATGATCCTCGATCTTCGCGCGCTGGATGATGGGCAAAACTTCGAAGCCGATATTTGCGTCATTGGTTCGGGCCCGGCGGCGCTGTCCTTCGCCCTCCAATATCTGGGCACCTCCAAAACTAAGATCATCATGGTGGAGAGCGGCGGCCTGGACGGCGAAGCTGAGGTTCAGGAGCTTTACGAAGGGCTCAGCGTCGGCATCGATCTTCCCAACGGGCTGGACGGCTCGCGGCTGCGCTTTTTCGGCGGCAGCTCCAACTGCTGGGCCGGCGCCTGCACGCCGCTGGACGCCATCGATTTCGAGGCCCGCCCCTGGGTGGCGGACAGCGGCTGGCCGATCACGCGCGATGATCTGCTCCCTCACTACGCCACGGCGCAAGGCATCTGCAATGCCGGGCCGTTCATTTATGACGACCGCAACCTGAGCCCGGCGGACCTGAGCAGCAAAATTCCGTTCGCGCCGGACAGGCTGGAAACCGGCTATTGGCGGTTCTCCAATGAGCCCCGGTTCGGCAGCTTCTACCGGGAAAGCATCAAAAATGCGGCCAACGTGACCACCATCCTGCACGCCAACGCAACCGGTCTCAACGCCAACGGCACGGCGGATCATGTGGACAGCCTGACCATCCAATCGCTGACCGGCAGACGCGCCACGTTGCGCGCCCGCCATTTCGTGCTGGCCTGCGGCGGCATCGAAAACGCACGCATTTTGCTCTATTCCAACGGGGTTCAAACTGCCGGGCTCGGCAATGGCCGGGACATGGTGGGGCGCTATTTCATGGACCATCCGGTCGCCCCCATCGCCACGCTGATCGGCGATGCGGACGACAAACGGCTCAAATTCTATAACCTCTTCAACGATCCCGGCCCCAAAAACAACGGCACCGAGTTTAATTTGATCATCAAGATGGCGGCGGCGTTTCAGCGCAAAAACGAAATCCTCAATTCGGCGGCCTTTATTGTCGATCATGAACCGGCTTTTTCGGACGGCATGATGGCGGCGGTTCGCCTGCGCAACGCCTGGCGGCAAAAGCACCTGCCGGGCGATTTGAGCGCCGATGTCATCGATGTGATCCGCGATCTGGACGATGTCATTATCAACACCTACAACCGCTTTTTCCGCTATGGCGAGCGGCGCACGCGGCTGGCCATAAAAATTCAGGGCGAGCAGCAGCCCAACCGGGATAGCCGGGTGCAGCTATCGGATAAGCGGGACGCCCTCGGATTGCCCCAAACCAAGCTGACCTGGACGCTTTCGGAGCTGGACAGAAAGAGCGTCGATGTGCTGGTGCGCGCCATCGCCGCCGAGCTGGCCGGGCTCGATATCGCCCGCACCCGGCTGGACGACTGGACCCAAAAGGAGACCGGCGCCTTGTTTCCGAGCGATCTTCGGGGCGGCGTTCACCACACCGGCACGACGCGCATGTCGGCGAGCGCAAATACCGGCGTGGTCGACAAGAACTGCCGCGTGCATTCGGTGGATAATTTGTTTATCGCCGGCTCGTCGGTATTCCCGACCAATAGCTGGGCCAACCCGACCCTTACCATTTGCGCCCTGGCCGCCCGTCTGGCGGGGCATGTGAAATCTATTCTTTAAGAATCAGGTTCTGCTTTGATTCTAATACCGGGAGGCAGAACCGTTGCGTCGTCGCCATAGGCTTTATCGATCTGTTTTTGCGTCAAATTTGCGCCCAGCATATTTGCGCCGTGAATTTGTGCGCCCAACAGGTTGGCGTCTTTAAAATCGGCGCCATCCATTTGCGCGCCCTCGAAATTTGCGCCCGCCAGGTCGGCGCCGCGCAAATCAGCCTCGCCCATAAGGGTTGCCTTTAAATTGGCGTGCCGTAACCGGGCATTGTGCAGATCGGCCTCGCTCATATTGGCGCCCGCCAGATCGGCGCCGCGCAGGTCGGCGTCAACAAAACTGGTTTTGACCAGCTGCGCGTCTTGAAGATTGGCGCCGCGCAGATTGGCGCTCGCCAGATTGACCTCCGACAGATCGGCGCCCGACAAATCCGCATCGGCGAAATCGGCTTTTTCCCCTTCGGCGCCGCGCGACGCCAGCCAAACAGCGTGGGCATCCTGTTTGGCCGCAATCTCTTCCGCCTGGCCGGGATCAGCGACCGCCGCCGGCGCCGTTCCGGCCACCTCGATCTTTTCTCTGGCCGGTTTGGGCTTGGCAACCGGCTTGGCAGCAGGTTTCGGCGGCTCAGCCGTGGCCGCTTCGGGCGCCGGTGCCGCTTGTGGCTCGGGCGCGGGTTTAGGCGTGGGCGCGGGCTTGGGCGCGGGCGCAACGGCGGCGGCCTCGTCTGGCGATTTCGCCGCCGGCGGTTTTGGCTTCGGCGCCTCTTGGCTTTGCGCGGGCTCCGGTGCGGGTTTTGGCGCCGCTTCGGGTTTAGCAACTTGTTTGGGGGCTGCCGGTGGGCGCGCGCCAGCGCCAGCGCCGGCTTGGGGTTTTACCCCGTCCAATCGGCGCTCCTCCCCGTCATATGGTTTGGCGCCGCTGTCATCCCGCCGGTCCGGGCCGAAATAGGATTTGCCGACAACAAATCGCGTTGGGTTTTTCAAGATGGCGCGCACCCACTTCTGAATGGCGTCGGCGGCGAAGGGTTTGCGGACAAAATGCTCGAACCCGACATCACAGGCGCGCCCGGCAAGCTCAGGGTTCAAAGCCTGGCCCATGATGATGATCAGGGCATCGGCATCGGCGGATGATTTGCCCGAGCGGATCAGGCGCATCAAATTCAGCCCGGCGAGGCCGTCCAGATTGATCTCCACAAAAATGAGCTTCGGTGCAAATCCACTGCTCAATAATTTCTGCGCTTCGGCCCTGGACGCTGAGACGCGCACCTCTCCCAATCCGACATCGGCAACGGCGCTGCGAATGACATCGTTAAATTCGGGGTCATCGTCAACGATCAGAACAGGGAAATCGGAAGGCTCGGACATGGATGGGTTTTAAACAATATTCCAGGGCGAGCCAATGCCCCGGGGGAGGTTAAATTTCGCCGAATGGCGTTTGCCTATCCGTCTGCCGCCAATAGGCTCAGCTCGCCCCGGATAATATTCCTGGCTTCGGCCATGAGACGTTCGATCAATTCGGCGCAGGTGGGAATATCGTTGATCAGCCCGGCCACCATGCCGCAGCTCCAGGCGCCGGCTTCCATGTCGCCGTCGGTCATCACTTTGGGATAAACGCCGCCGACCAGATCCCGGATATCCTCGATTTTTAGCTCGCTGCCTTTTTCCCGCTCCAAGGCGATGATCTTGTCCACGGCGGTGTTGTTCAGCACCCGCTCGGTGTTGCGCATGGGGCGCATGATCAGCGCCGTGTCCAGCTCCGACGCGGCCAGGATGGCGTCCTTGACGTTCTGATGCACCGGCGCTTCGCGGGTGGCGATAAAGCGGGTGCCCAAATTGATGCCGGCGGCGCCGAGCGCCAGGGCCGCCACAAATTGCCGTGCGGTGCCGATGCCGCCCGATGCGACAAACGGTATGGAAAGCTCCTCCGCCGCCCGTGGCAGCAGGATCATATTGGGGATATCATCTTCGCCGGGATGGCCGCCGCATTCAAAGCCATCGACGCTGACCGCATCGCAGCCGATTTGCTCGGCCTTCAGGGAATGGCGGACAGACGTGCATTTGTGAATGACGCTAATGCCAGCTGCCTTCAACGCCGGCAAATAGGCTTCGGGGTTGCGGCCCGCGGTCTCGACGATCTTGACGCCGCCGTCGATGATGGCGGCGATGTATTCATCGTAGGGCGGCGCCTCGAAGCTCGGCAAAAAAGTCAAATTCACGCCGAAGGGTTTGGTTGTCATCGCGTGGCAGCGGGCGATCTCGTTCGCCAGATCGGCGGGCGTCTTCTGGGTCAGCCCGGTGATGATGCCAAGCCCGCCGGCGTTGGAAACCGCCGACGCCAGTTCCGCCAGACCCACATAATGCATGCCGCCCTGGATGATCGGATATTGGATGCCGAATAATTCGGTGATCGAAGTGCGCATGGTTTTCTCCAGCTAAATGTCCGGCAATAATTCTGATAGGGCGACCGAGCGGCCTTCTTTCGATGACCGTGCGGCGGCGAGGACGATGGCCAGCGGCAGCATCGCCTGGCGGCCATCGATCTCGGGCGCAACGCCGTTCCGGATTGCGGCGGCGAAATCCTCCATCTCGGAGGTAAGATGGTCCTCGGGCTCGAATATTTCCGGCGACGGCTTGGCCTCGCCGGTTCGTTGCAGGCGCAGCCCGTCATTGTCCATATCAAAATAGGCGTTCGCGCGGGTGCCGTGCAGGGTCAGGGTAAAGCGCCGGGGCGATATATAATCCGCCGCCACATAGCCGATGGCGCCGGACCCGAAACGCATCAACAGCGCCGTCACATCCTCGATATCCGGCTTGGTTTCGAGGCGCGCGAAATAGGCGGAAACGTCGCTCACCGGACCCATCAAATATAAAAGATTATCGATCTGATGGATGCCGATCTGCATCAAACAGCCGCCCGGAATTTCGGATTTGTCGGTGCGCCAGACGCCTTCCTCCAGATTGAGCCCGTTGTCGTTGGAGAACACCGCCTCGGCGAGGCTGACGCGGCCCAGCGCGCCGTCGTCGATCAGCCGGCGAAGATGGCGCAGCGCCCCGTGGCGCCGGTAGGAATGGCCGACCGCCAATATCTTGCCGGCGGCGTCAGCGGCGGCGATCATGGCGCGTCCGTCGTCCAATGTATTGGAGATCGGTTTTTCCACGAACACATGCTTGCCGGCGGCCAATGCGGCCTCGGCGCCCTGGCGGTGGGCCGAATTGGGGGTGGTCAGGATGACGCCGTCCAGATCCTCCATGGCCAGCATCGCCGCATAGCTCGCCGCCGCCTCGCACTGGAAGCGCTCCGCGAAGGCTTCGGTCTTATCGGGCGAGCGGGAATAACCGGCGCGCAGCTCCAGGCCGGTGCATTTTTCGATAACGGCGGCGAGCACGTCGGACCACCAACCAATGCCGACAATGCCGACTTTTACCTTGTCCATTGTTCCCAATCCTCAGACCTGATCTTCCATTTCGTCCAGGAACGGCGTCACCAGGGCGTTCCATTGGTTGGAATGGCGGCGGAAGGAATAATGGCCGCCCTCTTCGACAACGATCAGGCGCGAGCCTTCGATGGCGGCGTGCAGATCTTCGGAGAAATAGAACGGCACGGTGGCGTCATCGCGGGTGCCGATGATCAGCGACGGATTGCGGATTTTGTGCAGCTCGTCCAGCCGGTCGTGGTTCATGGTCATATCCAGGCGCGCCGCCAGAACTTCGGGCGCGGCGATGGTCTCCAACGAGCGCTGCTCCACCTCCATCACCCGGTCCAGGTTATAGCGGAACTGCATGGCGCCGTTGGTGAATAGCGACGAGATTTTCACATAGGCTTCCGGGCCTTCCGCAAGCGCGATTTGTTTGCGCGCCGTCTGCACCCGGCGCACATATTCATCGGCCTTGGTCCAGGTGTTGGAAAAGATGCAGCAACGCAAACGGTCCGGATAATCGATGGCCAGGTTCTGCAAAATGGCGCCGCCGGTGGAGGTGCCGGCCACGTGCGCTTTTTCGATGCCGAGCGTGTCCATCATGGCGATCACGTCGCCGGCGATGGCCTCGGTCGAATATTGATCGAGGGCTGGATTGTCGCTGTCGCCGGCGCCCCGGTGATCGAAGGAGATGCATCGGTAGCGGTTTGAGAAATGTTCAACCTGGTAGGCCCAGGCGTTCAGCAATCCGACCAGCCCGGGAACGAATATAAAGACCGGCCCTGCGCCCGCCTCTTCCACGTTCAACGTAATCTCGCCGACATCAATTCTGGCCATAAATTCCCTCGAAGCAGTATAATTATATGTGCAATCGGCGGCGATGATATGCGTTCGACAAGATAGCCACAACCGGGCCTGCGAAGGAGACCATGCGATGCTTGAGCTTTACCATTTCCACGGCGCTACCTGCGGGCTCAAGGCGCGCCTGGCGCTCGCCGAAAAGGGCGTGGGTTATACCGAACATGCGGTGCAGCGGCCCTATCTGAGGACGCCGGATTATCTGAAGCTGAACCCCAACGGCGTGGTGCCGACACTGATCCATGACGGCGACGTTTTGAACGAAAGCTCGGTGATCATCAATTATGTGGACGATGCCTTCGAGGGCCCGGCGCTTAAACCGGCGGGTCCGCTCGGCACGGCGCGCGCCTGGTGGTGGATGAAGCGGGCCGATGAATGTTTGCCGATGATCGGCACCCTGACCTACACGGTTTCCATGCGCCCCGGCATCTTGAAGAAATCGCCGGAAGACTTGGAAGCCTATATCGAAGGAACCCCCAACGCCGGCTTGCGCGACCGGCGCCGGCGGATCATCGGCTTAGGCTTTGAAAGCCCCGATTTTCCGCTGGCCCTCGAGGGGCTGGATAAAATGCTCGGCGATATGGAGGCCGCCCTCGCATCCAATGACTGGCTGGCTGGGGATGCCTACAGCCTCGCCGATACCGCCATGAGCCCGCTGCTCGAGCGGCTGGACGAGCTGGCCTGCGCCGAAATGTGGCAACAGGCGCGGCCCCGGCTTACCGATTGGTGGAAGCGTATCCGGGCGCGGGGCTCTTACGCGGCTTGCACGGTGGCTACCCCCAACCCGGAAAAACCCCAGCACCGCGAAGAGGGCGCCAAGGCCTGGCCCGGGATCAAGCGGCTCTTGCAGGCTTGAAGCCTATTCGGCGGCCATGCGGGTGACCTCGGCGGCGGCGGTCATGCCGGCGTCTTCGTACATGCGCTTGAGCACCCGGTGTACCGAGGAGACGTGCAGGTCTTGTTTTACCGGAACGTCGCGGGCGCGCGCACCGAACGCCTCGATGGTGCGCTGCTGGGCCTCGACCATGGGAATGTCATCGACGTCGATCAGCGCGCGCTGCTCAGCGTCCACATCGGCGTGGGTGGGATAGCCGTCGGGGCCGCCGAAATCCCAGGTCCAATCCATGAAGTAATGGCAGGTGCTGGCGGTCTCCGGCGTCATGATGTGATCCAACGAGATGGTCTCGTTGATGGCGCCGTCCGGTTCGGCGAATTGTAGTTTCAATATGCAGCAATTGGGTGGCTCCCAGCGGCCCGTGGAGACGCATGTGACCGGCCCTTCCGAGCCGTGCCACTTGGCGGTCTGGCCGGCCAAAAACGTATTGTGAACTTTGCGTATGGTGGTGACGGTATTGCCCTCGGTTTTGGTCTCAAATGTCACCTTGGGTGCCTCGGTCTGTTTCTCGGTATCGCCGATTTTGGATGCGATGGAATGTTTGTGCAGAAAATCCACGTGCGAAATGTCCAGGAGATTGTCGGCCATAAGCTGGTGATTGGATTTGACATAGAAGTAAAAATATTGGGTCCGCTGCTGCGCGTCCTCGGTCCAGGGAAGTTGCGGAATAGTACTGTCGTCGGCCTTTGCCTGATCGCCCCACCATAGCCAGACGAAGCCCCAGCGCTCGACAACGATGAAGGCGCGGATGTTCATGCTGGCGGGCACCTTGTCCTGGCGCGGAATATGGGTGCAGGCGCCGGTTCCGTCGAACACGAAGCCGTGATAGTCGCACTGGATGGCATCGCCGATCACATTGCCCATGGAGAGCGGCGCTTGGCGGTGCGGGCAGCGGTCTTCGAGGGCGGCGGGCGCGCCGGTTTCGCCCCGATAGAGCACCATCGGCAGGCCGCAAATGGTGCGCGCCAGGGGCTTGCCGGTCAGCTCGTCCGTGAGCGCCGCCACATACCAGAGATTTTCCAGAACCTGAAGATTTTGCATCGCCGGGATCCTCACGTCATTTGCGCAAGCCGCGAATATAGACGCGATCGGCGCGCCCGGCAAAACTAATCATTGTTACCGCAATGTGCTGAGCTAGAGGCTTAAATTGCCGGTATCGCCCACCAAGGCGTTGGTGGCTCTGAGGCGCCGGGACAGGGTCAGGGCCAGGGACTGGAAAAAGCGCAATCCGAACGATTGGTCGGCCTTCACCAATTCATCCAGGTCGGCCTTGTCGAACTTCAGCACCTCGACCAGGCTGGTGGTGATGACATCGGCGCTGACCGCTTCGCCGTCCAGAAACGACATTTCGCCGAAGATGCAGCCGCTCGGCAAATTGGCGAGCACGGTGACGGCCTCATCGGTGCGGCGCTCGATACGGACCTGCCCATCGATCAGAAAATAGAGGGTCTGGTTGCTATCGCCGGCGCTCAAAATCTTTGTTTTGGGGAGGATATATTGGCGCTCGCCCAGCTTGAACATGCCGGACCAGTCCTGGATGGTCAGCTTGTTGAAAACTTCGATTTCGGTTTCGAATTTGTTGCCGGCGTTGGCAAACTCGACAAACGTTACTTCGGTTTCTTCGGCCATGATTGCCGCTACC